>Ga0302133_10001234_pt1 | contig 15930 bp, 8 predicted proteins | sample CB9_331_MG_FD_203121 | JGI IMG/M metagenome (GOLD analysis project Ga0302133, IMG submission 203121) | Marine microbial communities from Western Arctic Ocean, Canada - CB9_33.1 | ecosystem: Environmental > Aquatic > Marine > Oceanic | place: Canada: Western Arctic Ocean | collected 2017-09-19 | reverse complement strand
TTGGCGGGCTCTTTCTTGGCCTCGTCACCGGCGAGGGAATCAAGTTTGGCGGTGTCCACTTTCGGCTTCTCCGGCACGGGCTCAGCCGGAGGGGTGGCGGATTTGGCGGTCTCCTTTTCGGCAAGCCGCTCAAGCATCTTGTCTGCCTGCGTGGGTAACGGTTCATCAGCTCGCAAAAATTCAGCCACCTCATTACCCGCCGTGGAGCCGGAGGTATCCTCGTCCTTCGCGATGGCATTTTCCACCACTTTCAGGAAAAAGCTTTCAAGGTTTTGAGTCGGGTTTTCCACGCGCACCTTTTCTTTAGCCACGTGTTTACCAATGACGTTCATAACTTCCTGCTGGGCATCCTCGGACAATGCAGGAAGCGTGAAGCGGATGGTGTCGCGTTCGGTCAGCAATTCCTCCAGAGTTCCGTACTGTTGAATTTTGCCGCCATAATAAATCACTGCGCGGTCGCACACATCCTCCACATCCGCGAGCAAATGGCTGGAAAGAATAACCGTCTTCCCCCGCGCCTTGAGATTGAGGATGAGATCCTTAATTTCCCGGCAACCCACGGGATCCAAACCACTGGTGGGCTCATCAAGAATCACGAGGTCGGGGTCATTGATCAACGCCTGGGCCAAGCCGATCCGGCGCTGCATGCCTTTGGAAAACTCACCCACCGTTCGCGTTTGCGTGGCGGTGAGCCCCACCATATCCAGCAATTGTTTTGATCGAATTTTTTTCTCTTTGGAATCCAGCGCAAACAAGCCGCCAAAAAAATCCAGCGTCTCAGTCGAATTCAAATACTTGTAAAGATACGATTCCTCCGGCAGATACCCAATCCGTTCTTTCGTTTTCACATCACGCGGACTTTGGCCAAAAATATCGATGAATCCTTTGGTGGGATTGAGCAGGCCGAGCATCATTTTGATGGTGGTGGATTTGCCCGAGCCATTCGGGCCAAGCAAGCCAAAAACCTCGCCGGTGCGCACCTCGAAGCTTACCCCATTCACCGCGCGCGCTTTGGGCCGCCCCCAGAAATCGCGGAACACTTTGACCAGATTGTCAACCCGCACGATCGCCTCACCTTCGGTCTCGCGCGATTCATCTTGTGTTTGTGTTTCAACCATAAGCCGGAATTTTATTAATCCGTCTCCACCGCCAATTTTGGCTCGGCCCCGATTTCGATCTCGGCCAGTTCTGAATCCTGAGCCTCGGGCCCGGATTCGGATTCGCGCCCTTCTTCAAACGGATCAAATTCTTCACCTTCACGAACCAGACGGGCACTATTGAACACCACGATCAATGAGCCGGCCACATTCAACATCGCCGCCTTCACCGGAGTGATGAAACTCAAGGTAGCCAGGACCAACCCGATGATGACAAACAGGATTCCAAAAATAAAATTCTGGTTAATCACGCTGCGCGTCATGCGGGAGAGATGCACTAAAAAGGGAAGACGCCGCAGATCATTATTCATCAGCGCGATGGTGGCACTTTGGATAGCAACATCGCTGCCGGCCGCGCCCATGGCGATACCGATATCGCCTGCCTTAAGCGCGGGGGCATCGTTCACGCCATCCCCCACGAAGGCGACCTTGTAACCCTTGGATCGGATATCCTGAAGGTATTCCACTTTTTGGCCGGGTAAACATTCCGCGAGCACCTCTTCGCAGCCCACCTCGGCGGCCACGCGCTCGGCCACCGGGGTACGGTCACCGGACACAATGGCAAGGCGGCGCACGCCTTCATTCCGCAATTCCGCCAACGCCTCGGCCGCCTCCGGGCGAATTTCATCGGTCATTCCCACCCAGCCAATGAACTCCCCGTTGCGACTAACAAACACCAGACTGTATCCGGCGGCTTCATCAATATCTACCGAGCCGGTGAGATCGCCGGTCACGCCAATTTCATTGAGCCACATTTCCCGGCCCACCAAAATCTTGGCGCCGTCCACCGTAGCCTGCACCCCTTTACCGGCGATTTCCTTAAAATCTTTTGGATCAGAAAGCTTCAACCCCGCTTCCACCGCCAGTTTCCCAATCGCTTTTGCGGTGGGGTGATTGCTGTATTGTTCCGCTGTAGCGGTTGCCAGCAACAACTCGGCGCGAGTTACCCCTTCCACCGGTGCCAACCGGCTAACGGTGAGGGTACCGGTGGTGATGGTGCCGGTTTTATCGAATACAAACGCGTTGATCTTCGCAGCTAATTCAATATCACTTACCTGCTTGATGAGGATCCCCAAACGCGACGCAGTGGCCACCGCGGCCACCATCGCAGTGGGCGTGGCAAGAATGAATGCCACGGGGCTGGACACAATGAACACAGAGATCACGCGGTTCAAATCCTGCGTGAATGCCCAAACCAACGCGCCAATGACCAGCACCAACGGCGTGTAAAAGCCCATGTACTGATCCACGATTTTCATCAGCTGCGTCTTGGATTGCGCCGCCTGTAAAATCAATTCGCGCACCCGGCCAAATTCCGTTTGCTCACCCACTTTGGTGACATTGACTTCCAACATCCCGTCTAGGTTAATGGTGCCCTGGAAAACATTGTCGCCGGGTTGCTTGTCCACCGGCAGCGATTCACCGGTGATGTTGGCTTGATTGATCGAGCCGGTGCCCAAGAGAATCTCGCCATCGGCGGGCACATTGTCGCCCGGCCGCACGCGGATGCGATCGCCCACGGCAAGATCCACGGCCGCCACTTCTTCCTCATCGCCATCCACCATTCGGATGGCGCGGGTGGGAGTCAGCTTCATTAATCGACGAATGGCTTCCTTGGCACCAGAAGCGGTGCGGCTCTCAATCATTTCACCGAGCAACATGAAAAATGCCACGAGCCCGGCGGCGTGATATTCGCCCGATGAAAAAGTAGCCAACACCGCGATAGCCACCAGCTCGTTGGTGGTGAGCAGCCCTTGCCGCAGATCGTGAATGGTGGTGCGAAAAATGCGAATGCCAAGAATGAACGCGCCGATCATGGCGCTTAGGTCGCCCACGCTGGATTCTGATCCGAGAAACCAATCGGCGATAAAGCCGTTGATGACGAACAGAATGCCGACGAAAATATATTTCACCGTGGTGGCGGCCTGTTTGATTTTGGCGTTCTCCGCCGCTTCAAGTTGTTCGGTGTCCTGCATGGGTCTGGCAAAAATTACTTACTGGCCGCCTCCGGGAGGGCCCTGTTGTCTGCCCTGATCGTCGTTAGGTGATTTCTTTGGCTCGGGCGGCTTGGGGTTGATGAGGAGATGCACTTTTTGTCGGGGACCGCTGCGATTGGAAATCACATAGATTTTCAAATCCGACTCCGTCATGAGCCGATTGAACACTTCAAAATATAGCCGGTGCATCCCGCGCCTCCGCGCCTCCATAGAGCGCGCCGGGGTGCCTTCTTTCTCCCCGCCGTGAATACTGTAAAACCGCTGCCGAAGCGCTTCCACTTCCCGCATGGTGCTGACGGCCTGGCCCTTGGCTTGGCTCAGAATGACGGCCACTTCGCCGCTCGGGTTGGTGCTGTTTTCGTCGTCTATGATGGCATCAACCGTCTGGCGAGCCTTGTTTTTTTCCTGTTGAATAATATCACCCGCATTTTTCTTGGAACTACTCATTCCTTTATATGCGGTCCGAATCATAAATGGCAACTCCACATCCGCGCTCCGAATGTAAACTCCGTTGATCTTCACCCCTAATCCGTATTGCTTGGCCAGTTCTTTCGTCCGGTTTTTCACGTCTTCAATGAAGAGTTGAAGCTTGGACTGAAGCTCTTCCATCGTCATCTCAAGGGCCGCGTGGGTGATGGCGCTTTCGAACGCGGTGGTTAATACTTTCTCGGGCTGGGCAAAGTTAAAGGCAAACGCTTTTGGATCTTCGATTTCAAAGTTCAAGGTGGCTTCCAGATGCAGAATCCGGCCATCGCGGGTTAACACGTAGCCATCTTTTTCAGCGTTTAGCGGGTGATTATCCATATCATCGCCGATCTCGATGCGGCCTACCGGCGAGTATTTGAAAAACTTTGTGGTGATGGGGCGTTCCCGCTCGATGGCCACCCGTTCCTCCAGCGGATAAGGCAGGGCAAATCGTATCCCCGATTCAAACACATCTTTGGGGGCTGCCTCACGCGCTTTGCCGAAGCGCAGGATGATCACTCCTTCTTTCTTGCCTTCCACTGTGGAGGTGTTGGAAAAAATCAGATAAACCACCAGCACCGCAATCACCAGCTTCAGGATAGTGAAGCTGCTTTGCAGCGCCTGATCCATCGCCCGCGAACCGGCTTCATGCCCCAAGTCGTGGCCGATCAAATCTTTGTTGTTTTCGTCCGGATCGCTCATCATTCGGGTGCAGACTCAGTCTGCGTATTATCGGGGCGCTTCACTTCTTTCATCAAAAAATTCCCGCGTAGAGGTTGCAGGAATGGAAAATTCTCATCGAGGAAAAGTGTGGTTTCCTTTTTCAAAACCGCTTCCATTGCATTGAGCTCAATAATAAAAGCAGCCAAGTCCGCATCTTTCTTTTCCAGTTCAGAAAAAATCTTTGCCTCATCAGCGCTTGCATTAGCCGCAATGATATCTGCTTTTGCTCGGGCCTCCTTGAGAGCGCTCGTTCGTTTGTTTTCGGCTTCAGTACGAATTCGCATGGCTTCGTTTTGGGCCTTTTTCATATTGGTGGCAGCCTCATCATCCCATTGAGTGACCATGGAATTTAACGTCACTTGAACGCTGTGATCAGTGATGCCGATCCGGCGGATGCCCACAAACCTCAGTTCAATCCCAAACGCTTCGGCTTTGGGTTTCACGTTGCTCAGAATTGCCGCTTCCAATTTCTCGAATGTGTGTTGCTTCCCTTGCGCTGCCTGTTCTCCTTCATGAAGAGATTCGGTGGTAACGATTAGGTTTTCTTTGTCACCAAACACCGAGGTCACTGCCCCTTCGAGTGCCTGCCGCAAATAGGTTTCGGCAGAAGCCCGGCGGGCGGCGGCGGAATTGCCTTTAGCTTTTTCGATGAATGTCTTGGGGTTGTCCTGAATGCGCCAGCCGAGATAAGGCTGCACTACCAAACTGCTGTCGCCGGTACTGATCTGGCCGTACTGCGTGGTGAGCAAATGGATGCGGCGGTCAAAGGTGTATACCTCCTGAATGGGCCAGGGCCAACGAAATCGCAGCCCGGGTTCCTGAATGGCATCGGCGCGTTTGCCAAAGGTTTCCACGAACACCACCTGATCCTGCCGCACCTGAAAGGTGAACATGTACGAGCCGAAGATCAGCAGCAGCAACGCAAAGATGATTATGTTAACGATTTTTTTCATAGTGTAATTCCTGGTTAATTGTTTCCTCCGGGAGGCGGCACTTTTACACCCAGCATGCCGCGCCGCGTGAGTTCCTTAAGATCGATGTCAGCTGAGATGTCCGCATTTTTTACCGCCACAATATATTTCCGGGTGTCTACTAATGAACGTTTCACTGAACGGGTGTACAGCCAAAGGGAAAACAACCGGGGAGCGCGGCGGAAGGGTTCATTTTGTTGCCTGCTTAATTCCAAACTGGACTGTGCCACCTTCAGTTTCACTCTGGCATCGCTGATGGCGGTGTTGATTATCGTCTGCACCTCATTGGTTTGCATGGACTCGGAGCGGCGCGCGGCATTTCGAGCGAGCGCCATGCCGGTTTCCTGTGCGATGTTCGCCATGATGGCCCGTTCGAATACCGCAGCCACCGGATCCGGCCTCATGGTTTCTTTCTTATTTGGATCTGAGCTCATGTCTTCTTTCATGCCCGCCATTTGGATGGGGGACTCGGCCGGCGGCCGCAAATCCGCCATGCCCACGTATAGGATTTCCACGCCAAGCGCGCGGGCATCGGTCAACATCTGCAATTCTTTTTTTACGTCATCCATCGCCTGATTGCGGCCGGTGCGCATCAGGGTCTTCATATCTTTGCTGATGAAATAGCGTGACACCACACGGTGCGCCATCTCCTTGATTACCGTTTCCGGATCAGAATACCGGAGCCAACCATCCTCCAAACCTTTGCGATTGGCCTCTGAGGATCCATAAATCCGATAGTGAACCGGGATGCTGGGGACGATGAGGTTTTCCGATACGCCTGCTTTTCCGCTGCCGGTGGGGAAATAGATTTTCCCTTTACCCACGCCGTTTTGATTTCCATTCAGCTCGCTGTCGTAATTTTTCCCGCTGGGCTTCAGCCAAATACGTGCCCGATTTAACACTTCGGGGCTATCATCCGCCTCCAAGCCCACATAAAAACTATGAACCTGATTGGGGTGAAACCGCTCCACCTCGGCAAACGGCCAGGGCAGTTTAAAATGGATCCCCGAACCCAGCCATTGCGAGGTATGGCTACTGGACATTAGGTTTTGCAGGCGGCCGCGTTCGGATGGCCCGATGGTGACCACGCTGGTGGATAGCCAAAATATAATGATTTGAATCCCGATCAGCACGCCCAGCCGTTCGCGCAAAAATTGGTAGCCCCAGGTTTCTGAAACTTTGAAGCCGAATTGATAGTCGAGCACTTTGCCTGCGGTGGTGAAAAGGTTTTCCGGTTTGGCAATCAACCCGACTAAACGGCTCCGATACAGCAATCGCCCCTGCCGTCCGGACACGCGCGGGCGGTAAATCTCGAAGATCATACTCAGCAAATTCTCCAGCGCTATGCCAACCAACAGACAGACCATCACAATTCCCACCCAAAGATCCACGCGTTGCTCCTTGAAACTCACCGCCAATACTGCCGCCAGCGCAATGAGCAGGTAGGCTGAAAACAGGATGAAGTCGGATGCCGGCTGTAACAGTCGATCGCGCTGCAGGCGCGCAAGGTTTGAGGCAAACTGTCCGCGCATGAAGAGGATCACCGCTAACAATGCCGCTCCCGCCAAGCCTAAATAACGCGATTCCACTAGAACCGGCGAGACATCAGTTTTCATCCCCTCCAAGATCCCGGAAATTTTGTGGAAGCCGAGGTAGTACGCTCCCCCGAGCTGCAACCCTAACATCACCACAGAGATGATCGGTACAAACCATCGCTCAAATTGTTCGCGTGACCGATGGGCGGGTAACACTTCGCCCTGCTCAAACAACGCTTCACCGCCACGCCCGGCTTTGATGGCGTCCATTTCCAGCGTCTCCAATCCCTCGCGGTCCGTGAGATCCATGTGCAACAGCCCCACCAAACTCACCAGCAAACACAGCCCCAGGAAAAAGGTGACCGCGAGCGCCGTGGTGGAATTGGTTTTCCAAGCCACAATGCCCGCGAGCGCCACCGCTCCTAAGCTGATGGCCACATTCCACAGTCCACCGGTTTTGTTGGTTTTTTCCATGTCAGGCTAATTCCCGGTTCTCAAACAACATCAGCGCGCCCGAGAGCATCACGCCAACATAAACAACCACATATATTAGTGATGTTAAAACGTACTTCCAAGGCACTTGGCCTTCGCGGTAACTAACGTCCGCACGTTTCCGAACCTTAACGTTCTGAGTCGCATCCACCCGGTCGCCGGTTTTGCCGGCCTCGGCCTTGGCCGCTTCCAAATCGCGGCGGCTGGATAACTCTTCGGCTTCCACGCCCATAGAATCGGAGAGCCAGAAAAGCTGCCAGTTTGGCACTAAAACGTAAAGGATTTTCGCCCATACAGCGCCCCGAGCCACCGTCACTTCCTCATCCACCGAGGCATCCAGCTTGGTGATCGTGCCTTGTTCGGGCATAATCCATAAGGCTAAATGGCCGGGAACCACTTCGGTCGTCACCTGATCATCCAGAATGCGAAACTCGATAAGCAGGTCTTTTTTCGCCTCATCTTGCTCGAATTCGGCACTTCGGTTTTTGATTTCCTCGCGAATTTCACCGGCCAGCTTGAGTTCCATCGAATTTCCGGGGAATTCGCCGGGCATCAATAACCGGCCAATTTGAATCATATTACGCTCCAGCGGCTCGTTCCATCGGAGTTTCAACAATCCATCCAACTTCGTCTTGAGCTCTTCGTACTCGATCTTGATCTGGCCGTCTTGCGTGGTCACATCTAGCGTAAGCACGCCATCGACCAGCTGTTTTTCCTTGGGTGTGGCGGGGCCGTTCACATTCATTTTCACAAGGAATTCCATGCCCGCCAATCGCCGTATTCCGCGCGGTTTGAGCCGGAACACTGAATGCGTGCCGGCCTGATTTCCCGGTGGATTCCAAATCACATATTCGCCGGAATGGATCATCCCCCCTCCTTCCGCCGTGCGGCCCAATAAATAGTCAGACATCAGCCCCACTAAAAACACCCCTGAACAGATGGACATCGTTGGTAGCCACGAAAGACGGGTGGAACATAACAACGCAAGTGCCGAGAGCAGCCACAAAGCGAAAAGGATGAGCAGGCTGAGCTGAATCATGCCCCAATCCACTCCAGCTGCAAAACCGTCTTTCTCTTCCGCCCCCAAAGCTTCCCCCCTCGAATCTGTGCCGGCCGCGTCGGTAAAAACCCAAATATCCATGAATCCGGCACTCATGTCTTCGCCCGAATCCATCACCCACCAGGCTCGCTGTTTATCCATCGCACACACGGTAAGGAAGCCCAGAGTAAGCATCACCGTCAGCAAGGTCACGCAGGTGGGCACAAAGGGCTTGCGCAAAAAATAATTTAGAAACCCGGCAGCAACATAAGCAATGAGCATGAATCCAAGGATGGTGACCCCACCAATAATATCCGGATTTCCATAGGCATCGTAGCCCATACGGCTGGCGAGCAAAACGGCAAGGAGATTCAGGTAAGTGCCCACTGTCAGCGCGCCGGCCACGCCAAGAAATTTGCCCACCAAAAAATGCATGCGGCCCACCGGCTTGGAAAGCACCACCATGGCCGTGCCCGAGGAAATTTCCTTCGCCAATGAAGTCGACGCACAAATGACTGCCGCAAAAAGACCCGAAAGCAGCATTACAGTCAGCACGCCATCTTTCACCATTTTTACGTCAAAATTAACAACGTCGATGCCCGTGCCACCAAATCCAAAATACGGTACAGCCGCCAGCAACAAGCACACAATCACGGAAAGAGTGAACAGCAGCAAAAAAACAGGCTGCCGAATCAACTCCATGAAGGCATTGAATGCAATTAATGGTATCTGCCGCATAAGTCAGGCCAAATGGGCCGCGCATCATAGGGAAACCAAGCCCGAATGCAAGCTGCAACCACGGCAGTCTTGCAGCTTGATTTTTGGGCGTTTTCCAGGCATTCTGCTCCCCCGTCACGGTGTGGCGGCAAGGAGGAACTGTGCCAACTGCCATTATTAAACTGGTAGCCCACAAGGGCGATCAGTTGCTGGTCTCGTATGACCTCGTCCCGGGCGAATTCCAAATCGGCCGCGACCCCGCGTGCCCCGTCACTCTCGACAGCCCGGAGGTTTCCCGCCAACACGCCCAGCTCACCATCACCCCCGAACGCTGCGTGCTCGAAGACATCGGCGGCAAATTCGGCACGCTCATCGATGGCCGCCAAATCGCCGGCCCCGTCACCGTCCAACCCGGCCAATCATTTTCCATCGGCAAACTCGTCGTCACTCTTCACGCAATCACCGCCACCGCCACGCCCCCCGCCACCCTGCCCGATCGCTACGAACGCGTCCGCCATCTCGCCAAAGGCGGTATGGGCGAAATCCATCTCGCGCACGACCGCCAACTCCAACGCCACGTTGCTCTTAAATTGATGACCCCCGAGGTCGCCGCATCCGCCAGCCTCGCGCGCCGCTTCACGCAGGAAGCCCTCGTGCTCGGTCGGCTCGATCATCCGCACATCGTCCCCATTCACGACCTCGGCGTGGACGCTACCGGCCAAAACTATTACGCCATGAAATACGTCCGTGGCACCACCCTCAAGGACGTGCTCAACGGACTACGCCAAGGGCAATCCAACGTGGTCGACCGTTATCCGCTCCATCAGCTGCTGCGCATTTACCAAAAAATTTGCGATGCCGTCGCCTACGCCCACGCCAAAGGCATCATCCATCGCGACCTCAAGCCGGCCAACATCATGCTCGGCGAATACGGCGAAGTCTTTGTGATGGACTGGGGCCTCGCAAAAATCATCAACCAAGACGAGGAGCCCATGCCGCAGTCCGGCGAAAACGAAGGCACCCGCTACGGCACCGTCATGGGCACCCCCGGCTTTATGGCCCCCGAGCAAGCCGAAGGCCGGCTCGACGCCATCAATCAACGTACCGACATCTATTCACTCGGCGCAATTTTATATCACATCCTCGCGCTGCGCCCCCCCTTCACCGGCGGCGGGCCCGAGGTATTGGAAAAAGTTAAGGCCGGCCAAATTACTCCCCTCGCCAAACTCGCCGGCGAACCCAACGCCGCCGTACTCGTCCACTGCCCCGAACGCCGCATGCCCGAAGCCCTCGCCGCCGTGGCGATGGAATCGCTGCAACGCGATGCGGCAAAGCGTTATCCCGCAGTGGAAGCGCTGCAGCGCGATGTGGCCGCGTGGCAATCGGGCTACGCCCCGCGCGCCGAACACGCCGGGCGACTCCGCCAATTCCGCCTGTCCATCCGCCGCAACGGACCGCTCGCCGCCGCCGCCAGTATCATTGTGCTGCTCGGGGTCGCGCTGGGCTGGCAACATTTGCGCCACCAACATCATCGCAGTGAAGATACCGCCCGCCTCCAGCGCACCGCGCCGATTTGCCACAAGCAAGCGGGCGACCTCATTGCGCAGGGCAATTTTCCCGGTGCCCTGGCCACCGCCCGGTTGGCGCACGAGTTGGACCCCCAACCCGCCCACAGCCATCGCCTCGCCCGCGTGCACCTCGCTCTCATGCAACCGGCCGAAGCCGCGGCGGTTTTAAAATCTATGAATGAGCCGCATCCCTTCGGTGCGCGCGCGCTGAAGCTCAGCCATGCATTGATTCGTGATTTCAATCATTTCAACAAGGGTGCCCTGCCCCTGCACGCGATGAGCCGTGTGCACCAATGGCAAACCCATCAACGCCTCGGCCCCGATGCCCGCCACACGGCTGCGTTGATGGAACGCGAGAAGCTTGCCGTATGGCATCGCGGGGTCGCCGCCATGAAACAGATCGGCCTTTCCGGCCGTTTGCAGCGGGATGCGTTTGGGTATTTGAGGATCAATCTTTCCGGCACCCAAACACGCGACCTCAAGCCTTTTGCCGGGCTACCGGTCAGCTCGCTTAACCTGTGGCGCACGCGCGTAAACGATCTCCGCCCGGTGAAGGGGATGCCGCTACACGAGCTGTACCTCGCCTATACGGCAGTGGACGACCTCGCCCCGCTCGCGGGGCTGCCGCTGCAATCGCTCACCATCGCCTTCGCGCCGGTGGATGATTTGAATCCGCTGGCGGAGATGCCGCTGATGTACCTGCACCTCAGCGGCACTAAAGTGAAATCACTCGTGCCACTCAAAGGCATGCCGCTGCGCACACTGCATTTGGACCGCACGCCTGTGACTGACCTCAAGCCGCTGGCCGGATTGCCGATCAAGGAATTACGCCTCGACGGCTGCGAACACCTGCGCGACCTCACAACGCTGTCTCAGTGCACAAATTTGGAAGTGTTGGTGTTGCCCCGCGAGCACGGGGAGATTGGGTTCCTGCGCAACTTGCCCAAGCTCAAACGCCTTTCGTATCACTTTGACCCCGACGCATCGAAGATGGAAACCGTGGAACAATTTTTCCGCACCCGCCGACTGGCCACGAGGCGCTAGTCCGCCTTCGGGGGGGGCAGTGGCTTAAAGGATTTTACTTTTTTCTCCGCAATTGCCTTTTCTTTTTCCGAAAGTTTCAGCGCATCCCGAGCTTTGGCGGCGGCGTTTATTTTTTGGTGTGCGGCCAGCGAAAACCAGACGAACGCCTCCGCCGCATTCTTTTCCAATCCGGTGCCCTCGGCCAACGCCTGGCCCAATTCAAACTGCGCTGCGCCATCGCCGTACTCCGCCATCGCCATCGCCTTACGCAGTGCCTGTGCTTTGGGGGCCAGGAAATTTGCGGCGTCTTGCGGGATGTCGAACACTTCGTCCGGCGTCAGTTCGGTGGAGGCGATGGTTTGCAGTTGGTCGAGTGTTTCAATTTGTTTGGGACTCTTCACGTGCTGACGGGCAACGATAAACCAGTAGTAAGCTTGAGCCGGATCGCGCGGCGAGCCTTCGCCTTTTGCACACATCACGCCCCAATCAATCTGCGCGGCGGTATAGCCTAAACGGGCGGAGAGATTCCAAAACCGCGCGGCGCGCGCAGGATCTTTTTTCACCCCGCGCCCCAATGCCAACATACCGCCCAGCCGATGCGCGGCCTCAGCCGAGCCCAACCGGATGGCGCGCAGGTACCACTTCACCGTTTGAGTGGAATCTACCGGAAGCCCCGAGCCGGTTTCGTAGCGGCGGGCTAATTCTATTTGAGCATCAATTTCGCCTTTGTCGGCGCGGGCACGCAGGGCCTCCATATTGGGTAACAGCCGCGGTGCCTGATTAGCCAAGCGCGCTAGCAATGCGCGCGCGCGTTCGGCATCGCCGGGGTGCTTCACGGCGGCGGCTTTCGCCAACCATTGTTTGCCAACCTTCAAATTTTGCCGCCGGCCGCGGCCCTGCAATTCCAATGCGGCAAGATGAATCATGGCCGGTCCAAACCCCTTCTTGGCGGCACGGGTAAACCACTCGCCCGCCTTGGTTGGATTGGCCTCGACTCCCTGTCCGGTGAGATAGGCACTGGCCAAATCTGCCTGGGCCTTGATGTTGCCCTGTTTCGCTGCTTTGAAAAACCATTGCGCCGCGGCGTCGGCATCCTGTTTCACACCCACGCCGCGGGCAAAAAGAATGCCGAGCTTCCCCTGCGCATCGGCCTGCCCCGCCTCAGCTTCTTGGGTGAGTGCGGGTAAGCATTTTTTGAACAGGGCCATCCCCGCCTGCGCATCGCGCGCGCCACCTTCGCCAAGCAGTCGCATGGAAGCCAACCGGTATTGCGCACGGGCATGGCCTTGATCAGCAGCTTGAGTTGCCCATCGCCGGGCGGCATCCAAATCGCGCGCCACGACCCGGGCTTCATGTAAGAGTTCACCCAATTGATACTGAGCCTTGGCGTTGCCGGCGGCGGCCTGTTTGCGCAAGGCCGGAAGATCAGCCGCGGGCAGACCAACCGTCAGCGCCAACAACAGGATAAGGCCGACCGCACGCATCGGTTATTCTTGTTCCCGCTTCACCGGTTTAAACTTTCGGGCAAGCCGTTTAGCCGCGATGATTTGCGGGTTCTTCATGGATTGGCTGAGGGTATCACGTTCCCCTCCGGCAGTCGCATGGCCCGCATCCTTGGCAAGGGTGAGCCATTTGTAGGCCAGTACCAAGTCGGCCGGGCCGTTGAGGCCTTTGATGTGCAACATGCCAAGCTGATATTGGGCCTCGGAATCGCCTTGATTAGCTTTGGCTTGCGTGGCTTTGGGATCGCCCGTTGCAGCCTGATTCGGGTTATATAGATTGATGGCCACGAATTTTTTGGCCCGTTCTCCAGCGGCTTCGATTTCTTTACTTGAAAGTCCCGCCGCCACTTCGCGTTTTTTCTGTGCGACCAGTTCGAGGTTCATTTTGAGCACTTTGATATAGTTAGGGTTTCTTGTTTTTTGAACTGCTCTCAAAAAACTATCACCGGCAATGAGCAGCCATTCATAGGCTAGCCGTGAATCTTTTTTGGCAACGCCATCGCCAAAATGATACGCGGAGCTCAAGGCAATTTGAGCCCCGGCGTTTCCCTGTCGGGCTGCCAGAGTGAACCACTTCACCGACTCAACGTAATCGATCCCCTTTTGCGAATGGCCTTCCAACAAAAATGTGCCGAGATTTTGTTGAGCTGCGCTGTACCCTTGCCGCGCTGATTTTTGGAAATATTCTTCCGCCTTGGGCAAATCCTGCCCGCTTGCGGTGCCTTCCAAATACATCGTAGCAAGGTTGTTCTGGGCAGAGGCATCTCCTGTTTCAGCTAATGCCTGATACAACTCAAAGGCGCGTGGAAGATTCTTTTCCAAAAAATTTCCTTCAACATACAAATCAGCCAGCTCGGACATGGCCTTAGCATCCATTAATTTTGCGGCTCGCTCGTACCATTTCGCCGTAATTGCCGGATTCTTTTGGATGCCCAGTCCCAATAAATACAGGACGGCTAGATTATGTTGGGCAACCACAAAATCTTTCTCAGCAGCGATCGATAATAGTCGTCTGGAATCGGCATATAATTTATTAGCAGCAGTTTTATCTTGAGCCGCCCGGAGCATTAATTCCTGTGCTTTGAGTCGGGCGGCCTCTGTGCCTTGCCGCGCCATCTGAGCGGCCCCATTTTGAAATTGACCACTTCGAAGGGTCAACTGTTGCGCTCGGTCTAAATATTCCATGCCCAATACCAGAGCCGCAGCGGCATCGCCTTTACCAATGCGCCACTCAAATAATTCTTCCCGGATGGAAAGTTGCGTGCGGATTGAGCAGCCCAATAAGCCCAACGAATTGTTTTCAGTCACGGGAGTGCGTTGAAATTTCAACGCATTGGCGCGTTCCAGTACGGCCAGCTGCTGATCCGCCGAGAGTTCGGTGGTGATGGTTTGTTTTATTTTGAGAGTATTGGGAGGAGAACTGCCCTGCCGTTCCAGAAGGGTGAGCCACATATAAGATTGCTCAAAATCTTTCTCCACGGATTTTCCGTGGTAATATTTTTCAACCAGAATTTCCTGTGAAGTTTGATGCCCCTGCATCGCTGCTCGGCGATACCATTTCAAGGCCGATTGTTGATTGCCCTCACCCAAGTCTCCACTTTCCAACAAACGGGCATAAAGGAACTGGGATTTCCCCAAGCCGAGTTCCGCTGACTGCTTGAGCCAACGCGCCGCCTCCTTGGGTTTGCGTGGGCCCATCAAATCCGAATACAACAGATCACCCAATATTTCTGCGGCATACGGGTGGCCTAATTCTGCGGCGCGCAAAAACCATTGAGCGGCCAGTTTCGGGGTATTGTTGGGATTCTTCGGAGATTTTTTGTATTGATTAAAAATATCCAATCCCAGCAGGTAAACCGCATCGAGGTGCCCTTTCTCCGCAGCCATTTTGAGCCGTTTACGGGCCAACACAATGTCCGCCTCAAATTTATTAACTGAACTGCATCCCCGAAAATAAAGCTGCGCCGATATATAGAGCGCATGGGCATCGCCCTGTAGCGCTGCTTTTTCGATGCCGGGGCCAGCTTGGATTAACAGTTTAATTGCCGCCTTTGAGTCGCCCTCTATTCCGTGAGCCAACAGCAACTGCGTGGCATGTAAAAACTGAGCTTTGGCATTCCCGGCTTTGGCCGCGCGGTTGGCCCATTTGGCGGAGGCTTCCAAATCGCGGTCGACGCCCTTGGCCCAGTACAGCGCATGGGCCAATTCGAATTGCGCTGCCGCATCGCCTTTGACCGCGCGGGCTTGCAGCTTGGCATGATCGGGGGCCTCTGCGCCCCAAACCGTTCCGGCACAAACCAGCCCGAAAATAATAATTACCTGTTTCATTTGCTGCCCTCTACTCATTGATCCGCCGCCAGGAAATTTGCTCGCGGAGCCGTTTGATCGATTTTTCAAGTGCCTTAGTTTGCAATCCATCCAGCAACCGTCGCTCGGCGCGGCGGCGCAGTTCTTCGCCGGGTACTTGCCGGTCTTTTTCGAATTGCTCGATGTAGAAAAGGTAGTAGTAAGCTTTATCCTTCCAGGATCCGGAGGTGGGCCCGGTGGTGTCGCCGTAGGAAATCAGCTCGTTCGCATTGTCGCGGCTGACGCCCGGCGGCAGGGGTTGGCTCTTGTTTGCATAAATCCAGCCCAGCGATCCTTTGTCTTCTTCCTTGTATTGCTCAGCCAATTTTTCCACAGCGGCCACCGACTTGAGGCCCGCGGCGAGTGCTTCCGCTTTGGCGGCGTTCATGTCTTTG
>Ga0302133_10001228_pt1 | contig 16006 bp, 12 predicted proteins | sample CB9_331_MG_FD_203121 | JGI IMG/M metagenome (GOLD analysis project Ga0302133, IMG submission 203121) | Marine microbial communities from Western Arctic Ocean, Canada - CB9_33.1 | ecosystem: Environmental > Aquatic > Marine > Oceanic | place: Canada: Western Arctic Ocean | collected 2017-09-19 | reverse complement strand
GTTTTAAGGTCATCGCCGCGACCACAGAAAATGAGTCCGCTTCTGATATTACACAGAAATCATACTGACCACGGGTCAGATAATAATCAACCAACTTTGCTCCAACACTCGCATGTAACGCTTCCATCGCCGCCCTACGGTCTGTACTAGCATCGACAAGTCCCTGAGCCCCTTCTTTTGTATAGCTTCCTAACACTATATATCTGGCCATTGCATATTCTCCTTGAGTTTAAAACGCGCAGAACACAATAAATTCAGGTGGGCGTTAGGGCAAACACTCCACCAACACAGTGAACTTCTTTGCTTTGTCGGCGTAGCCTGTTTCCAGTAGATTGGTCCCGGGAAATGTTATTTCCGCCTTGTTGCTGCTTACCGGTCTAGCGGGTGTTGTTTTCCATTAAACGACTTTTCGTTAGTGTTCTTTATAACGTTGTCGAAGTCATCGAGACAGCGCACATTTACGGTATATCGACTCGGGTCCATTCGTGGCCTGCCGAAAGTATGGATCCCACAGTCATTGCAGAACCAGTGACTCGCTTCGCGTGTACCGAATTGGTAAAGAGAAAGGTTCTCCCTACCTTCTATAAGGGTGAAATGTTTGTCCTGGACGGGGTAATGCAGAATGCCTTTCTTGCAGCATATCGAGCAGTCGCAAACGGATACCTGGTCGATCTCGGCTTCGACCTCGAATACGACAGTGCCGCAGTGGCAGCTTCCTCTATAGGTCTGCATGGAATGTTCCTTTGTTCATCGCCTCGACTCCGTGGTCTTTGCTATTCGCTTATTTGTTGAACCAGGCAGATTTTTCCGGTAAGTGATGGCCTCTATGGTGACGTAACTTACTTACTGTATCCAACAATAAAACGTTAGGTTTCGCATTCAACTACGAACAGCTCCACTTCGGCGGGGCTTACTTGTCCATGAATTAGAATAAAAAAACATGGGCCAGCACTCGTGCCCTCGAATTATCCCCTAAACTATCCCCATCATGACGAATAACGCGCACATCGAACTTGTAACGGGGTTCTACGATACTCATCCGATCAGTGAAAAGCAGGTTCTGGACAAACTAGTACAAGACGAGTTCGATCTGTCCTCCCTTGATCAAGGCATCCTGCAAGACTACGACCAAGATCATTTTGGTGGTCTTGCGGCAACTGACACACTCGCACGGTTAGTACATATAAACAGGTCCACTCATATCCTAGACGTGTGCTGCGGACTGGGGGGCCCTGCCCGTTACCTCGCTCATCATTACGGCAGCCACGTCACTGGCATCGACCTGAACCAAGGTCGCGTGGACAGTGCTGTCCGGTTAACCGAGATGGTCGGGCTAGAAGAGAAAGTCTCTTTTTATCGTGCCAACGCACTCTCCACCACCTTGCCTAGTAATGAATTTGACGCGCTTATCGCCCAGGAAGCGTTTTGTCACATTCCCAACAAACCGCGGCTACTGACCGAGTGCGTCCGCCTTCTTAAACCAGGTGGACTGATTGCATTTACAGATATTCTCGCAACACCCAGTATGACAACCACTGTGAGGAAACGTCTGCTCAAAGAGATGACGTTCGCGGAACTCGAAACGCTGGATGGCTACCAAGTACTGCTCGAAGCCAGCGGTTGCGTGTTGAAAGAGGCAGAGGATTTAAGTGAAGAGTGGGCTCAAATCCTAGTCGAGCGTCTGGCGATGTACCGCAGCCTCAAGGACCAAACGGTTGCCAGATTTGGTGATGCGCATTTTGGGAAATGGGATCGTGCGTACAGCTTCTTTGTTAAACTGTATACCTCGGGCGAACTCGGTGGCGGGCGTTTCCTAGCCCGCAAGTGTATCTAAACCGATCCACACCCAAGCTAGTACTTAAACTTTGCTTTTTGTACCCTTCTAATACCCACTACAAAGATTGATCAACCTCGAACTATCCCACTCTTTTAAGGGTTGCAATAGGTGTGCTTAGGTTGAGCGCACAGAACTCATACAGTCAACCGTTCCTTCGCAGATTGCAACAAGACGAAGCTCCTGCAACGTAAATCTAACGATTCAGTGGCTTGCAAACAAAAGAATATGTGATATTTCGACACGATCAAATCAATAGTCAAAACGTTAGTTGATCGAATTAATTGCGGGCACAGTAGAAAGGAAAACACAGGAGGCAGTCATGATTGAAACCGATCAAGCCGTAGAAGAATTCCTCCGCCAGACGCTGGTCGGCGTTATCAGTACCATTGATAAAAACGGTCACCCACGAACGGCCCCCATATGGTTTCACTGGGAAAATGGTGCGGCCTATATGTTTACAGACCGAAACTCCTTAAAGTGGAGAAATATCCAGCACAACCCACACACATCATTGTGTGTCGACTGGCGGGAACCGCCTTACCGGTCGGTCATCCTTGACGGGCTGGTTGAGGAAGTCGATAGGTCGTTGTATGAACTGGTACTGATGATGGCGTTGCGCTACTACGGCGAAAAAGTGGGTACAGAATTTGCCGAGGGATACAAAGATCAGTCAGCCAATGTTGCCGCCTTCCGGTTAATACCAGAACGCATTGCGAACTATCTCAGCTGAGGAAGTTGGGTTAGTTAGTGCAAACACTCCACCAATACTTTGAACTGTTTGGCAAAATTATCGACGCAGATGAGGCCTTAACTGCGGGCACCTAATTACTAAGTCGTCGCCTCGAACGGCTTGCTACAAAGCGGGCAATCTACAATGCCCGAGCGCCCCGTCGGTAGACGCAACCGGCCATGGCAGTGCGGGCAATTTGTTTCCACGCGATTCTTTGATTTACCCCGAGCGCTAAACTCGGGCCGTTTAATATTTGCTGTGATGTTCTCTGTCGACTCGGCTCCAGTGATGCGTCCTGGATTCAGATAGCCCACATCCTGTCGCTTAAAAAATGGGATCAGCGCCAGCCCGGCCACGAACCCACCAATATGGGCGTACCACGCAACGCCAGGCTCTGGCCCCGACAACATTGAATTAACCAACTGCATACCAAACCAGATAATCAACACCCATCCGGCTTTAAGCGACATTGAATGGAAATAAAACCCGAACGGAATAACAACGAGTACTCGGGCATGGGGATAGAGCAGCAAGTAAGCACCAAGGACACCCGAAATAGCTCCACTGGCACCAATCATCGGTACAACCGACCCTGGATCGGGCAGTGCTTGGGAAAAAACCGCCGCAACGCCACAAACCAAGTAAAACACGATAAACCGCACATGGCCCATCGCGTCTTCTATGTTGTTCCCGAATATCCAGAGGTACAACATATTTCCAGCGAGATGCATGAAGCCACCATGTAGAAACATGGATGTAATCGGAGTCAGAATAGGCGCGATTAAGTCAATGTCCGGTGGCAGGTCTACCGTATCGAACAAAACAGCAGGAATCACTCCTAGCGCATAAATCGCCCCTCCCTGCCCTTCACCCAAAGACAGTTGCCACCAGTAGACCAGGACACATGCCGCAATAAAGCCAATCGTGACGTACGGCTTGATGTCGGTCGGATTGTCGTCGTGTAGAGGAATCACGTCGTAGGAAAGAGTGCGATTATCATCGTTCGATGGCCGGCCAATGAGTCATTGAGCAACTGCGCGAGACCTTTGATCGGCTCGCTTTGAGTGAATAATAGCGTTACTTTACAAAGAATACGTCTTCGCGAATCGCTAAATTACTGAGCGCATGATAATAAGAGCGCGCTTTGTCTACAAATAGGATTGGAATTTACGCAATGAGTGGGGGACCGTTAGACGGGGTTCGAATTATCGATTTAACCACCGTGGTGGTCGGACCCATCTGCACACGGACGTTAGCTGATCAAGGAGCTGATGTCATTAAGGTTGAGGCCCCCTCCGGAGATCTGCTACGAACAATGGCCGCCGGTGCACGTAACGAGGGGATGTCAGGCAAGTTTATCAACTTCAACCGCAACAAACGCTCCATTTGCTTGGACATAAAATCTACGGATGGCCTTTGTGTCATGAGACGTCTCGTTGCAGGCGCAGATGTATTTGTCAGCAACGTTTGGCCGGCAGCGCTTAAACGCGCCGGTCTCGATTGGGACAACTTGCATCCATTAAATCCACGTCTCATCTTCTGCGGTATCGTTGCCTTCGGAAAAGGCGGCCGCTACTACAATCAACCGGCCTACGACCCAATCATTCAAAGCCTTTCGGGTGTTGCCGGAACCATCGAAAGAGCGACTGGTGAGCCGCGATTTGTGCCGATGGTGATGACCGATCACATTACTGGTCTTATCGGGGCTCAATGCATCGGTTTTGCACTGTACCGCCGTGAAAAAACAGGAGTGGGTGAAGCCATCGAGGTACCTATGTTGGAGAACATGGCATCGTTCGTTGCCAGCGAACACCTGGGCGCAATGACCTTCGACCCCCCGGTAGGCCCAACTGGAGACGGGCGGCTTCTAAGCCCAGAATATCGTCCGCTGGCGACTAAGGATGGATACATTACGGTCGGACCCAACACAAACCCACAAGCGGTTGCTTTTTTTGATGCAATCGACCGCCCCGAACTGAAGACCGATAAGCGATTCAGTAATGCTGCGGCTAGAACGAACAATGCAGTCGCATATTTCGATATCCAAGTAAAAGGACTGGCACAGAAAACGACAGTCGATTGGCTGGAGATTTTCGCACGTTTGGATATTCCGGCTGCTCCATACAATCGGATTGACGATTTGTTAAGCGACCCGCATTTGAAGGATGTCGAGTTTTTCCGAGAAGAGGAGCACCCCAGCGAGGGGACCATTCGACGCACCCGTATACCCAATATTTTTGGTGGCGGAATGCGGGAGGACGAAGGCCCCGCACCACGCTTAGGAGAACACAGTCGATCTATCCTCACAGAGTTGGGGTTTTCCCACGAGGATGTAGAGCGTATGGAATCCAATGGGACTATTCGCAGCGCCGATTAATGATTGACACTAGGCAGTCTTACCCTTCCGGCGCATATCTTATCGACCCATTTATGCCATCCACATATTTGGGTCCTGCAAACAATCATGGCCTCTAGAGGCGTCTCTTAAAAAGCTATCCGACAAACTCATCGAATAACATTCACTATATCCGCTTACCGTGTAAAACGCTGGTTGGATTTACAAGCTAGTGGTCCAAGTGACCCAATCTCAGTCCAGTTCGGATTCGGATTCGGATTCGGATTCGGATTCGGATTCGGATTCGGATTCGGATTCGGGCCTAGATCACATAATAAAACGACGTGCGATGTTGTCTTCGTTCGTCACGCTACCCACGCGTTAACACTAGAGTGTAAATAAACCTCCGAACATGCGTTTCTCCATAAGCCATCCTGCTGATGCCGTATTACTTTCCGTCTCCATTGTGGCAATGATGCTCGGTTCTGTGCATTCCTTCTCGGTATTTCTTGCGCCTCTGGAAGAAGCATTTCACACATCTAGGTCATCCGTCAGCCTGACTTACTCTCTGGCGCTAGCCTCGATCACCCTTGCTGTATTTTTTGGCCACCGAGTATTTTCCCGATGGTCTGCCGCCCACGTCGTTTCCGCGATCTGCCTCTTGGCTTCAATGGGGGCTCTGATGTCTGCTTTTGCGCCAGCACTTGCCTATATCTGGCTTGGTTACGGACTGATATTTGGAGTAGCCAACGGACTCGGCTATGCATTTGGATTGCACATAGCGGCTCAATTCAATCCAGGGCGTGAAGGTATATCTATGGGAATTGTCACGGCCAGCTACGCGTTGGGAAGCACCATTTCACCTGCGATATTTACTTGGGCAATGTCACTCGATGGCTTTAGATCGGCCATGCTGGTGTTATCAGCAAGTCTACTTATAGGGAGGCACATTTGCGTCCGACTTCTGCATCGAGCAAATGCCAGATTCAACGGGGCGCGCCCAGAAGAAGTGAGATGCACAGTGTTATTGCGTCAATACATACTCCTTTGGGTTGGTTACGGGACAGCTGTCGCTGGTGGCCTTATCGTCATTGGTCACGCCGCCGAAATATCAAAGACACACGGTTTCAGTGCCGCCCACTGGGTCACACCTGCGATTATCTCCATCTGCGGTATGGTTGGTAGTTTCGCCGGCGGCTGGTTAGCGGATCACGTAACGCCAGCAAAACTACTGACCTACCTACCCGTTATCTCCGCCACGGCACTAATCATTCTAGCCATACAGAGCAACCTTGTATTGCTGCTGCTGTGCCTGGGGGTGATCGGTTTTATCTACGGAGCAATCGTTACAGCATATCCAGCTACTATCACCCATATATTCGGTATAGGGAACAGCCCGCGCATTTACGGACGAATCTTTACTGCTTGGGGAGCGGCTGGTTTTCTAGGGCCATGGATGGCCGGTTTATTATTCGACCAAACAGGAACCTATTCGATAGCTCTTTCGGTCGCGATCGGATTTGGGCTGCTTTCCAGTCTAGTCATAGTATTTCATCATTCCACAGGCAAGTTGCATTAGGTAAAATACACACCACGTCATGCGTTCATTTGACTGCATAAAACATCGGTTACCGTCTACATCCTTAGAATATCTGGAAACAGACACTAAAGACGTATGAAACTCTGCGATAACAATGGCTAAATAACGATACCTACCAGGGGATGGTGGGAGTGTGCTGAAACTGCGTCCGTTGGTTCGTTCCGGCAATCCCACTGCCCTGACCTCAGGCGTAAATATGGCCGCCGAGATACTTCAACCCACTATCACAGGCTAACGCAATAACCCTCGGGTCCTGCACGTGGCCAACGCCGCATCTTCATGCTGCCAACCTTCCCAACAGCAAGTGTCGTTATTAGCAGCACACCAGGGATCTATCGATCTTTTACCTGATTGCGAAAAACTTTTATTTCAAGTCAGCCCTCTCATTCAGGGAACTGAATTAGAAAAAGACGCTTCATTCAATCAATTCCACAAATATTCGTTGTAAGGGTATGAGATTAAATCTTTGTATCTATTTAAAACGCCTTTTCAATAATTTACCGCAAAGAGAGCAATCTCCTGGACTTATTGATATGTACGGATCACATCCGCCCACTTTCTTAGAAATTCTTCTTTGTGATCGAAATGAATGCTCATCCAAAACTGGCGGGCCCCAGCATCAATCGCTTTATTAAGTTTTTCCACGCAGTCCTCGACGGTTCCAGCCACCGCGAAACGGTTCACCAAGTAGTCAAACAATCCCAACTCTTTTATTAATTCTCTATTTTGACTATCTGGTTTATCGTGCTGATCGGTTCGATAACGGCGGCCTAATTCCACTACAGCATCATATAACTCTGGGGGAATATGTTTTCCTGTGGTCGTAAAACGGCTCAGGTGACTGCCGGCGGACGCGAGCGTCATTGCAATTTCTTCGAACGCGTCTGTCTGGTTTTCACGCAGGTTAGTTAAGGGCAACCACCACATATCAATTTCACTTAGGCTGCGCCCGGCACGCTCAGCACCGCGACGCACGTGATCTATTGAGTCACGTATTATTTCCGGCGTAAGGCCAGTGTTGATTATCACTCCATCTGCAATCTCTCCTGCCAACCCAAGCATTTTCGGTCCGGAAGCAGCAAGATAGATCGGAATACTGCCAGACCACCAGGTTAGCCTGCAGTGTCGCCCCTGCCATTCTGCTTCACCCGTTTCGAGCAATTGGCGGACAGTCCGAACATACTCTGCCAACAGGGCCTGGGTGGAAGGTTTCAATCCAAGATTTAATACCGCACTGTCTCCAGTCCCAATCCCCAGCATGGTCCGACCAGGTGCCATCTCCTCCAGGGTTGCAGCTGCGCTTGCAGCAATAGCCGGGTGACGAGTTAACGGATTAATCACTCGAGGCCCGAGCCTTACCCTATGCGTCTCCACCGCACACCAACCCAAACACATATATACATCTCTATAAAGTGATTGAGAATCTGCAATCCCCGCGATATCGAAACCAACCTCCTCCGCAACCTGCACCCAACGCAATGTTTCTGCCGGTGCGTTCGGAAGAAAATTGACTCCAAATCGTATGGGCGATCCCTTCGCTACGCTCATATTAATGACCTTGTTTTTTTCTTATTCCCCAAACATCTGAATCACAATTCACAATTCTTTTTGAAAACGTTATGTTTGTTTTACTAACATTCTTCGCTCTAAACGACTCAGCACTCTGACAAGTGGCCACAACATCGCCAAGTAAATCAATGCCACAGCAATTAGTGGTGTCGGGTTATAGGTGATACCTTGCGCGATACGACCCATCCGCAATAGTTCCGGCAATGCAACAACGCTTGCCAACGAAGTAAATTTAATTACCTCTAGTGTGTTGCTGGTTAAATCGGGAGCGACGTTACGCATTGCCTGAGGCAAAATTACGTAGAACATTGTCTGCAACCTACCGATACCGGTAGAACGTGCTGCCTCCCATTGGCCTCGACCAATGCTTTCAATTCCTGCGCGCAGAATTTCACCATAATAACTTGACGTGTTTAAAAAGAATGCAATTAAGACAGCTACAAATGCAGGCACCTCAAGACCAATAAAGGGTGATCCATAATATACGAAAATCAACAAGACTAACGGCGGGAAGGCTCGGAATAAATCGACATACGCAATCAATAATGCATTCAACCAACGATTGTGAAAACTATATCCAATCGCTACTAAAAGCCCGCCTAAAAACCCAATTGGCACGACCACCACACACAACTGTAGCGTCATCCAAAAACCTCTTAATAACATCGGGTAGACTTTGATCAAGACTTCAATGTTAAAGAAATACTGGACTAACTCTTCCATAAGCTAACCCTAACGCTTCCAGGCAAATCTACTTTCAATCACCCGACTCATCGCCACCAACGGGATGAAAATCAACAGATACGCAATCGCCGCCATTGTCAAAGGCGTTGTATTTGCCGAGAAGCCTTGCGCGGCACCGGCCTGGCTCAGAATTTCCGGCACCGCAACTACAGATGCAATCGCTGTGCTTTTAGTAATAACGATAGTTCTGTTTGTCAGTGGCGGGATGATCATGCGTATGGCTTGCGGCAAGACCACACTGCACAGTGCCTGAAAGAAACTCAATCCAGTCGACCTGGCTGCCTCCCACTGCCCTTTGTCCACTGAAAGAATCCCAGCCCAGAATATTTCCTCCGCAAAAGACGCTAAAACAAGCGCTAATGAAAGCCACGCGACTACAAAGCCTGACATTTGGATCCCGACAAAAGGTAACGCAAAATAAAAGACGATCATTATTACTATCGGTGGCAATGCTCGAAAAATGTCCACTAAAACAATGATCAGCCAGTTGATAAAACCCAGCTGGAACGATCGTACGACCGCGAGTAGCAGGCCCAAGACTAGGCCACAGACAATAATTAACAACGCAAGATGCAGCGTGACCCATACCCCGTCGATTATCGATGGCGCGTATTTTTCTATGACTTCAAGGTCAAAAAAATTATGCGAGATCCTTTCTAGAGCCGACATGCAAGACTAACTCCTGAAGCCGTCACTTTTGCGTTACCGCACTCAGGAAAGCACGGGTACGCTGATGCTGCGCCGTTTCGAATATGGCAGACGGGATTCCTTCCTCAACAATATGTCCCTCATCCATAAATATCACCCTATCCGCTGCCTCCCTGGCAAATCGCATTTCGTGGCTGACTACAACCATTGTCATGCCAGTGTTTCTCATCCGCCTCATGACCTCGAGGACGCTACCCACCAACTCAGGATCGAGGGCACTAGTAGGTTCATCAAACAACATGATTTTAGGCTCCAGTGACAGGGCGCGGGCAATCGCAACCCGCTGCTGTTGCCCACCTGAAAGCTGTCCCGGGTAAGCATCTGATTTGTCAGTTAATCCCACACCATCGAGCGCCTCCATGCCCCTACTGTTCGCCTCGACGGTTGATAACTTCAATACTCTCCGTAGCGCAAGAGTGACATTGCCTAACGCTGTCATATGCGGGTAGAGATTGAATGATTGAAAGACCATACCGATATGTCGACGCACTGCATTAATATTGGTTCCACGATCGAGAATATCGATACCATCCACGTATACCGCACCAGCAGTTGGTTCCTCCAAACGATTACAACAGCGCAGCAAGGTGCTCTTACCAGAGCCAGATGGCCCAATCACAAATACAAGTTCCTGACGCTTGACCGCGAGGTCTACGCCATTGAGCGCCTTAACCTGACCAAATGTCTTGACAATGCCCTTTGCATCGAGCACGACCGGTCGGTCACTTGGGTTCACCATAGAAAGCAGGGTACCGCACTGGGCCAGGACCATGCCCAACCCAGTGCGAAATAACTTTTTTCTATCCTATTCTCAATCAACAGGCTATCACCCACAGTCGGGGCGATGGAAGGTTGCTACATGCCCCTCAATGCCGGGGACACCGTAACCCGCCTCAACGGTTACCATCGTAGAACCTGCCCCAGCGGGTGCGGCAAACCATTTCTCATGTAGTTTTGAGAAAAATCCGTCCAACTTCATACATTCCACTACACGTTCGATTCTATTACGAAGTTCAACGTCTTCCAGTCGAAAAGGTGCAGAAAAAGATCGACCAGTACGCACAACCAACGAGGTCTTTAGCAACGGGTTCTGTTTAGCCGCCCAACCCGATGCGCTTCCACTTGCGACATAAGCGTCAGCCCGACCTGATTGCAGTGCAAGAATGGCATCAGCATTCTTTCCGTACCGTTGAATTGTGAGATTGAGCTTATCTTGACGTTCAGTCACCCACTTATCATAAATGTTACCTTTATTGACAGCTATCGTTTTGCCCTCAAGTTGTGCTTCTGAACTAATATGAGCGGCACTCTCTTTAATCAGGAAGACTATTTCGCTATCTAAATAGCCCTCCATGAATAGCATCTTCTTCGCGCGCTCGGGCGTAACGGTCGTAGGAGCCATAATGAAGTCATATTTTTTAGCATTCAATCCCGCAAAAATCCCCGACCATTCTTGGTCAACAATTTCGATCTCGACCCCGAGACGCTTTCCGATCTCTTCGATCATGTCGACGTTATATCCCTCAACGCCCCCTCCCGGTTTAGCCATAACATGGGGTGCAAACCCAACATCCGCCGCCACAACCATCTTTTCTCCAGCGTGAACAACAGCCATCAACACAACAGAGGCAGCCATAGCAATGCTCGAACTAATGCAGTATTTGTGAATATTCCTCATACCCTCTCTCCTTTGATTATAGAAATTTCAACTCTGTCACCTTATTAACTCGTATTGATAAGGTTCAGCGTCAGTTAACAGGCCGTATAAATTCCCCCCATCCTGGGTTCGCAACGATAGCGCCATTAGTGAAGATTAACTGCCCGCGCACGTAAGTGGATTCGACTCGAGCACCAAATTTCTTTCCATGATAGGGACTCCACTTGACTTCAGAACTCATATTCGCTTCATCGAAAACACACGACTGGGGATTAAGTACTACGAAATCTGCATCCGCGCCTGGCATCAAGGCACCTTTCCGAGGATAAAGTTGAAAGTGTCGTGCGGGTCGTTCACACAATAACGCTGCTACTTGCGTCGGTTGGAGGCCCCTTTCCGTCACCATCTCTGTAAATAGCGCAGGAAACATGGTTTCCAGGCCGGGCATACCAGAACCGTTCTTCTGGAAATCTGCGTTTGATTTCTTAGAAATTGGCCACGCAACATGATCTGACGAAACAAAATCGACTTCGTCAGCCACGATCTTTTCCCACAATGCGGCCTTCTCCGTAGCCGAACGAATCGGCGGATTCTGTTTTAATTTAGCTCCCATTTGAGCAACATCATCGTCATCGAACACAAGGTACTGAATACATGTCTCAGCACTTACCCTAACGCCTTCTTCACGGTAACGCTTGACGTGATCAAACCCTCGAGCAAGCGAACTGTGGACAATATGGCAACGCACCCCGGTAACTCGTGCAATTTCGAAAACACTGACATTAGCGACTAATTCAGCGACCGGTGGACGACTTGCACCATGCAAGCTTGCACTGTTGCTGCGCTCGGAGAAAAGCCGATCAGTAAGCCGCTTAACTATATAGGGATCTTCATTATGGAATGCCACCGCTAAACCAGTTTCTGCGATTACTGGAAACAATTCATAAAGTTCACCTGTGTCGTACCCTGGAAAACGCACAGGATGATATTCATAGGTTGAGACCTTGTAGGCACACGCACCCGCATCAGCTAACTCCAACAAACCATTGCTCCCATCTCCCTTCCTTGCAGTGGCGTACAGCGCTACATCGACCGAGGCGTTTTGATTAATGACCTCAATCTTGGCCCGCATCCGTTCAATCGAGTTAACCGGGTAGGGGTCGTCAAACGGCATGTCAACTATTGTCGTCACACCACCTGCAGCAGCAGCAATAGTGGCGTCAGCTAACCCACTAATCCCCTGAACGCTACCCGCATGCACTTGCCCATCGATGATCCCAGGAAAGATATACTTACCCGTGGCATCAATTGTTTGTCCTGCCTCTGGCGGCGTTCCGACGCCGAGTGCACAAATCCTGCCGCCGTCTATACCGAGATATCCACTGTGTAGAACATGCTCTGGCAAAACCAGATCACCAATGACAACGGTCTCAAACATATTTCTTCTCCCTATAAATCCTAGGTGGAATCATAACCAAGTAATGAGGCGATTCCCTCCGCTAACACTACCGATCCGTCAGCAAAATCAGACATTTCCATGGCCTCATCAGGGTTATGGCTGCCTTTGTCGTTCCGGACCAACACCATCGCAGAGGGTATTCCGGCACGGGCAAAGATTGACGCATCGTGGCCAACCGTTGCGAACTCGCGGATTCGAATACCAGCAGACTCGGCCTTGCCGGCCAAAACCCCGCGCAACTGATTGTCCAGGGGTGTCGGATCTGAACCCACACACTCACCTAGTTCAAATTCGACATGTCGCTTTTGCGCGATATCGCTGGCCGCAATAAACGTTCTTTCTCGACATTCATCTAAAAACGTTTTGGTCGTGCCGCCAAAGTTGAGCGTAAAGTCACAGCGACCAGGGACCTTCGTCATACCGTGGTAAGTCGGATCAGTAAACAATTTACCAACTGTAAACACAGTGTCAGGAACACCCATGGCTTCTTGCTCTATCCAAAATGAGTCTAGCGTGTGCACGAGTTCAACTGCGGCAAGAGCGGCGTCACTACGATAAGCTCTGGGCAATGCGCCCGAATGACCATAAGCGCCAAGACAGTGTGCGTATGGGAATCGCACGTTGCCACGAATCGTGGTTGGAATACCGACTGAAACACCCTCGCCGACCAACACCGGTCCTTGCTCAATATGCAATTCGAAAAATGCTCGTGTATTGTTACTACTGATTGCCGCTCCCTTCGCTCGGCGAAGATCATCGACCTTGACTCCAACATCAGACATGTGTTCGGCTAAACTTAGGCCTGTATCTCCACGCCTCAACTCGTCTAATTGCTCAAGTGGGAGCGTTCCAACAGCAAGCCTGCTGCCTATGTACGCGATGCCGTACCAGACACTTTCTTCACCCCGAAGGCCGATCGTCGTGATGTCACAAGCAGGTTGCAAATCCATTTGGCGAAAAGCTGCTAAAACACTAATCCCCGCAACAATACCGGCTAACCCATCGTAATGTCCGCCTGTAGGCACAGAGTCAAGATGAGAGCCTGTTAATATCCGCGGTTGATCGGGGTCCGTTCCGGACAGACTACACAAAAGATTTCCCGCCAAATCCCATTCAACAATTAAACCTAATTCGCGAGCCGCTTCCGCAATAATCTCGGCAGCCGCTAAATCCTGTGAACTCCACGCCGGTCGCGTTATTCCAACATGATCTGCCGTTCGCTCCCGTATCGCATCGAAGATGCGCGTCGCCAACGGCATCTGTGAGCGTACCGCCGCTGCGAGAGGACTTGATTCATCCATCATTTTAAACACCTAGAAAGAACTTCGAAATCGTTACGTGCTCGAACATTATGCAAACACTTCCAATATTTCATCATAGTTTCTACTCAATGGAATGAGAACTATTTGATCGAGCCCCGCATCCAGCCAACGCTGTGCACTTGTTCGACACTGTTCAGGCGTTCCGTGGGCAATCAGATCATCGACAAGCGCGTCATCAACCAGTTTCATCGCGGACTCAATGCCTCCCGGCTTCGGCGGCCATCCTCCCATTACCGCCTTAATCTCGTTCAGCTTATCATCCGGGAACGAAAGCGCTTTTGCAAAATGTGATTGTTGCCCGAGATATTGTGTAACCAGCCGTTTGGCATCATATCTTGCTACATCCGTATCTTTATTCATCGAAATATTGACCAATTGGAGCTTCTCGATATCATCCAGCGAACGCCCTGCTAGAGCGGCACCGGCTGCCAACCTTTGAATCGACGACCGCGTATGTGTTGGCGGCAAGATGCCATTCATAAGAACACCATCCGCAAGCTCCCCGGTCAATTCCATCATCTTGGGACCGGTTGCTCCAATGAATATCTTCACATCTGGTGCAATCCGCGGGTCATCATGGCCAAGATCAAGTGTAAGATCTCGCACGTTAATCAGATCACTTTCGAAAGTGACACCTTCTTCCAACGCAAGCAATCTTCGCACTACGCCAATATATTCACGCATCTGGCGAAGAGGCATGTTGCGATTGATGCCCTGCTTCCACGCTAACGGATCCCAATACGCGCCCAGGCCCATATTGATGCGCCCCGGCGCCAGGTTGGCGAGTGTTGCAAACGTTACGGACATCAGGGCAGGACCGCGCGTCCACGTATTGACCACTGCGGTGCCCAAACGAATTCTTTCTGTCGTGGCTGCCATCGCACCCAGTATTGATATAGCGTCCCGCGCCAAACGTGTTTCCGTAACCCACAGAGATGCGTAACCCAGGGCTTCCGCCTTTTTAGCCAAGCGCAATTGCTCTGCTACCCCCGGACGGTCGAGAAATCCAAAACCAATATCAGCCATTCTTGAACACCCTATGATGAGCAAACCATAGCTTATAGCGATTACGTAATAACTCGATTGACATGACCATACCTAGCGTGGAGCACAGGCTCTGATTACCGCTTCAAAGGTCTTCCTTGAATCTGGCCCACGGGCAAATGGACTAATGATCGGTAGGTCAATTCCTGATTCTCTATAGGCCTCAATTTGTTCTCGGCACTGTCCACGGGTACCCACCACACTTGTGGCCTCTATCATTTCGTCGGTTACCGCATGCGTAGCAGCCGCCTTATCCCCTCGGGCCCAGGCATCCGCAACTTGTGCTGACTCCTCGACAAAACCATATTCGGCTAGCAACCTGTTGTAACGTGGAAAAAACCCGAGGTAAAACGCAAGCCCTGGTCTAAGCGCATTGAGCGCGTCGGAGCGACTATCTGCGAGCGCCGCCGGTAACAACGATGCTACGTCAATATCTGCCAATCTACGTCCACACCGTGACGCGCCCGCTGCAATCCACTGGCGAATCTGGTCATTATTTGTAAGCGTACTTCGGGTCAAGATGAGACCATCAGCGAGTTCGCCACAAGTCGAAATCATTTTCGGGAAAAGTCCTGCCAAATAGATCGGGATTTTTTTACGGCCCGGGCTAAACCACAAATCAAAATGTTGGATCGTTATTGTTTCACCTTTGTACTGAACAACGCCGTCGCGCAGTAACATCTTGATGATATTGACACTTTCTCTCACGCGCGTAATCGGTTTCGAGTAATCAATCCCGTGCTCGGGCTCGACCTGTACCCGATGGCTAGACCCCAATCCAAGAATGAATCGGCCACCTGAAATATCATCAACAGTGGCAGCAGCCATAGCGATCGTTGGAATCGAACGAACAAACACACTTGATATCGCTGTCCCAAGCAAGATCGTCGACGTTTGTACCGCACACGCAGTTAGTATCGAAAACTGATCACCACCATGTCCTTCTGCGATCCACGCTGATTCATAACCAAGCGCCTCCGCTAACTTGACGCATTCAACAA
>Ga0302133_10001226_pt1 | contig 16020 bp, 17 predicted proteins | sample CB9_331_MG_FD_203121 | JGI IMG/M metagenome (GOLD analysis project Ga0302133, IMG submission 203121) | Marine microbial communities from Western Arctic Ocean, Canada - CB9_33.1 | ecosystem: Environmental > Aquatic > Marine > Oceanic | place: Canada: Western Arctic Ocean | collected 2017-09-19 | reverse complement strand
AGCTCCTGTTGCAACGGCGCTGTAATGGTGCGTATTTTGCGTCCCCGGACATCCTCTGGCGTCAGAATCGGCCGATCCGTTGTGGCAAAATTACGCCACCCGCCAGTATTAGAAACCGTCATCAAGCGAATACCCAGCTCTGCATCAAGCACGGTTTGGCTCAATAAATCAACGATCGGGCCATCGAGCACGCACTCTGCCACTGCGTCATCACGAAAGACATAAGGCAGATCAAGCACCTGTGCTGGTCCGTATACACTACCGAAACCCCCGGTTGTAAACATAAAAACCTGCAATACGCCTGCCTGTAATGCCTCTAGACATTCCCTTTCCGTGGAACAAAATTGGCCAGAGGGATACAAATCGACCGCTATAGCAGAATCGCTTCGGCTCTCCACATAGTGTTTGAAAGCCAGAGCACCATCGTAGTCTTCATCTTCCGATGTGCCGAGCAGGGAGATGCGAATCTTATGTTCGGCATTAGACCCACCGCCGGAATTGAGGATACCCACCAAGCTGCTGATGGTTATCAACAAAAATACGCTGAGCAATATCTGTTGTCGGGTCATAGGCATCTACCTATGCGAATCCCAGCCAGCGCGGCAGGGCTAAAGACAGCACTGGAAAATAGGTGATCAGGAAAATAACCAGAATCTCTACCAGTAGAAAAGGCAGCATGTGCAGGGCGATCGTTTCCACTCTTTCTCGAGATACCGCTGCGCTAACAAACAACACCAGTCCCATGGGTGGTGTTGCCAGGCCCACTGTCACATTGACACACATGACCACTGCAAAGTGCAATGGATCAATGCCAAGACCGATAAACATTGGCCCGAGCACCGGTCCAAGTACCAGAACAGCCGGTCCGGCATCAAGAAACATACCGATTAGCAAAAGGAAGATATTAAGCAGGAACAAAAGAACCAAGATATTATCACTGACACTGGCCATACCATCGACAACGGTATCGGCGAGCCCAGAGACCGTGATAATCCACGCAAACGATACCGAAGCACCCACCAACAGCAGCACGATGCCAGACTGTGCAACCGATGAAACAAAAACAGGGAATAACGCTTTCAGCTCTAGCGTACGCAAGTAGAAAACCGAGATCAGGATCGCGTAAACCGCAGCGACTGCTGCTGCCTCCGTCGGTGTAAATACACCGCCGAGAATGCCCCCAAGGAGAATCACTGGTGTCAACAGTGCCGGTAGCGCGCTACGCAACGCTACCCCTCGCTCAGGCCACGTGGCGCGTCGATTAGCTACAGGATATCCATGCTTCCTGGCCAAGTAACCGGTCATCATCATAAGCCCGCAGGCGATCAATAACCCGGGGACGAGTCCGGCTGCAAACAGCCCCGCAACCGACACATTCATGATGAAAGCGTAAAGAATCATAATCCCCGATGGTGGAATAATCGGACCGATAACAGCAGAAGCAGCCGTGATCGCAGCCGAAAACGGACGGCTATAGCCGTTCTCGTGCATGGCGGGAATGAATATCTTGCCAAGCGCAGAAGCATCAGCGACGGCTGAACCAGAAAGGCCTGCGAACAACAGCGATGAAACAATATTGACCTGCGCAAGCCCGCCACGAACATGACCGATCATCGACTGGCTAAAGCCAACAATTGATCGAGTGATACCACCGGAATTCATGATCTGACCGGCGAGAATGAAAAACGGCAAAGCCATCAATGGAAATGAATCCATACCGTTATAAAGCCTGGATAGCAGGGTTTTGAAGAAAACCTGCTCACCATCAAAAGCCAGGCTCAATCCGGGGCCAACCAATAATGCAAAAACCACCGGCATACTGGCTGCCAGCAGAAATATAAATATCCAGAAATACGCAAATGACATAGGCTAAGTTGGACTATTCTATTTGGTAAGCATCATTGAGATGAGACAGATCGAAGACTTCATCCGGATTCAGTAAAGTGAGTATATTACGTAACAGTAGCTCGGCTCCTACCAGGACCATGAACGCAAACGTGATCGGTACGATAGAATAGAACCAGGCAACCGGAAAGGGCAAACTGTCTGCCTGCACCGTCAGTCCACGCTGCCAGAACCCGACACTTTCCCAAAAAAACACAGCAACGATCCAGAACACCAAAGCATTAAGCAGTAACGTTAGCGAGTTTCTGAATACCAGCGGCATCTCATCTATAAAGAGCTCGATGCGAACATTTGCCCCTATTCGGTAAGCCCACGGTGCCACCAGGAATGCCGTCCATACCATCATAGCTTTGGCCAATTCTTCGCTCCAGACTAGTGAGTCGTTGAGCACATAACGAAACACAATCTGCATCACCACAATGAGCAGCATTGCCATAAGCAGCAGCCCAGCTAAATTTTTTGCTGCGCCACAGACTGTTTCGTTAACCTTCGCCAGTAGCGCGAGAACCCGGCGCATAATCATTCTCCAGGAGCGCTTAACGCCCGACTAAAGCGGCTTCCAACATTTGCATAACACCTTTGGCATCAACCTCGGTTGTAATGGTGGCCAGCGGAATACCGTACCAAGGACCCGCCACCTTATAATGTACTTCCTTAGCAGCGATGACATCGCCAATGCCAATGCCGTCAGTCACCACTCGAATAGCCCGTTGCTCCGTCTGGAAAAGAGATTGATCGACGACAAAAGCCATAGCAGTGGGATCATGATTATAAAACCCATCGTTCACGCCGCCTCTGCGGTAAAAGTCTCGGTAAAAACGACTAATGTCATAGATGAACTCGCCTTGTTTCCCACCATTAGCACGGATACCTTGCAACCATTGATCGGTGACCCTCACCTGACGAGTGGTATCCGCCGGAACCAGAATGACATCCCATGGGGTTCCCAGGACAATATCTGCAGCATGGGCATCACCGAGTATGTTAGCTGAAGCAACCGGCGAGACGTTTCCCATTACCTGCAGCACCCCGCCCATGGCAACAACTCTTTTGACATTCCTGGGCAAATCGGGCTCAAGTGCAAGTGCCAAAGCAATATTGGTCATTGGCCCGAGTACAACCAGCGTAATCTCGCCCGGACTCGCCATGACGGTCCTGACGATAAATTCGGCTGCAGACTCAGCTAACGGCCGCCGTCGTGATTCAGGCAGGTAAATCTCACCAAAACCATCCTTACCATGCACAAAATCAGGCGTTGCCAGTTTTTTTGAATACAATGGTTTTACAGCGCCTTCAGCAACCGGCACATCTACATTTACAATGTCTAACAGACGCAGCGCATTGCGGGTCGCCAGCTGAGTCTCAACATTTCCAAATATCGTCGTTAGACCGACCACTTCGAGATCGTCTGAAGCAAACGCAAAGACCACTGCAAGCGCATCGTCTACGCCTGGATCGGTATCTATCAGGATTTTCTCAGCAGCCATACCAGCATTGGATAACAGCAGCAGCGTCATCAGCATAGCATCGGTGATTCTTCTCATATAGATTCAATGACCTCATCAGCTAGAGCGGTGCGATGGCTAAAATTTTTGCCTATCGGGATAAATAAGTTTTAACCGTATTTCTGCAAGATTGCAAAAGCAGCCCGTATCGTCCACCAGGAATCTATTTAGGCGCACACGCCTCTGTGTTCTCGCTAGTCGTCTTCTGACATCACAGAGTCCATGAGCTTCAGGACGCATTTGCGCAAAACTGCTCAACAGACTTCTTTTCGCAAAAAAAACCAATCAGGATACTTTTGAAATCTCGGAAAACACTATTTAAAATAACTGTTCACAACCCAGCCCCTCTAGCCTGGCGCATAACCAACCGGATCACTTACTCCTAGTACGGCTTGTCCAGTTCAAGGTATCGACTGGCTATACACCACTGTCCGTTTTCTTTTATCACCTGGTCGCGATAAACCCCCGAGGACAGGAGCTGGATATCGTCGTTCTCCGTAGCCATTAAAGTCAGGTTGGAAATAACGACAGTCTTGTCGTCCGCGACTTCGAAGAAAATGTTCGAAATGACGTGGCGGCGCACATCGGTCTGTTCCGCCATGGATCCGGTCATCAAGTCCATGATGCCGCTTTTGCTTTCAAATGGCCCAATCAGATCGCCACCGGCAATACGCATACTAAAGCTGGCTTGTTCAGCGAAACACGCTTCGAGCATGCCAATCTCCCGCTCATCGTAGGCATACGCGGCCCGACTCAATAACTCATGAATTTCTAGTTTTTCTTCAATATTTATACTCATGCCTCATTCTCCGAATAGGCTACGTTCCGTGCATCCCTGAAATTCACCTGCGGCTCAAGTAACGCGAGTTCATGTGATGACACAAATCGAGCTCTCTCCCCCCATGCCACCTGTTCGCGTATCTGCTGTTTTAACTTTTCCTGGCGCTGTGCCGGCTCAAACCATTCAAGGGAACCTTGCCAGCGTATCGGGATTTTCAATGCCTGCTGAAGATCCTTCCAGCCCGACAGCCCATCTTGATTGAAGGCATGGTAGTGACGGGGTTGTTTGGCCCATGTCGCGTTTATCCAGGCAAAGGTTCCGCGACTGGCATGCGTTGCCGGGCCTTCCTGATCAACCACGGTAACTGCGGCGCCAGCCTTTGTAAGATGGTAAGCGATTGATGCGCCTACTATCCCCGCGCCCGCAACGACGACACGCAAACCTTTCGCCGACACTTGATTGAACCCTAGCCCTAAGGCTGCGCTCGCGACCGCAAGCTGCAATAGCGCCCTACGGTTAATTCTGCCTAATTCAAGATTGTTAGAGTCTGATTTCATTAAACACTAGTCAGCTAGCTCAACTTAAGTACGTGCCTCGCATTACCACTCAGGAATTTTGGCCAAACGTCATCTTTAAGCGGCAAGTCCTGCATATCACTCATAATGCGATCCAGTGACAATCCCATGGGAAAATATCCACCATAAATAATCTTGTTGCTTCCCCTGGAGTTTGCATAATCAATGATGGACTTGGGATAAAACTTAGGCGCAAAAGCCGTTGTTGAGTAATAAAGGTTGGGCCATTTCAACATTAACTTGATCGCAAGGTCTTCCCAGGGTTCACACCCGTGTCGGGTGACAAATACCAATTCGGGAAAGTCGTACATAACCTGATCAATCAATTCAACATTTTGCGGCCACATCGGGAATCTTGGCCCGGGAACACCCGCACAGGAAAAAATAGGTAAATCCAGCTCAACACATTTGGCATAGATGGGGTACATCTTAGCGTCATTGATTCCGACCTGAGGATTGAAACCAGCGTTGAATGCACCAAACGAACGGACACCATACTCTTCAAACTGGCGCACCATATCGCGAACACCCTCCATACCTTTGTTGGGGTCAACACTACCCTGCCCAACAAACCTATCCGGGTGCTCCTTCAAAGCCTTCCGCGAAACTTCTCCGCCTACTCCGATGAGACCAATTTCAACGCCGTGCTTATCCATTTCATTTAATGTAAGCGCGACCGGGTCCTCCGAGCTGCCGTAAAGTTCCTTGGGCACCTGCTTGAACATATACTCAACCGGGAACTCGAATTTGGCAGAGGGGTCCTTCAACTGTTCGCGAATGAAGTCATACATCGCAAAATCTTCGGCCGGAAAGCCAATCATAGTATCGACGATACCGATACCTTCAGGTACAGGCATGGAGACCTCCTTTTAGGCTCAACTGGACAGCGCGTTTTGGAAGAGATAACACATCGAGTCTCGCGGTATATCTTCCTTGGGCAGCGCTTTGTTCACTTGCTCGGGTGTGGGTCCAAATTGATTAGCCAGGGGCAATAGTTTATCCACATCAAAGTTGTAAACCTCAGCGGCGTTCAAACCCAGCAGTTTACGGCGATATTCTTCCGGCACCTCATCGAATGTCAACCTCAGCGACTCAAGATTGTAGGGGAATGTCCCCTCGTAGTGAGGATAGTCGTTACCCCAAAGAACTTTCTCTACACCTATTAACTCAATGCCCGCCAGATCAGCCTTACTGGGGAAACTCGCGCCATACCAGACATTCTGTTTGGCGTAATGACTGGGTAGCTCTGACAGCACCCATTTCTGATCGCCATAATTCAACTCCCCAATGGCGCCGGCACTCATCCCCATATGAATTCGATCCATCTGCGCTAATAGCGGCGGTGCCCATGCACAGCCGGATTCAGTGAGGACATATTTCAACTGCGGGAACTTCTCGAACACACCGCTCATAATCAAATGGCGGAATCCAGCCTGGCAATAGTAAGTGACTTCGGTGACCCACAGCGCTTGTCCCACCATGGAATTACCGTAATCCGGTGAACCCTGACCCGAATGCTGGTTCATCACCAGATCGTGATCCTGGATAGCGGCGAACACCCGATCCCAGGCCGGATCAAACAGCGGCTTAAGCCAGGTACAATCCGGCGGAATCAGCGGCAACATTACGCCACCGCGCAACCCTGCCTGTGCGATGAACTCGATATCTTTTATCGCCTCATCAAAGTCGTTAGGGAGAATCAAGCCGATCCCCGCTCGCCTATCCGGATCCTCTGCACAAAAATCTTTCAACCACCGGTTATGTGCCCTAATACCCGCCAGAGCCAATTCGTACTCCTCTGGTCTTGGCGGCGCTGCCGTAACGATGCTCTTATTAAAGAAAGGTGGCACGGTATTAGGAAATACAACCTCGCCAACAACCCCCTGACTGTTTTGGTCACTGGTACGAATATCGAGGTCCCAGTTACGCATCTTCTTATTGCCATAGTGCGCCTGGGATGGGTTTTTGTACCCGCCTCGCCATGCGTCAAATTGCTCCCGATAACCGGGGTCAAGATACTCCCTATACTGTTCATGACTCCCACCGGCATGGGTGTCAGCTGTAATTAGAAGGTAAGGGTCATTGTTCAAAGTAAGTCGCCTTTCAGGTTAAGTCTGATTCACACTCTTCTACGAGGTACGATCGCATGAAACGAATATCGAAAACTTTCTCTTCGTCCTCTTGTATCTCTTTCGCAACTTCCGGCGCACTGAGTGCCTTGCCGCAAGCTTCATAGGTCGCCTGGTCCGGGTACCAGATTTCAAGAAAGACATCGTATTCCGGATCCCGAAGCTGCCCATCACGATCCGTGTTTGGATTAGTAAATCGTCGCAGATAACGAGTCGCATAACCCTTCAGGTATTTTTCACCGATCAATCGATGTTTGGTTTCATAGTATTCCCTGAACTCGGGAACACTCATGCCAGGGCGCCTTTTCATTGGCATTACGAGTTTTATCATTTTTGTTCTCAGCCATGTTATCTGCCAGATACCAGAGAGTACCTGATATCAATTCACATGTGGAACTGGGTGATGTGACGCGGCTATACTGGCTGGACTTCTTTCAAGACAGCACAAGGACAAATAATATGGCTCATACTGGCCAATGCCTCTGTGGCGAGATCACTTACGAATTCCCTAATGACCCGGCGATGTCCGGCGTCTGTCATTGCAAAAATTGCCAGCGCCAGGCTGGTTCTGCTTTTTCAACAATCGCCGGCGTTCCCAAGGCCGAGTTCAAGATGACCGGAGAACCGAAACTCTATCAGGACAGCGATACCGATAGCGGAAGTACTGTCGAACGTTTTTTTTGTGGTACCTGTGGCTCACCGATTTACTCGGCCATTCCAAGCCAACCCGACTTGCTATTCCTTAAGACTGGCACACTTGACGATACTTCAGCGTTCACGCCAGGTTTTCATGTTTGGTGTAGTACCAAACAGAACTGGGTAACGCTTGACGAAAGCGTTCCACAGATGGAGAAGTAGAGCCCTTAGTAGAGTCAGGGTGGTGATGTACAATTGAAATTCTTCCTGGAGGATAGCAATGACCGCGGACAAACTTTCAAATAACCAGCTTCGGACCATCCTCGAAGAGGCCTCTACAATCGCGATAGTCGGTCTGTCCGGTAACTGGTTCAGGCCAAGTTACTTTGCTGCAAAATATCTACTAAACCACGGTTACAAGGTTATTCCCGTTAACCCCAACTATGACGAAATACTGGGCCAGCCCTGCGTGCCTGATCTTGCGTCAATCGATGAGCCTGTGGATGTCGTTGATCTCTTTCAACGAGCAGAGCATATCCCCGGCTTTATTGATGGCGCAGAAAAGCTGGACGCCAAGGTTTTCTGGATGCAACTTGGCATCGCTAACGAACAAGCCGCCACAGAGGCCAGAGACAAAGGGATGACGGTGGTAATGGACCGCTGCATGAAAATCGAATACGCCCGACTCTTCGGCGGCCTTAACTGGTCCGGCGTCAACACGGGAATCATCTCTAGTAAGCGCCCGCGGCGTGTCCTATAGCGCCCGCGGCGTGTCATATAGCGCCGCAGCGTGTCTTATAAAGCGCCCGCAGCGTGTCTTATAAAGCACCCGCGGTGGGGGTCTAATAAACAAAAACAGGATTACCAATGCCAGACCACGAATACGACTTCGAAACACTCTGCCTTCATGCAGGACAGATTCCTGACGCCGCAACCGGTTCAAGAGCGGCGCCTATCTACCAGACCGCGGCGTATGTCTTCGACGATACCAACCACGCCGCCAGCCTGTTCAATGCGCAGACGTTCGGGAACATCTATACCCGATTATCTAATCCCACGACCGCGATGTTCGAAGAACGCATGGCGGCACTGGAAGGGGGAACTGCCGCGCTGGCAGTTGCTTCGGGCATGGCGGCACAAATGACTGCCCTGCTCACTTTGCTGTCCAATGGTGATGAGATCGTCTCAGCCAGCACATTGTATGGTGGTACCTACTCCCAGTTTGACGTGAATTTTCGTCGTATGGGCATCAACACGACGTTTGTCGATCCGGATGACCCGGAGAATTTTCGCGCCGCCATTACTGACAAGACGCGGTGCGTGTTCATCGAGACTATCGGTAATCCGTCGAATAACCTGATTGATATTCAGGCTGTGGCCAATATCGCACATGAATTCGGTATCCCTTTAATGATCGACAACACATTCGCATCGCCATACCTATGTAAGCCTTTCGAACATGGCGCGGACATTGTGGTGCACTCTGCCACCAAATTTATTTGCGGACATGGCACATCCATAGGCGGCGTAATCATCGAATCAGGGAAATTCCCCTGGGATAACGGGAAGTTCCCGGAAATGGTCGAGCCCTCGAAGGGTTATCACGGGATCCGGTTTTATGAGACCTTCGGCGACTTCGGCTATATCACCAAATGCAGGCTGGAAACCTTAAGGACACTTGGCCCGAGCCTTTCGCCATTCAATGCTTTTATGTTCCTGCAGGGGTTGGAGACACTGCACCTGCGAATGGAAAGGCATGTGGAAAATGCAGAAAAGGTTGCGCAGTTCCTGAATGATCACAGCGCAGTCAGCTGGGTAAAATATGCCGGGTTGCCGGATAATCCATACGCTGACCTCGCGAAGAAATACCTGCCAAAAGGCGCAGGCTCCATCCTCACTTTTGGTATAAAAGGTGGCCAGGCTGCGGGCGTCAAGTTTATCGAGAATGCCGAATTCATGAGTCACCTGGCGAATGTTGGGGATGCGAAAACACTCATTATCCATCCCGCATCAACCACCCACCGCCAGTTGAACGAAGAGGAACAGGTCTCCGCGGGTGTTTCGCCGGACATGATCAGGATTTCAGTGGGACTTGAGTCTATCGATGACATTCTCTGGGATATTGACCAGGCACTGGCCATTTCACAGGCGTAATAATAATTGCTGCACCAGGAAACCATTCTGGCACCGTCTGGAACAGCTTAGGCTAAGTTCAAAGATCGGCAAGACTCTAAATATTATTCTAGATGAACACGCAGAAAACGACGCGAAAACAACCTAAACTCTTTCAAAAACATCTGCCCATTCCTCGAGGGCAGATTCCTGGCCATGAACCAGCTGGATCGCGAACTGGCTGTATCCAGCTTCACCCAGCTGCCTGATTCTATCGACGAGCTCGTCAGACGAACCGCTGAATGATGTTGCCTGCACAAGTTCAGGCGTAATCAGTTTCTTTTCCTCTTCCCTGAGAAACATTAGATGGCCGCGATGAATCGTCAGGTACTTTGCGTCCTCTGGTTGGTAATCTTTTAACAAAGGCTTGTACTCATCGACGATCGCTGAGATATCCTCCGGAAGCTTCAAAGGCACTGGCATCACTCCATCGAGCATGTTGTGGAACATCACTGCCGTCCATGGGGCGGCCTGGGCCATTAATTTTTCCCGATTTTCAGCATCGGTACCGCTGAGTACCGCGCCCAGCGCAAACACCGTGCTGTGCTGTGCCGCCTCATCGACACCAGTCCCCTGCCAGGCCTGCTGCATGTCTTGAAGCTCCCTGACCAAGGAGACAGGGTCACTACCAAAATTCAGCCACCCGGCTTTCATTTCTGCCGCAAGGCGACGTGCTTTCGGACCCATTGCAGAGATGTGCAAATCCACTGGGTCGTCAATATTAATTAATCCAAGGTCAGGATTCAGGAAACGAATTTTCCGCGCCTGATCCTCCAAATCCCACTCTATTGTCTCGCCAAGCAACAGCGACTGAACCCGCTCTATGTAGCGTTTCATCTTTGCAAGCGCAATCGGCTTAAGCCCCATGGTTCTGCGACCGGTGAAACCTGTACCAACGCCAAAGTCGATACGACCCGGCGCCAGTTTGTTCAGGGTTGCGAACGCATTCGCGGTCACCGGCTCGATTCTATTGGATGGAATCAGGACGCCGGTACCCAGTCGAATGGATGATGTATTTGCTGCAGCAAGTGCCATGCAGATAAAAACATCCGGATTCAGAAGCTGGGTGTCATAGAACCAGCTTGAGTGGAAACCCAGTTCTTCTGCTCGCTTTACATGCTTCCAGGAATCGGTTTCAGAAGCGACGGCGACAGCAAATTCCATTAGCTATTCCTTTGAGCGTATTTCGTTGTTGGACGAGAACCATTTTCATCAAAGAGATCAAATTCCGCAATGAGATCTTCCACCCACTGGATGGTACCGGTGCGAGGCATCATGTCATCCGACATGAGCAATGAAGTGGCCGCCCGCCCAACCAGCAATGGCGTTTGTGACTGAGACAGGTCCATACCCTGTTCCTCTGCAGCATCCTGAATAAATTCAGTCGACACAGACCCTGGATACAGCACACAGGCAGGAATACCCTTTGGCTCAAGCTCAACTGCCATGTCTGCCGTTAAGCGGTCAAGGCCTGCTTTACCAGCACCATAAGACGAAGAAAAGTGATAACTCTGACCACCCGGTGACGACACATTCAACATTCGTGCATTGTCACTTTTGAACATCAACCCGGCAGCGTGCCAACTCGCGACATAATGCGCCCGCAGGCCAATACCAACCTGATCATCCCAAATCGAGATGGGGTGATCCCAATAACCGCCACCCCAGGCTGGCGGACTCGGAATCTTGTAGACATTATTAACAAGAATATCGATACGGCCTGCTTCTTGACCAATCTGCTCAAACAACCGTGCGATGTCATCGTCATCACCGTGATCACACCGGATAGCATGACCCTCACCGCCAGCCTCAGTGACCTGGCGCGCTGTCGTGTCGATGGTTCGATCACCGTCACCGATAGTTCTGCCCGTCGCGTATACAGTACAGCCCTGCTCTGCCAGTGCCAGAGCAATCCCTTTACCAATTCCTCGACTTGAACCCGTGACAACAGCAATCTGCCCTTTTAAATCACTCACATCTAACCCCTAATCTTGGTTGTTAACAATAATGAAAGTCGAAGGATAGCCCATGGCCCTTCGAGATAGCTACGAGACATCACTGGATAGTTAACGGTCGAAAACAATTTACTATATTCATTTACAGTTATATAACTATATGAGTATATTTATACCCATGGATACATTCACTGCCCTGGCAGAACCCAATCGCCGCCGACTACTCGAAGCCATCCGGCAGGAACCCTGCACCGTCAATATGCTGGTTAGCCGATCCGACCTCAGTCAGCCCGCGGTGTCCAAGCACCTTAAATACCTGCGGGAAGCGAACCTGGTGGTGGTAAAGCCCGATCGCCAAAAGCGCTGGTACGCGCTGAACCCGACTCCCCTGGAAGAAATAGAGGAGTTTCTTGAACCCTACAGGCAGTTGTTCCTGAACCGGCTGGACGCCCTGGAGCAGCATCTTGATTTGACGAGCCAGACAGGGACTAACGAGGCGGACTAATCGCTCGGATGAGCTCTCCTCGAAAATCATTCCCGGCTTTGAACAAAAGACCCGGATGCTTTACGGACAGATAATTCCCCTTAGAAAAGACAGTGAAGAATCTGAGATGCCAGTGATCGGCCGATGAACCGATCTCGCAGATCTTCACGAGCACCAAGATGGGGTTCCCCGAAATACCAATACCCGTGCCCCAAGGCTCATCTGCCATTCAGATGCTAACCCAGATAAACTGATCACATGACAACCGTCCTACTTTTATTGGTTGGCCTGACCATGCTGCTCGTGGGCGGTGCATCCCTTGTTCGCGGCGCTTCCGGTATTGCTGAAGCACATGGAATATCGCCACTCGTTGTCGGCCTAACCGTTGTCGCATTCGGCACCAGTGCACCTGAGCTTGTGGTCAATGTTCTGGGCGCCATAGCCGGCGAAACCGACATTGCGTTCGGCAACATCGCTGGTTCCAATCTTGCGAATCTTGGACTGGTTCTTGGTACGGCAGCGCTGATCGCGCCGATTGCGATTGAAGGACAAATTATCAGGCGTGAATTGCCTTTGCTCCTTCTGGCTACAACCGCCCTGCTGATCATGACGCTAGACTCACAACTAAAGGGTTTTGACCCAGTACTTGATCGGTCTGATGGGTTAGTGCTGCTCTTGTTGTTCGGTATTTTCGTTTACATCATGATAATGGACTTTTTCAGGCAGCTGGAGGATCCACTACTCGCCACCATTGCGAGTTTGTCCCCACAGCTTGAAACCAAAACATCACGAGCCTGGATGTTTATCCTGGCTGGAATCTTATTCCTGGGCCTCGGAGGCGAGCTGGCAATAACCCATGGGGTACAACTCGCAGGAATACTAAACGTTTCGACAACCATTATTGGTATGGCCGTCATCGCAATCGGCACCAGCCTTCCCGAATTTGTCACATCGATCATCGCCGCGATGCGCAAGGAAGCAGACCTGTGCGTGGGCAACGTCATAGGCTCGAACATTTTTAACATTCTGCTGGTACTGCCCATCAGTGCTCTGGTTTACCCGCTATCGATACCAGAGCACGGTACAACGGACATCATCGCCACCTTGCTGTTTGCAGCTGTGTTAATCCCGGTGTTTATTATGCGCGGCCAAATAATGAGTCGAACGGTCGGCGGGGTTTTCCTTGGCGCTTATCTGCTCTATATGTACTTGAGAATCACAGGCTGACAAATACCGTCTCACTACAAAATCATCCAAACCGACAAAGTCGTCCCGACCAACAATGTCATCCCGACCAACAATGTCATCCCGACCAACAATGTCATCCCGACCGAAGCGGAGGGATCTCGTTGTACGAAGTAACCCAAATGGTCAGCACTCACCATGGCGCCAGGTATACCCAGCTGGAGATCTTTAGCCTTCGCTCAGAGTGACGCCCTTTGGGCGTCAGATTTTCTGAATAATGGTTCCTGTACCAAGCCCGCCACCACAACACATCGCGATTAAGCCGTATTCTCCATCCGTGCGCTGCAACTCATGCACTGCCTTTGTCGTCAGGAAACAGCCTGTCGCACCAAGAGGATGACCAAGCGCGATAGCACCGCCGTTAGGGTTAACCTTCGCCATGTCAGCTCCCACTGTTTTAGCCCAGCCGAGTACAACTGAAGCAAAGGCTTCATTGACCTCGAATACATCGATGTCAGAAATCTTGAGCCCGGTTTTCTTGAGCATTTTCTCAGTGGCGGGGATTGGACCTTCGAGCATCAGTACAGGGTCACAACCTACCAACTGGGCATCAATTACCCGTGCAATGGGCTTCACACCAAGCTCGGCAGCTTTGGATGCCGTCATGAGCAGGACGGCCGCAGCACCATCTGCAATCTGCGAGGAAGTTCCCGCAGTATGAATACCATCTTCCCGCGCAACAGGTTTTAGCCCTGCGAGTGCCTCAAGGCTGGTATCACGAAGAACTTCATCCTTCTGGAACACAAAAGACTCATCGGTTCTCTTACCATCATCGTCAAACACCGGCACTTCCATAGGAATAATCTGGCTATCGAAATGACCACCGTCTACCGCTTTTTTGGCGCGTTCCTGGGACTGCAGACCAAAAGCGTCAGTGTCCTGTCGCGTGATCTGGTATTTTTCTGCCATCCGTTCCGCACCCTCAAACTGACTGGTGAATTCATATTGTTCGAAGTACGAGCGGGAAACAGGTTTACCAAGCTCTGGTTTAAGACCCACTGAATCTGTTCCAATCGGCAGTCGCGACATGTTCTCGACACCGCAGGCAATCACACATTCCGCCATACCTGAGCGGAGGATACTGGTCGCAAGGTGAACAGCTTCCTGTGAAGAACCACATTGGGAGTCAATAGTGATACAGGGCGTTTCTTGCGCCCCGCCATGCGACAACCAGGCAGTTCTTGCGACGTTCATTCCCTGGGCGCCAAGCTTATTGATACAACCGCCAATCACCTGGTCAACGTTGTCCGACGAAACATTACTTCGTTCCAGCATTTTCATCATCACATGACCCAATGTGTCAGTAGGATGTACCAGACCGAGTGACCCGTTTCTTCTACCTACCGCAGAACGTGCGGCATCAACAATTACGACATCTTCCATTTTGATTTCCGGAGGTGATTTAAGAAAGTGCGTTATTGTGCCACAGCCGTGAAACCCTGCGTACTGCTATGATTCCGGCTGATTGCCTATTATTTGAACTGCAAAACCCATGAAAACCATTGTTGTTTGTACTAATTTTCGACCCTTTACGAGCCAGCCAAGCTGCGCCCAACGAGGCAGCGAAGCACTGGCTGACTGGTTTGAGGGCGAAATTGAAACACGCAGGCTTGATGCGACAGTAGACAGGTCAGTCTGCCTCGGTCATTGCCCATACGGCCCAAATGTCAGGTTGTTGGGTGAAGATTTCTATCATGAGTCAACGCGGGAAAAGCTGATACCGCTGCTGGAAGCCCTCGATAAAGCCGATTAGCTCAGCTAACGCAGCAACCAGCGAATGGCGTCGGCAAACAACGCCCCACCATGGGCCAGGGTGTGTCCGCCAACACCGAATTCAAATCGATAATCGTATCCGGAAAATCCCAGTGACTGGGCAACACTTTTATTAGCCAGTGGCCAGTGGCCGAACAAGCCATCGATATCATTCTCCCCGCTTTGCATGAACACGCGAATCGGCTTTCTTGGCGTGGTCCTGATCATGGACTGGTAATTGTGCCCGCCCTTGATGTTAGTGAACGAGCCGCAGTGACTAAGCACCCTGGCAAACCTGTCGGGATGATGCCATGCCACTGTGAAAGCGCAGATGCCGCCACTGCTCATGCCAATCATCATTCGACGGTTGGGATCATCTGTCGCAGAGCAATCCATGGTCTGCTCCGCCAGGGGAATGATTTCTGTCAGTAGAAATTCCGAATAGTCGGGACGCAGGGAATCATATTCGATACTTCGTTGCTCATCGGCCCTGTCTCTCTCCGGCTGTGATGCCGGCTCGGCTGAGACACCGACAGGTCTACCCGGATTAATAAAGACCGCCAGCGTCGCGGGGATCTCACCGGCCGCATGTAAACTATCCAAAACCAGCCCCGCCCGGACTCGCCCATTACGTCCAAGGTATCCAATTCCGTCATTGAATATCATGAGGCTAACATCAGTCGCGCCGGCGCTCATCCCTGCAGTTTTATAAAATCGGATATCCCTGATTGTTCCAGGATACTTCACCGATTCATTCCAGTCTTTTAACGACGTCACGTTGCCACGAGATAGCTGCTCATCGGGGAAAGCTTCTGCGCAAGGGTTGTAATCCACATCAAACTGGCCATCGACAGACGCGAGCCCGCCGTATCTGCCGTGAT
>Ga0302133_10001219_pt1 | contig 16084 bp, 11 predicted proteins | sample CB9_331_MG_FD_203121 | JGI IMG/M metagenome (GOLD analysis project Ga0302133, IMG submission 203121) | Marine microbial communities from Western Arctic Ocean, Canada - CB9_33.1 | ecosystem: Environmental > Aquatic > Marine > Oceanic | place: Canada: Western Arctic Ocean | collected 2017-09-19 | reverse complement strand
GTACAATGCCACCAATAGCTTCGAGCCCGGTCTTACCCGGCAATCGCGGATCGTCCGTGTCGGGCATAAAGGTATTTTCGCCACCCTTCGCATACAGGTAGTTGCCGGCCATACCCGGCAAGCTTTCCGGATTATTTCCTGTTGGACACAGGACGTCTTCCCCACCATGCCAAAGCGACATGTTGTGATGACAACCGGACGCGGAAACCCCCATAAATGGCTTGGTCATAAAACATGCAAAAATACCATGCTCACGTGCGACCTGCGCACAAATCTGACGATACGTCGTCAATCTATCTGCGTTGCGTAGTACGTCGTCGAACATCCAGTTAAGCTCGAGTTGGCCAGGCGCATCCTCATGGTCGCCTTGAATCATATCCAGGCCCATGGCGCGGGAATATTCAATGACCTTCATATATACGGGGCGCAGACTTTCAAATTGATCTATGTGATAGCAATACGGCTTCGAGTAACCCTCCGTTGGTTTTCCCTCCTCGTCGAACTTCAACCACATCATTTCCGGTTCCGTACCCATACGAAGCCTAAGGCCGCCCTGCTTATTGGCGAACTCGTCGTGCAGTCGACGTAGGTTTCCACGACAGTCGGAGGTCAGGTAGGCGCCTGGGTCCTCGCGCTCCTCACGGTTTCGGAACAACGTGCAATAAAATCGCCCGACACGTTTGTCCCAGGGCAATTGCATGAATGTTTCCGGTTCAGGGATACCGACCAATTCGGCGGCCTCTGGGCCATAGCCCAAATACTCGCCAGATCTGTTCAGGAAGAGATTGACTGTCGCACCATAAACCAGTTGAAAGCCCCTCTCCGCAACGGTTTCCCAATGATCAGCGGGAATACCCTTGCCCATGATTTTGCCGGTTATCGAGACAAATTGCAGGTAGAGGTACTCGACACCCAGTTCATCAATTTTTTGACGGACTTCCCTTACTTTCTCTGCGCGGCCTTCGGCTTCGACGAACCGTTCGATGTCCATTATGCCCATGCTATTTTCTCCCCAAATTTGCCACGCGAAATCTCAGTTCGTAAATTCTGTCAGCGTATCCACAGCCGCACCGTTAGCTCCAAGGAAACGGGCTGTTGGAGACTGGGTGCAGTTGGCCCGTTTCATATCTGTCAAATCGAAACGGTTTCAGCAGATCCTGCTCGTCGCCCATGATTTCATCCGCCACAAGGCGGCCAACGCCAATCATTTTGTAGCCATGATTACTGTCGGCGATCACGCTGACGTTTTCATTGAAGCAATCAAAGATGGGGAAGCTGTCAGGGGTAAAACATCCAATGCCACCCGACGGCTCGCGATGGTACTTCGGCATATATCCTTCAAGCCGGCTGTGGCAATGAGACAGCGCAGATACCCACATGTGAGCGAATTCGGGGCCAGATACAAATTCCGGACTCGAGGGCCCATAGGGGTCGATAGCCACATCGTCAACAGGCGTCTTGACCTCATACGGCATGGCACCGCCTTGTATCCCGCCAAAATGTGCGTCAGGTTTGTAGTAAATGCCCCACATTTCTTCCGTGATCACAGACCCATCCACATCAGAAATCAGCGGTGCGTCAGTATCTACATGAATGACCGGCGGCGCCTTGCCCTCATTCGTCGACAGGATACCTGGATCGACTTCTAGCAAACCTTCTTCAAGCTGCCAGAAACGCCACATATCTACATCTTCGTGACGTTGACCATCCCGGCCAGTGACCGCAATCTGTTTCGGCAGACCAAGCATATTCCAAAAGTTCCGGACCCAAGGCCCTGCTGCCACAACCAAATGCGCGCATGTGATAGCGCCCTGGTCGGTCGTCACCGATTGAACCGAAAGTGACCCACTTTCGGCATTGATGCCCAAAACTTCAACGCCAGTAATTATGCGTACGCCGAGTTCTTCCGCCTTTTTTGCCAGGCCATATACGGCTTTCGTATTGTTGGCAAATCCGCCACGCTTTTCGTGTAGAACAGATGTTATGTTTTTCGCGCGCCAATCCGAAAACATTTGACGCATATAACTGGTTGACGCGTTAGCGCCTTCGATAAAACTACTTTCGTACCCTATGGCCCTTTGCTCTTCGAAAATCTGCGATACGTCATCACGCATTGCTTCACAGGAAATTTGCATATATCCCACGGGATGATAGCTGAAGGCTTGCGGATCGCTATCCCAGACCCCGACCGAGTGCGCCATCAGATTTCGCATCGCCGGTTGAAAATAATTGTTGCGAATTACGCCACAAGCAATGCCAGAAGCCCCAGCCGCTATACCGCCTTTGTCAATGACAACCACGCGTCCCTCAGGGTCCTCGCCGGCCGCTGCCAAACGTTCGGCCAAACGCCACGCGGCCGAAAGACCATGAATTCCGGCGCCGACGACTAGGTAATCAACGTGCTTCGGAAAGGCCAAAAAATCACTCCTCCTCAAATGGCGTGACCTCCATTATGGTCCGCCGTTCCGTATCCCCAATTGAAACCTTGCCAAATTTGCGTACCAAAAATCAATCACTTTTATTCCAATTTCGTAATTATTGTTGTATTTTGGTTATTTTGGTCCTACTTTGGATCAAATATTGATGGGTGTCAGAGTGAGGGATTGATGAAGAAACGGGGGTCAGCCGAAATTGCGGGGCTATTGCGGCAAGACATTCAAAGAGGGAAACTGCGATCGCAAGAACGCCTGCCAGCCGAGCGTGAATTGGCTGAAACTTATTCTGTCGCACGCGGGACTATCCGAGAAGCATTGAATCAACTTGAACGGGATGGTCTCGTCGAAATTCGTCGAGGTAGCGGTACTTATGTGTTGGCCAACGGCACAGACGCGACAAATCCGGCTGTCGAAAACGCAACGCCACTTGAATTGATCGACGCTCGTTTTGCGCTTGAACCCCACATCTGTCGCCTTGCGGTTCTACATGCGCGGCGCCAGGACCTGGAAAAGGCAGAGGAGCTGTTGGCAGGTATGGAGGCCTGTCGAAATGAACCGGCGCGGTTCTCGATCTTGGACACAGCTTTCCATACTTTGCTGGCCGAAACGACCGGCAACCGACTGCTCATTTGGATCGTCGCACAAATTAATAGTGTGCGTAATCAAGACCAATGGGCACGCATGCGACAATTGACCCTGAATGAGACCACTGTCGCGGAATACAATTCCCATCACCGGGAGATTTTCGACGCGATAAAGCGGAGAGAACCGGAACAAGCGGCTGTGATTATGAAGCAACACCTAGAAGCAGCACGGCTGTCCCTGACGCGCGCGGCATCTACCTGACGACTGGCACCGCAAATTTGGGCAGCAGTATACACCTAATTGATATATACACGCTCCGCCATAGTATTGAAGAATACCATCTTCTCGTCACACCGCGTCTTAAGTGTTGAAATTCCTTTCTCGCCGAGAGCGGCATGCAATGCCATCTTGCGGGCCAGTGTAGCAGCTAAATCTACGGCGGTATCGGCTTCAACCCCCAAATGGAACTGCATGGAATAGGCGCGCGACCCCAACTCATCGCCTGAACGGCGCAATTAGACCACGTCGCCAGACACCTGGCACCAGCAGGCATTTTTGTAACTTAGGCGGAATGCCACTACAGGCATGAAATACGTCCGGCAATTTATCAAATATCAGTCCGGTCGTATCAATTTCGGTAAGCTGTACGGACCTAACGCCGATTTCCGGTAGCTTGGCTTTGGCGCATTCGCCGCAAAGTGCTGTGGCCAGAATCTAATGTCCGAGACAAAGACCTAGAAACGGCATCCCCGCAGCTCAACTGCTTCTTTAATCAATTTGATCTCACGACGGAGCCATGGATGTTTGCCTTCTTGCCACGCATCCATTGGCCTCCCCCCATCGCCCACAAAGCATCAAATTTATCAAGTGGCGGTCGAATTTCGCCCTCGTCCAATTAGACAGGCAGCCAATCGTGCCCATCTTCGCATAAGAAACTTCAAAGGATGCCCGGGTTTTCGTTTCGGGTGCGCTGAACGACCAATATTTTAATCTAACCACCACATATCTGTAAGCAGAAGCCCAAAGGGCCAGACGCTCTCCAACTATAAAATTAATCTAGTCTGTTCCGGGATGCAAATGGGTCGGACCATGTTATCGAAATGAAATGGGCGACCGTCCGTATCTCACGCCAAAACATTGCGAAAAATGCGCCGGGCTGGAAAAGCCGGTCGCCTGGGCGATCTGGTTGATCGGCAGCGGGGACCTTATTAACAATCCTCGGGCCTTTTCCAATCGCAGGTCGCGGTAAAATTCCATGGTTGATTGATCCAACTTGTGTCGGAAAAGGCGATTTAGTTGTCGGGCACTTATTCCGGTGAGCAATGCTAATTGCGTAAGGCTCAAGGGATCTACGATATGGTTTTCCATCGCTTCGATAGCAAGAACCACGGGTCGGCTTGTCGTGCCGTGACGCTCGGTGATGCCGGCTCGTTGTGGGCCGCCCGAAGGCCGAATGTCCGTGTGCATGAACCAATCGCTTACCCGTTGGGAAAATATTGCGCCATAGTGCTCTGTAATGAGTGCATTCATGAGGTCCAAGGGCGCAATACCGCCGGCGCAGGTAATGCGGTCGCTATCAACAACATACAATGTACGTTCAATGAATAAGTTTGGCGAAATCTCCGCCAAAAGTCCGGCATGCTCCCAATGTACAGTCATTCGGCGGCCTTCCATTACACCGGCGGCCGCCAGTACAACCGGTCCGCCAGAGATGCCGCCTAGGATCACACCACGTTTCGCCATATAGCGCAGCCATTGAAACGCTCGTCGATCTTTGAACTTTCCAGGATCGCCGCCGGCGATGATAAAGAGATAATCAAAGTCGACATGCTCCCCCACGTGGGCGGTTGCGTTGACAGTTGCGCCATTGGAACTTGTTGCGCGTGCTCCATACTCTGCAATATGCCGAATATGATAAAGCCCGCGTTCTGCAAGAAGGTTCGCCGCACGAAGAGGCTCTACGACAGCTGAATACGACATCAGAGCGAAGCCATCGATTAACATCAGGCCAATGCGGATTGGCGTCTCATAATTAATCAATTTGTCCATTTTTCATAAAAAACAGTCTTTATTTCGACTGTCAAGACGTGCTCCCACACTGAATAATAAAGCTACAGCAAAGCTTTGGGACAGCGTTGGCGAATGAAGTACTCCAGCTGGCAAATTTTTAAGCAGGCGTTAACCGGCAACAGAGGCTGGAAACGTATGTGGCGCGAACCCGAGCCAAAGGCCGCCTACGATATAATCGTCGTTGGCGGTGGTGGGCACGGCTTGTCTACCGCATATTATTTGGCAAAGGAATATGGCCTTACCAATGTCGCGGTAATCGAGAAAGGTTGGCTGGGATCGGGCAACGTTGGCCGCAACACCACGATTATCCGCTCAAACTATATGCTGCCGGGCAATGAACCATTATACGAATATTCCATGAAACTGTGGGAAAACCTGGAACAGGATTTCAACTACAATGCCATGGTATCGCAACGTGGAATTGTCAATTTATTCCATTCCGACCCGCAACGGGATGCCTTTGCACGGCGCGGCAATGCCATGCGTATGTCGGGCGCTGATGCCGTCCTTTTGGATCAGCAAGGTGTACGTGAACTGTATCCATTCCTTGATTTTGAGAATGCCCGTTTTCCTATAAAAGGTGGGCTGCTACAGCCACGCGGCGGCACAGTGCGCCACGACGCTGTCGCGTGGGGCTATGCGCGTGGCGCCGACAGTCGCGGTGTAGACATCATTCAAAACTGTGAAGTAGAAGGCTTTCAAATAGCGAACGGGCGATGTACCGGTGTTGAAACCTCGCGTGGTTCTATTTCCGCCAACAAGATTGCGGTATGCGTCGCCGGCTCGTCCAGTCGCGTGATGGCCATGGCGGGCATGCGCCTGCCGATCGAGAGTCACGTCCTGCAAGCTTTCGTGAGCGAAGGCTTAAAACCGGTGCTGCAAGGCGTCATAACCTTTGGGGCCGGCCATTTCTATGTATCTCAATCCGACAAGGGCGGCCTAGTTTTCGGGGGTGATATTGACGGCTACAACAGTTACGCCCAGCGCGGCAATTTGCCTGTTGTCGAAGACGTATGCGAGGGCGGCATGGCGATCATGCCCATGATTGGCCGAGCCCGGCTACTTCGCATGTGGGGCGGCCTTGTTGACATGTCGATGGACGGTTCGCCTTTTATCGACAAGACACATATTGATGGCCTCTATTTCAATGGCGGCTGGTGTTATGGCGGCTTCAAGGCGACACCAGCCAGCGGCCGGTGCTACGCGCATTTGCTGGCCAAAGATGAACCGCACCCATTTGCATCCGAACTTCGACTGGATCGCTTTACGCGCGGTCACCTTATCGATGAAAAGGGTGTCGGCGCACAGCCGAACCTGCATTGAGGAGGGCCTGGAAATGATTATCGACCATCCTCTTCTTGGACCTCGCGACGCAATGGAATTTACCTATCTGGGTGATGCGGCGCTGATTGACCGGCCTGATTGGCAGGCTGAAGACGCTGCCATGGCGTTCAATGAATACCTTTACCTGCGCGATAACCGCGCCGGCGACGTCCGTGAATTATGGTTTCATGAACAGGGTGACCGTTCATGGCTGGTTGTGACCCGCGATACTCTGACACATGAGATTAAGAAGGTTGAATTGGCCCGGGATGTGTCGATCGCGGCAGGGCGTGGCGAATGATCCAGGTCAATCGGATAGCGGGCGGCTTGATTGATCGCAGCCAACCGCTCGATTTCTTCTTCAATGGCCAGCAACTTAGCGGCTTCTCGGGTGACACATTGGCATCGGCACTAATTGCGAACGATCAAAAACTCGTGGCGCGTTCATTCAAATACCACCGTCCGCGGGGTATTTTTTCAGCCGGATCAGAAGAACCCAACGCCCTTGTCGAATTACGCAATGGCCCTAGTCAAGAACCTAATACCCGGGCAACCGTCGCCGAATTATTTGATGGATTGGAAGCAACAAGTCAAAACCATCGCGGTTCCTTGGCTTTCGACCTGATGGCCATCAATGACCTATTTGCGCCAATTCTGTCGGCTGGATTTTATTACAAGACTTTCATGTGGCCGAAGGCATTTTGGGAGAAGGTTTATGAGCCTATCATCCGCGCTTCTGCCGGATTGGGCCGTCTGTCAGGCGACGATGATCCTGACAGTTACGACAAGGGTTTCCTGCACTGCGACGTATTGATAATCGGCGCCGGGCCAACCGGGATTGCCGCGGCCCTCGCCGCCGGTCGAGCAGGCGCACGTGTAATTTTCGCCGATGAAGATTTTCTCATCGGCGGTCGTTTGAATGCCGAGACATTTGAGGTCGAAGGGCAGGCCGGCCCACAGTGGGCGACCCAATCGGTCACGGAACTTAATTCCCTTTCGAACGTGCGTTTGATGCCGCGAACATCCGTATACGGTTCGTTTGATCACGGCATATTCGGCGCCGTTGAACGTATGACCGATCAATTACCTGGAACTCGTGGTAAACCGCGGCAGGTCCTGTGGCGCATTTATTCCAAGCGTGCAGTCCTTTGCGCCGGAGCGACAGAGCGCTCCATAGCTTTTGGTAACAACGACCGTCCCGGCGTGATGTTAGCTGGCAGCGTCCGCGCCTACGTCAATCGCTGGGGCGTAGCCCCGGGCAAGCGCGTCGCTGTCTTCACCAACAACGACGACGGCTGGCGTACCGCGCTTGATCTGATAAGCAAGGGTATCAATATCTCGGCGGTCATCGACACACGTAGCCAACGGCCCACATTTGATCTGCCCGGCGTAAAAATTGTGATGGGTGGCAGGATCATTAATTCTTCAGGACGCAAGTGTTTGACAACCCTACTTCTTGCAGACGGCCAATCCATCAAGGCGGACTGTCTGGCGGTTTCTGGCGGCTGGAACCCGAATGTGCAGCTGAGCTGCCATCAAAGGGGGAAACCCGTATGGCGGGACGATATCGCCGCATTCGTGCCCGGCAGAGATTTGCCGGTTGGCATGGAGGTCGCGGGCGCGGCGAATGGCGCCTTGACCCTGGCGGCGGCCCTAGGCCAAGGCCATAATGCAGGAAACGCGGCGGCGATTGCCATCGGCTACAACCCCAGCGGAAACTCGGCCCCAAAGGCTGAAGATGAAGCCAGTGGTATAATTGGATTCTGGCATGTTGCCGAAAGCAAGGCCCGCGCCTGGCTCGATTTGCAAAATGACGTGACCGTCAAGGATTTGAGGATTGCGCAATCCGAAGGTCTGCATTCCGTTGAGCACCTGAAACGCTATACAACGCTTGGCATGGCAACAGACCAGGGAAAGTTGGCAAATGTCCCTGCCTTGGCGATCATGGCGGAGCTAACAGGCAAATCTATCCCCGAAACTGGAACGACAATATTTCGACCGCCCTACACACCTGTTCCAATTGGTGCGTTTGGCGGTCGTTCCCGGGGGAAGGCTTTCCGGCCAACCCGCCTTACGCCAAGCCACAAGTGGGCCGAAGAGCAGGGAGCCGTTTTTGTCGAAACCGGGATGTGGCTTCGTGCACAATGGTTTCCGCGAAGTGGCGAAACTCACTGGCGGCAATCCGTCGATCGTGAAGTCATGCAGACCCGTTCATCGGTCGGCGTTTGCGATGTGACAACGTTGGGAAAGATCGACGTGCAAGGCAGAGATGCCGCCGTTTTTCTCAATAGGATCTATGCCAATGGCTTCGCCAAGCTTCCGGTTGGCAAGACCCGTTATGGCTTGATGCTACGAGAGGACGGCATAGCGATGGACGACGGCACAACCGCGCGTCTGTCCGAGCATCAATTTGTAATGACTACGACCACAAGTAATGCCGTAAGTGTATTCCGGCACATGGAGTTTTGCCGGCAATGTCTGTGGCCTGGTCTCGATGTGCATCTTATCTCGGCAACGGAGCAATGGGCGCAGTACGCGGTTGCAGGGCCGAATTCACGCCCATTGTTACGAAAAGTCATAGACCCGGATTTTGATATTTCAAACGAAGCCTTTCCCTTTATGGCTTGCGGAGAAATAACCATGTGCGGCGGTATCCCTGGCAGGCTCTTCCGGATCTCTTTTTCTGGCGAACTTGCATATGAAATCGCAGTACCGGCACGCTACGGCGACGCCCTTGTCAGAGCATTAATGGCGGCCGGTAGCGAATACCACGTTGTCCCGTACGGCACCGAGGCACTTGGTGTCATGCGCGTAGAAAAAGGCCACGCCGCCGGCAATGAACTCACCGGTCAAACGACTGCGCGGGACCTTGGTATGGGGCGAATGGTATCGAAGAAAAAGGACAGTATTGGCAGTGTACTTTCTGAACGCATCGCGTTGAATCGAGAGGACGGATTGGCATTAGTCGGTTTCATCCCGGTTAATCGTGCCGAGGCGTTGCGCGCCGGCGCCCATTTTGTCTCTCAGAACAAAGCGGCAATTATTGAAAACGACGAAGGCTGGATGACTTCCGTCGCCTTTTCCCCCAGTCACGGGCATTCCATTGGACTTGGTTTCATTAAACGCGGCGCCGAACGCACGGGGGAAACCGTAACTGCTGTTGACCCGCTACGGGGCACGAACATCAGCGTTAAAATTGTTTCACCGCATTTCATTGACCCTGAAGGAGAGCGTCTTCGTGCCTGAGCTAAATTTAACCACCAGCTCTCCGCTTGGTGGGTTGGAAATGCAATACGCTGGCGTATTGTTATCTGAAATTACAGATCTTGCCCTCGTTTCGATTGCCATACCGCTTGGCGGTCGAGCGGCCCTGGAGCGCGAAATGGCGGTACGTTTTAACGTCGGCCTGCCTGCCTGTGGACAATCCACTGTTACAACCGATGGCATGTACCAATTCCTTGGTATGCAAATCGACCAGTTATTCGCTTTGTTCGAATATTCGTGCAACGACGCCGTAAGCATCATATCCAACGAATTGGGCAAGACTGCGTATTACACAGATCAAACTGATAGTTGGGCAATGTTGAGGATTGCCGGACCGATGACGCGTATGGCTTTGGAACGGATCTGCCCCCTCGACCTTCACCCCGACAGGTTTTCTCAAGGCGCTGTCGCCCGAACGACGATGGAGCATTTAGCGGTAATTATCCTGCGCACGGACCAGGATTCTTTTACTTTGATGTCCCCGCGATCATCGGCAAGCTCTTTTCTGCATGCCGTCGAAACGTCAATCGAAAACGTTCTTTAATAAGACGAGGATTTAGATGAACGCGGAAAAATCACGAAGCGGCGTTTGGAAGGACGGCACAGGCCGGGGTCGGCATACGCCCAAAGGCAGGCAACTGGATAGCAGTGCGCTCGATGACGTCCGCAAGCTGCTTGGCAAAAGGCCGCGGCGGAGGGATCTATTGATCGAGTATCTGCATCTCATTCAGGACAACTACGGCTATCTCTCGGATTTAAATTTGCATGCTCTTGCCGAAGAGATGCGGATTTCGATGGCGGAAATTTATGAAGTCGCCACATTCTACGCGCATTTTGACGTTGTCCGCGAAGGCGAGACACCGCCTCCGCCGCTAACATTACGAGTCTGCGATTCTCTGTCTTGTGAATTGGCCGGTTCCGCCGCCCTATTTGAGGCGCTCATGGATGACTATGATGGTGGCGGTAAAATCAGAGTTGTAAAAGCGCCCTGCATGGGCCGCTGTGAGGTTGCTCCAGCGTTAGAGATTGGCCACAACCACATCGGTCAAGCCACGACGGACAAGGTGGCCGCGGCTATTGATGGGCATGATATCCATCCCCATATTCCCTCTTACCAAGCGATAACCAATTACATGGAGCACGGTGGCTATCAAACACTGAAGGAATTGCGCACTGGGTGTTGCAAGCCAGATGAAATTGAAGAAAAACTGCTGACTTCAGGCCTGCGCGGATTGGGTGGCGCGGGATTTCCGGCAGGCCGCAAGTGGTCGCTTGTTCGCGCTGAAAACGGCGTACGGTATCTCGCCGTTAATGGTGACGAGGGCGAACCCGGCACATTCAAGGACCGTCATTATCTCGAAAGCGAGCCACATTTGTTTCTCGAAGGAGCGTTAATCGCAGCCTGGGCCATCGATGCGGAGAAAATCTACATTTATATGCGCGATGAATATCCTGCCGTCTTGGAAATCCTGCGCCAAGAAATTTTGGCGCTTGAAACCATGGGGCTGATTAACCCAGGGTATATCGATTTGCGCCGCGGAGCGGGTGCATATATCTGTGGCGAAGAATCCGCAATGATCGAGTCAATCGAGGGGAAACGGGGCCTGCCCCGCCATCGCCCGCCTTTTGTCGCCCAATCCGGTATTTTCGGCCGCCCCACGCTGGTGCAGAATGTTGAAACACTTTATTGGGTTGCGCGCGTCTGCCGCGAAGGCCCAGGCGTTCTCAATGCAACAGAATTGAATGGCCGGACGGGGTTGAGGAGTTATTCCGTTTCCGGGCGCGTGAAGGAACCGGGCGTAAAGTTACTGCCGGCCGGTTCCACAATTACCAATATTATCGAAGCCTGCGGCGGCATGTTGGAAGGCCACACTTTCATGGCCTATCAGCCGGGCGGACCATCATCAGGTCTTTTGCCGGCGACGATCGCCGACGTTCCACTAGATTTTGACACATTGCAACCGCACGGATCCTTTATTGGTTCGGCTGCGGTTGTAGTGCTATCGGATCACGACAGCGCAAGATCGGCTGCCCTTAACATGCTGAGGTTCTTCGAGAGCGAAAGCTGCGGGCAATGCACGCCGTGTCGTGTCGGATGCGAAAAGGCCGTTAAACTGATGCAAGCCGATCGCTGGGACGCCGCTTTGCTCGAAGATCTATGCCAGACGATGGAAGATGCATCGATCTGTGGACTAGGCCAGGCGGCCCCAAATCCGATCCGGTTGGTGATCAAACATTTTCCCGAAGAGGTATGACAATGTCAGAAACGATCGCCTTTTCGCTCGACGGTAATGCGGTTACCGCGACAGCGGATCAAACCATATGGGACGTTGCAAAATACCAGGGCACTCTTATTCCTCATCTTTGCCATTCCGGCGAGATAGGTTATCGCGCCGACGGCAATTGCCGGTCCTGTATGGTCGAGATCGAAGGCGAGCGTACCCTTGCCGCCTCCTGCATCCGCCATCCTACTGAAGGCATGGTAGTCAACACGGCCAGCGAGCGGGCCGAAAAGACGCGCAGGACGGTGCTTGAACTGCTTCTTGCCGACCAGCCAGTGCGCGCCGCCGCGCATGACGCATCTTCACAACTTTGGGCGATGGCGGAAGCCCAAAGCATCAATAGCAGCCGCTTTCCTGTCCTCGAAGACGTCCGCGTACCGAAACTTGACGCTTCCCATGTTGCCATGCATGTCAATTTGGATGCCTGCATTCATTGCAATTTATGTGTACGCGCCTGCCGCGAAGTGCAGGTAAACGACGTCATCGGCATGTCTGGCCGGGGTCGTGCCACACACATCACATTCGATTTTGATGACCCAATGGGTCAGAGTACATGCGTCGCTTGCGGTGAATGTGTGCAGGCCTGCCCGACCGGTGCGCTAATGCCGGCTACGTTAATGAACCAGCAAAAGCAGGGCGATAAACAGGACTTTGACACCGAGGTGCAATCGGTCTGCCCCTATTGTGGCGTTGGCTGTCAATTGAGTTTCAAGGTCAAAGATAACAAAATTGCCTGGGTTGACGGCGTCAATGGTCCAGCCAACGAGCAACGGTTGTGCGTTAAAGGGCGCTTTGGTTTCGACTATGTTCATCACGCACACAGGTTGACTAAACCTCTGGTCCGGCGGGTTGATGCACCAGCTAAGGGATTAAATGTTGATCCGGCGGATTATGGTGCGTTTTTTCGCGAGACAAGTTGGGAGGAAGCCCTGGATGCCGCCGCGGGCGGATTGGCTAAATTGCGTCAGTACAAAGGTGGCGCTGCCGTCGCTGGATTTGGCTCGGCCAAGTGCTCAAATGAAGAAGCCTACCTGTTTCAAAAGCTAATCCGCGAAGGTTTCGGTCACAATAATGTCGATCACTGTACCCGGTTGTGTCATGCGTCGTCCGTCGCGGCGCTGCTGGAGAATATAGGTTCCGGTGCCGTCACGGCTACTTTCAATGAGATTGAGAATGCCGACTGCGCAATTATAATCGGCGCCAACCCTGTCGAAAACCATCCCGTTGCCGCCACCTATTTCAAACAGTTCGCCAAACGCGGTGGCAAATTGATAGTTATGGATCCGCGCGGCATCGGGTTGGGCCGACATGCCACCCACAGATTGCAATTTCGACCCGGCAGCGATGTCGCGATGTTGAATGCCATCATGCACGTCATTGCCGAAGAAAATCTATATGACAGCCAATACATTGATGCATTCACTGAAGGCTGGGACACATTCAAGACGCATTTAAGGGAATATGCGCCCGAACGCATGGCGGCATTTTGTGGCATCGAGGCGGAGACCTTACGTCAAGTGGCGCGGGATTTTGCCAACTCCACAGCGGGCATGATTTTTTGGGGAATGGGTATTTCTCAACATACCCACGGCACTGACAACGCGCGATGTTTGATCTCTCTTGCTCTGATGTGTGGACAGATCGGCCGGCCAGGCACCGGCCTGCATCCCCTTCGCGGCCAAAATAACGTGCAGGGTGCATCCGACGCTGGGCTCATCCCGATGTTTCTGCCGGATTATCAAAGCGTCGCCGATCAAAGCGTACGGGAAAATTTCCACAAGGTTTGGGGCACCACCAACATTTCAGATCAAAAAGGTTTGACCGTGGTGGAAATAATGGACGCGATCCACGCTGACGACATTCATGGAATGTATATTCTTGGCGAAAATCCAGCCATGTCTGACCCCGATGTCCAACATGCCCGCTCGGCCTTGGGCAAGCTGGAGCACTTAGTGGTGCAGGACATATTCCTAACCGAGACCGCGAGCTACGCCGATGTCATTTTACCGGCCGCCGCCTGGCCGGAAAAAACCGGCACGGTCACCAACACCAACCGACAAGTGCAATTGGGCCGACCGGCTGTCGAACCACCCGGCGAAGCACGCGAGGATTGGCGTATTGTCATCGAACTTGCGCGACGCCTGGGCTTGCCATGGAATTATAGCCATCCTCGGGACGTATTTGCAGAAATGAAACACGTGATGAAATCAATGGACAACATCACGTGGGATCGACTTGAACGGGAAACGGTGACTTACCCTAGTTTGTCCGCCGACGATCCCGGCCAGTCGATTGTTTTCGGCGACGGTTTTCCCCGACCGGATGGACGCGCGAAATTCACCCCGGCATCAATCATTCCGCCCAATGAAACGCCGGATGACGACTATCCCATGATCCTAATTACCGGGCGTCAACTGGAACATTGGCACACCGGTTCCATGACCCGCCGCACGAAGGTACTGGATACCCTGGAACCCGAAGCCAATTGCTCATTGCATCCGAAAACATTGCGCAACCTTGGCGCCACACAAGGTGACGTCATTCAACTGACAACGCGGCGTGGCACAATCAGCCTTATGGCAAGGGCGGATCGTGCCGTTAGTGAAGATTGCGTGTTTGTGCCGTTCGCATTTACGGAGGCTGCTGCCAACATACTGACGAACGCGGCTTTGGATCCAATTGGTAAAATACCTGAGTTCAAATACGCTGCCGTCAGAATTGAAATTATCGCACTCGCCAATACGGATCGGTGAATAAGTCGGCTGACCCGGCCATCGGAGAAATTCAAATGGGATATAAAACTGATATTGAAATTGCCCGCGAAGCGGATAAAAAACCGATCAAGGACATTGGCGCCAAGCTGGGTATTCCTGAAGCACATTTGTTGCCCTACGGCCACGATAAGGCCAAAGTTTCCGCGGAGTTCATAAAATCGGTTTCCGGTGAGACGAACGGCAAGTTGATTTTAGTAACTGCCGTGAATCCGACGCCCGCCGGCGAGGGCAAGACAACGACGACAGTTGGCTTGGGCGATGGCCTGAACGCGATTGGAAAGAAGGCCGCAATCTGTATCCGTGAGGCTTCACTAGGCCCCTGCTTTGGAATGAAAGGCGGTGCCGCAGGGGGTGGTTATGCTCAGGTGATACCTATGGAAGACATGAATTTGCACTTCACCGGCGACTTCCACGCCATCACCTCTGCCCATAACTTATTGTCCGCGATGATTGATAATCATATCTATTGGGGCAACAAACTTGGCATCGACAGACGGCGTGTAACCTGGAAGCGCGTCCTGGATATGAACGACCGAGCATTGCGGCAAGTGACCGCAGGTCTGGGCGGCATCGCCAACGGGTTTCCAAGCGAATCCGGCTTTGACATTACCGTCGCATCAGAAGTGATGGCGATCCTCTGTCTTGCCACTGATCTGGACGATCTGGAACACCGCCTAGGCGACATCATTGTGGCCTATCGGCGCGACCGTTCACCCGTTTACTGCCGCGATATCAAAGCGGACGGCGCAATGAGCGTACTGCTGAAGGACGCGATGCAGCCAAACTTGGTGCAGACGCTCGAGAATAATCCAGCCTTTGTACACGGTGGCCCTTTCGCAAATATCGCACATGGTTGCAACTCAGTCGTGGCAACGACGACAGCCCTAAAGGTGGCCGATTTTGTCGTCACTGAGGCCGGATTTGGCGCGGACCTCGGGGCGGAAAAGTTCATGAATATTAAATGCCGTAAGGCCGGACTTGCCCCTGATGCCGTGGTGATCGTTGCGACGGTCCGGGCCATGAAGATGAATGGCGGCGTTGGCAAAGAAGACCTGGGCCGCGAAGATGTTAAAGCCGTGTTGGAAGGCTGCGAAAACCTTGGCCGGCATATCGAAAACATCAAATCTTTTGGTGTACCCGCGGTCGTCGCAATCAATCATTTCGTTAATGATACCGCGGCGGAAGTGAAAACCATCAGCGATTACGTCGAAAACCTTGGTTCAGAAGCCTTTCTTTGCAAGCATTGGGCCGAAGGTTCCAATGGCATTTCGGATCTGGCCTATCGCGTTGTAGAGATTGCTGAAAGCGGTGTGTCGCGATTTTCGACGCTTTACCCCGACGACATGCCGCT
>Ga0302133_10001216_pt1 | contig 16114 bp, 11 predicted proteins | sample CB9_331_MG_FD_203121 | JGI IMG/M metagenome (GOLD analysis project Ga0302133, IMG submission 203121) | Marine microbial communities from Western Arctic Ocean, Canada - CB9_33.1 | ecosystem: Environmental > Aquatic > Marine > Oceanic | place: Canada: Western Arctic Ocean | collected 2017-09-19 | reverse complement strand
GGTTGTCACCCGATAATGATAGCCTCAAAATTGAGCTCTACGGTGACTTAGCGGGGATGTTGGCCCTAGCAAACAACAGCCCCACGTCCGGAAACGAGGGGCTGCAAGTAACAATGGTTGCGGGGGCACGCAGCCACCTTTACCGAACAAATGGAAATATCAGAAAAGTTGGTTAACTGACAAAGCATGAGCGTGGGCATTGTCAGAAGAAACGCCCCTTTGACCACACCCTAGCATTTTCCTAATGTTCTGGGATGAAAATCACAATCCCTTCCGCTATTTTAAGACATCACCTGAGATCATCCGCCTAGCGGTGATGATGTCCGTCCGATTTCCACTGTCTCTTCGTAATGTTGAAGATCTGCTTCATGAACGCGGCATCGACATTTGCCATGAAACCGTTGGCTATTGGTGAAATAGATTTGGTCCGCTGTTCGCCAGAAAAATACAAAAAAAACGGATGCACCCAACACCCAATCATTCAAACTGGCGATGGCGCCTTGACGAAGTTTTCGTAAAAATAAATGGTGAAACTCATTATCTGTGGCGCTCAAACCAACCTATGCAGCTTCGCTATCGCCATGATGGCCCTCACTGCCGACGAAGGCCTCTTTGCCTTCATTGCGAGGAACCTCGCCTCTTCGAGTTCAGCCGTCAGGTTATCGACGGTTATGCTACACCTCTCCCGGTGGTCCAGCATGCGGTCTTTAATTCTCGATAAAACCTTAACATTTTTCAACATTCTGCTTCCCTGAACGTGTGCCGTCTTAGGGGAGTATCCAGCTCCTATGGCCGCCTGGCCGGCTCAAGCAACTGAACAATTCATCTCGCTCAAGATAATGGTCTGAAATTGAATTCGGACCTGAACCTGATCTAAACCGCTTGACATGCAATCCGTATCGCCCTTACGCTAAAGTATATAATCTGATAGAGGAAAGAAGGGAGAGAAGTTATGTCTTACGATCCAAGGACAGGCACAGGAATTCCCACAGAGCCCATTGGTTCCCTCCCTCGGCCCAGCAAGCTTCAGAATGCCTTCGCTGCCTACGACGCAGGTGATATCACGAAGGAGGCGCTTGAGGCTGAGCAGGAAGAGGCCGTCAAAGACTCGATCGAGCGCTTCGAGGCCACGGGTTCGCCGATCATCGTCGACGGTGAGCAGTGGTGGTCGAGTTTCGCCACCTACCCTTTCATGACCACCATGGCCGGGACGGGTCTCAACTCTTGTTGTGGCCCGGGGGGCCAGACCTTCGCCCTGTTCCCGGACGGGCACTACAAGGCCATGCCTAAGCTGGAGAAGGGGCCGTTCCAGTACAACGAGTACGCGGCCGACTCGTTTGTGAAGTCTCTGCGCTTTACGAACAAGCCAATGAAGCAGGCTGTAATCGCCCCTTCGATGCTCACGCTGCTGTTGCCGCTCCACGTTGAGTTGCCGGATTATACCCGCGAGCAGTACGAGGCGGACCTGGTTAATGAGTGCGAGAAGGACATCCGTAAGGCATTCGCCGCCGGAGCCGCCCGCGTCACGATCGACTTCACCGAGGGGCGGCTGGCGCTGAAGGCCGACCCACGCAACCCGTGGACCGACGCCAACCAGCTCCCGCACTTCATCGAGCTCATCAGCCAGGTGGTTGACCGTTTCATGCCTGAGGAGCGAGTAAACATTGGCGTTCACACCTGTGCTGGAAGCGACGCAGACTCGAACCATAGCGCCGAGGTTCCATACACCAACCTGCTTCCAGCCTTGTTCTCGATCAATGCCGGCTACTTCACGATTCAGGCCGCTTGCGAACCGGACAAGGACGCGACCTATAAGATGATCGGTGAGAACTTCCGGGACGACGCCAATGGAATTCCGCAGATGTACTACGTCGGTGTGATCTGGTGCCAAAATCCCGAAGTGGAGACGCCTCAACAGGTGTGCGAGGACTTGGTTAGGGCCGCCAACTTCATCCCGAAGGAGCGTCTCGGCTCCACGGATGACTGCGGATTCTCGCCGTTCGCCATAGACAAGAAGCCAGCCTACGACTCACCCGACTATGCCCGCGACATCGCGTTCAAGAAGATCAAGGCTCGCGTCGAGGGCACCAAGATGGCGGCGGAGAAGCTCGGCGTCAGTTGAGGAAGGTACCCGCGCTTGCGGCTGCGACGTCGCCGCTGGCGTCGCACTCTCACGGAGAAAATGGTTCGATGACAACCGTCGGTAGATCGGTCTTTTCCTGGTTGCGAGGGCTCGATGTCATCTTTACAAAACCCGACGTTTTTTTGCGGCATGGTTCGCCATAAATCAATTTCATATCAAACGAACCCAGTGTATCGATTTTTAACCGTTTGCACGACCTCATCAGGGTCTTTGCACCACCAGTTGCGCTCAGAAAAAATTTCAACCTCGTGATACCCTTCGTAGCCAGCGTCTTCTACCATTTTTCGGATTTTGGGGATGTCGATTACTCCATCCCCCATCATTCCCCTATCGAAACGCAAATCAGTTGTATCGCGAAGCCAGTTGGAAATATGGAAGACGCACATTCTTTCCCCGGCGCGGGCGATTTCGCGGGGTAAGTTTGGGTCCCACCAGACATTGTAAACATCAACGGCAATCCCAAGTTCAGGGCCGACGTCCAATTCGTCACACCAATCGTTTGCTAACTCAAGCGTCGTGAGGACGGAACGCAGGGCGCAAATCATGGGGTGAAGCGGCTCCAAGCCGAGTGTTACTCCAGCCGCGCGGGCGTCGGGAAGAAGCTCCGAAAAACCTTCTTTCGCGCGCTCCCGCGCACCGTCAATATCACGACTATCTTCATCGATGCCGCCCGCGATGAGAACCATACAGCGGGCTCCAATTGCCGCCGCTTCTTCAATCATCCGTCTGTTTTCATCGAGCCTTTGTTTGAACGCCTGATCGTCTATCGCGCTCAAAATACCGCCAACACAATACCCGGTTACCGTCATGCCCGCGTCTCGAAGCTGTCGTGCGCCCTTTTTCACACCCAGTTCGCGCAATTTATCGTGCCAGACGCTAATCCCGTAAACTTCATGGCGTGCATACCCGTCAATTGCTTGGGCAAGCGTCCACTTATCCCGCGTGGTGATCTGATTTATGGATAGCTTTGAATAATCAGTCATTACGAAATTATGCTCTCAATAAGTCGCCCGACCACCCGAAAGGTCGAAAACAGCCCCCGTTGTGAACGTACATTGAGGGCCGGAGATCCAAGCGATCATGTCGGCGATTTCAGAGACGGTGCACAATCGGCCCATGGGAATTTGGGATTTTACCATGGAGATATAGTCTTCCGTCATCCCTTGTAAAAATTCTGTTTCTGTCATCGCGGGCGCAACACAATTAACGTAAATGCCGTCGTCCACCAGTTCCTTTGCCAAACTTTTTGTCATGCCAATGACCCCGGCCTTAGCCGCCGAATATGCAACGGCAAGTGGGTTGCCTTCTTTGCCGGCAACGGAGGCGACATTAATTATTCGGCCATTTTTGTTGTTACGCATATGGGGGATGACTTCGCGACAACACAAAAAGACGCCCCTTAAATCAACGGCCATAACTCGGTCCCATTCTTCTACGAGGTATTCCCATGCGGGAACCGTCGGCCCATTAACCCCGGCGTTATTGACCAAAATATCAATATGACCGAGTTCATTAATCGTATTTCTGACAGCGGCTCTGACCGAACTTAGATCAGCGACATTCACTCGGACCCGATGAATATCTTTGCTAATCGGATCCCTAGCCAACGGCTCTAGGTCAATATCCCAAGCTGCAACCCTGCATCCAGATGAAGTAAGCTTTTTCGCTACACCCAAACCAATGCCACGTGCCGCACCCGTGACGACGGCCGTTGTTCCGTCCGAAAATTGGCTCATATTTAAAGCCTCCATTGTCACCGGATGGTTCTTTTATTTAAGTCTACCACCGGATGGTTCTTTTATTTAAGTCTACCACCGGATGGTTCTTTTATTTTAGTCTACTCCATCGGAACTCGGGAATGGGCTCACAGAGGTCACTATCAATGACGTTTGGTATTCGTCGGTCGTGCGCCCCGCTTTGAAGCCGGCACGCATTACGGGTCGTCGGGATCCCAATCCCGTGGCGGCCACCCGGGGTGCTGGGTATACGTCACACTTGCCAGCCAACCGGCATCGATCGGCATTGAGATTCCGGTAATCGAGCGCGCCGCCTCCGAGCACAGAAAATGGATGCCATCAGCGATTTCGTCCGGCAGCACCATTCGTCCCAGCGCGCTTTGATTGTGCATCGCCTGCGGATCGCGATAACTCGCATCGATGCGGGCCTGCATCTGTTCGGTGAGGACGTAGCCGGGCACCACTGCATTGACCCGCACGCCGCTCGGTCCAAGGTCGGCAGCGAGTATTTTGGTCAAGTGACTCAGCGCCGCCTTGCCCGGACCTTACGCATGTAAGGGAAACGCTATAATTGCCGAGGTAGACGAAATATTGACAATGCAACCGCTGCCACGTTGCACCATGTGCCGACCGAAGTCCCTGCAGCAAAGATAGGCACCGCGATAGTTGATCGTCCAGATCCGGTCGTGCTCGTCTATGTCGAGATTGCGAATTGAAGATACGTTTTGCAGCACGCCGGCAGACGTGACGAGTACATCCGCAGCGCCGTGTGATTCCTCCACGGCATCCGCAAGCGCACGCACACTTGCATCCTCCGCAACATCAACAAAATGGTGAACGGCATTCCCCCCGGCCGCCGTGATTTCCGCGGCAACCGCCTGTGCGCTGGCCGTGTTGATGTCCGCAACCACTACAAAATGATCATCTCCGCCGAAACGTCTGGCCGCTGCCCGGCCAATACCGCTGCCTCCACCGGTGACGACTACCGTGCGTTGTTTTTTCATCTCGTCGGCCTCATCGGCGGCACGCTGGCCACGTGGTACGCGCTTCGTTTAACGGCGGTCATCCTAGCGTGAGGATAGTAAAATTAATATTCCGGGGAAACAACCGGTATATCCCGGTTGCCGGTGAAGACGGGCGGTTGGAATAAGCGGACTAGATTACTCGACGAACGGCGGGAGATCGGTCCCGCCGTTTTTCATGGCATGCGCTTGTTCACGCCTCTAAATGATTGTTGACTCTGGTCGCGTCGCCGTGGACCATATCTGCCTGTTCAACTCATGGAGATAGCATCATGGCAACCGACGGGCAAGGTCCCTACGAGGTCGAGATCGAGGAAGTGGAGTATCTGCGCCATGGCGAGAAACCCTTTTTCGCCCGCGTCTTAAGGCCGCGCGGCGAGGGGCCTTTCCCGGCCGTGATCGACGCCCATGGCGGCGCCTGGTGTCGCGGCAGCACTTCCAGCAACGATCCCATCAACCAGGAAGTCGCTCGCGGCGGCGTCGTGGTCGCCGCGCTGGAGTTCCGAAATCCACCCGACGCGACCTATCCGGGCTCGGTGGCCGACGTCAACTATGGCGTCCGCTGGCTCAAGTCCGAGGCACGGCGGTTCGACAGCGAGCCCGGGATGGTCGGCTCCATGGGCACCTCGAGCGGTGGGCATCTCGTCGTGCTGGCCGCGCTCAAGCCCAACGATCGGCGCTATGCGTCGATTCCGCTGGCCGCGGGCGCGGCGATCGATGCTCGCGTCCCCTACGTGGTGACGCTGTGGCCGGTCATCTGCCCGATCTCGCGCTATCTCGAGTACAAGAAGCGGCTCAAGGACGATCCCGACAACGAGCACCTGAACAACATCGTCCGCAATCATAACACCTACTGGCTCAACGAGGACGCAATGGCCGAGGGCAGCCCCAATCTGGCGCTGCAGAGGGGCGATGCAATCGACACGCCGAACATTCTCTATTTACAGAACCCTATCGATCGCATGCATCCGCGCGCCAACCTGGACTCGTTCGTCGACGGTTACCGGAAGGCAGATGGCGATCTCACGCTCGAGTTCTTCGACGGCGAGAACTACGACCAGATCCGCACCGATCCCGCATCACCCGAAGCCCGCGACGGGATTCGGAGAATCGTCGAGTTCATCCATCGTCAGGCAGCCACAACGCGCGCGCCTGGTGGATGATTGTCGCCAGCTCGGCCACGATCTCGTGGAGCACGGTCTCTCCTGCACGACTCGAAGCGGAACCCTAGGGTTCCTCAGTCATGATCCTCGGTCTGGCGCACCCCCAAAGAAGACTGCAAAGGACCCGATCCCCACCGCGAGGGCACCGAGAAGGGGGGGGATCAGCATCTGGCCCAACCGGTTTACGGTCACACGAACGGCCGCTGCCGATCCACGCTCATTGGGAGGCGCATTTTCTGCCATCCACGAAGACGTCAAAGGATCCCCGACGCCCAGGCCGAACCCAACCGTGAAGATCAGCACCAGCAATATGAGGTCGGTGACCGGTAAAACAAGGCCAGCCATCGCCGCGGCCGCCAATAGCAGCGTCAGGAAAAGCACTCGGGCTCGACCCAACCAACGCAACATCGCCGGGAGAGCAACCCTCGCTATCAATCCTGAGGCGGCCCTGACCGAGAGTAGGAGACCGATAAAGGCGGGAGCTATACCACGAGCTTCCCCTAGAAGCGGCAGGTAGGCTATCAACACATCGATCATGGTCTTGGCCGCGAGCCCCACCATGAGTGCCGCGGGTATTCCGGGCCGGCGAAGTAGGAGAAGGAAGTCGATGCGCTTCCTCGGCTGCGTCCCACTTTCCGGAATCCGGGTCGGCCATACGAACAGTGCAGTGATGACCAACGCGACGGCTGCCAGGAGTGCCGGCACCAATTACGGTCCCTATGATCGCCAGACAGGACACGAGCAGCTGCACATTCAGTTTCAAGGTGCCGGATGTCCACCGTTTGTCAACTATGAGGAATTGACTGCGGCGCGCGACATCCTAGCTAAGAAGGGGTCATTCGAGAAGGGCGTCTACACATGGATTGACGAGCAAGGTAAACGTCACAATAAAGACGGGCATGCGGCAACGGTCGAGTGCGCAACCGGCCAGGAGTTGGTGATCCCGCCCGCTCGCTTTGCCGATCCGATCAACATGAACCCAGAGGCGTACGATTGGATCGAGATCGCGTCTGGGGTGCGGCACAAGGAACTCGGTAGTTTTACCGAGGCCGAGACACGGGTGAGCTTCCTGAGGCTTGAGGACGGTGTGTCCTACGAGGTCTCACCTACGGAGCAGGCAACTCTTCTCTTCGTGCGCTCCGGAACGGGTGATGTCGATGGTCAAACCATTTCAGAGCGAGATGGGATAATGTTAGATCCGAGTGACTCCGGGGTCACGTTTACTGCCACCGGCACTCTGGATTTATTCGTGTTGGCTCTCCCAAAGCTGAGTGACCTCCGCAGAGCGGTCCAGTGATAATTTGGGAAATTCGGCACATTCGTTTTCTGTACTCCTTCGCCTGATTTTGCACCCGGAGGCTCATTCCGCGCCGGTGTCTGACGTCAGACACCGGGCCGTACAAAATGGTTGGTTGCGGGGGCATGCAACAAGCAAGACCCTACATTAATCAAAATGATTTAACTGTAGGTTAAGAGTAATATCGTGGGTGCGATTCCAACTCCCGCCAGGGGTGACATGGAGGAGCAACCGTCACGCAGTTGTTCACAGGGGTGACAGGCTCTCGTTTTTATTGAGAATTTTCTTCGCCATCGCGATGACCTCGTCGATGCCGGGCGGAGCTTCCTTTGATCGATAGGCTACGTAAAAGACGTGGGGAGAGATCGAGGGCTTGGTGGGAAGGAGCGATAGCCGCCCCGCTTCGAAATCAGGGGCCAGGAGTCGTAACGGTAACAGGCTGATCCCGAACCCGGATATGGTGAGACTGATGATGATGGGCAAGCTGTCGCAGGTGCTGACGCGCGAAGGCCGCAAACCATCCTCGGCGAACCAATCGATAATCGATTTGGACAGATGGGACGGAGCCGGATTGGTGATAATCGGGGTCGCGGCAAGGTCGGTCGGTCGCATCGGGCCGGCCGGGAAATCCAGTTGCGGGCTCGTTACCCAGGCCAATTCGTGGTTGCCCAATGGCTCGACTATGAGAGCGCTGGTTATGTCGGGATGGGAAAGGAAAGCGACATCGATCTCACGTTCGGCAAGCTGCTGACTCAGTGATTTACTGAAGGAAACGCTGACCTCGACGTTGAGGGTCGGATGCTGACTCTCGATAGCTTTCAGGAGGTCGGGAAGACAGGTCATGGCAAACGAATCGGCGGCGCCTATCCTCAGAAGACCGAAAAGTTTGTCGACATCCTGGCTCTGCTTCTCGATCTCGTCGGTCAGGGACAATATCTGTTCGGTGTTGCGGAGGATGCGCACCGCAGGCGGGAGCAACCGGGGCCGATAGCCGGAACGGTCGAACACCGCCATTCCCAGTTCCCGCTCCAGTTCCCGGATCCTGAGAGATACGGATGGTTGGGTGACGTTCAAATGACGGGCAGCTGCATGGAAGCTGCCCAGACGGGCCACCCAGTAGAAGGTCTCAAGACGTCGAAATGAATGGTGCATGATAGTTTATCCTTATCAATATATCACGTATTATCTAATTAGACACAATCATTACCTTGTCATAGGCTGTCCATGAAAGGTTACCAAGGAAGTAGAGCCTCAAATAGACCGAACCGGGGGTACGCGCATTTTATCCAACCCGACACCGCCCGCCCTGATAGTGGCTAGGCCATCGACTCATTGGCGCGTGGTCATGGGAGTATCCAAAATCGTCGGAAGTACTTGGTAATCGGTGTGCGCGCCGCCCACCAACCCATAATATGCAGGAGAATAAGCGATTGATGGATAGCCACATCGATCCCATCGAACTGGAACTGTTCAAGCACGCCGTGTTCACTATCGCCGACGAGATGGCGGTCACCGTGATCCGCACATCCTATTCCTCCGTCGTCCGCGACAACATGGATTTCTCGACGGCCATCACAGATCGCCATGGGCAGGTGGTGGCCCAGGGCCTGACTATTGCCGGACACCTCGGTTCAATTCCCTCGGCCCTGGCGGCGGTCACGGCGCGGTATGGCGACGCCTTGAAGCCCAGTGACGTGTTCCTTTTGAACGATCCCTACAGTGGCGGCATGCATCTGCCTGATATTTTCATCTTCATGCCTATTTTCGACGGCGACCAGCTCATCGCCTTCGCCGCTGCGGTTTGTCACCACACGGATGTAGGTGGACGGGTTGCCGGTTCCAACGCCGCCGATTCCACGGAAATCTACCAAGAGGGACTAAGGATACCACCCTTGCGTCTTTATGAGGGAAATCGCATCAACGAGACACTCGAGGCGTTGATCGAGCGTAACGTCCGCTTGCCGGATAACGTTATGGGCGATCTCAGGGCGCAGGTGGCGGCCTGCCGAGTCGCCGAGCGCAATGTCCTGTCCCTTTGCAATGACATGGGCAGCGACAAGGTCATGCTGTTTATGAACGAAACCATGGACTACGCGGAACGCATGACCCGTCAGGCCATAAGCAAGTTACCGGATGGGGTGTTCGAATTCGAGGACTGGATTGACGACGACGGCGTGGTCCCCGGTCGGCCCATTCGCCTGCACGTGGCCTTCACCAAGAAGGATGACTCGCTCAGCGCTGATTGGACCGGGAGCGCCCCTCAGGTCAAGGGGGCGATCAATTCCACCCTCTCTTATACGTCGGCGGCCACCTATTGCGCGGTACGTTCCATCCTCGAGGGCGATATTCCCGATAACGATGGCATGTGTCGGGCCATCGAGGTGGTCGCTCCGCCTGGTTCCATCGTCAATGTCCTGCCGCCGGGTGCCTGCGCGGCGCGCGGCTTGACTGGGTTTCGCATGCTCGACTGTGCTTTCGGTGCATTGGCGCGCATGGTGCCGGAAAAGGTCTTCGCCGCCTCGGACGGGGGCGTGACGGGAATCTCCTTCGGCGGGTACCGGGAGGATCGCTCTCCCTTCGTCTACGTCGAGTTCCTGTCGGCGGCCTGGGGCGGACGCCCGGAAGCGGACGGACCCGATGGAATATCCAACCTGTTATCCAACCTGAGCCTGCCCTCGGCCGAGGGCATCGAGGCCCACCACCCAGTTGAGGTGGTCTGTTGCGAGTTTGTACGTGATACGGCGGGCGCAGGGCGGTTCAGGGGCGGATGCTCCCTGCGCCGCCAACTTCGTTTTCTCGAAAAGGAAGGCACCCTGCAGATGCGCGCCGACCGCCAGACCTTTCCACCCTACGGCCTGTCAGGAGGACATGCGGGCACTTTTTCGAGAAACACGATAACATCCGGTGAAACCATCAGGGTCCTTCCGGGGAAGGTCACGGTTCCCATTTACCAAGACGACATCATAACTCATGAAACGGCGGGTGCGGGTGGCTGGGGGGAGCCCTTGGAACGGGACCCCGAGGCGGTCCTGAGGGACGTCCGGGACGATCTCTTCAGCACTCCCTTCGCCAGAAATGTCTTCGGCGTCGTTATCGACCGAGACCGCTGGATGGTGGATGTCGACGCCACAAAAACGAGACGCAAAGAAATTTTCGCCGCGAAAGAATTGAACGGGATTGATTGAAATGAAGGATGAGGCGCGCATTGGGGTCGATGTCGGGGGAACATTCACCGACGTGGTGTCCCTTTGCGGTGACGGTCGGTTGCTGACCAAAAAAATTCCCTCCAGCACAGATAACTACGCTGCCGCCGTTGTCGACGGCATCGAGGAACTGTTGAGCGAGGGAGACATCGAGAGCAAATCTGTGACCCAGATTTGCCATGGCACCACGGTCGCCTCCAACGCCATCCTGGAAGGGAAAGGCGCCCAAACCGGGCTGATAACGACAAAGGGCTTTCGGGACGTATTGGCCATTCGCGACATGCGCGTCCCCAAGCTCTACGACATCGGCTGGCAAAAACCGCGACCGCTCGTCGAGCGCTACCTGCGCTTGGAGGTCGATGAACGCGTCGACGCGGCGGGAGAAGTCCGGCGACGGCTCGATGCGGCCGAGGTCGAGGAGGTTGTCGAACGCCTAGTCGCCGAGAACGTGGAAGCCATCGCGATCTGTCTTTTGAACGCCTATGCAAATCCCGCCCACGAGGAAATCATCGAGGACGTCGTCCGCCGGAAGGCGCCCCATGTGGCCTGCTGCCGAAGCTCCGCCGTGTTGCCGGAAATGAAGGAATACGAGCGCACCTCAACAACCGTCATCAACGCCTACCTGATGCCGTTGGTGGGGCGCTATCTATCGCATATGCAAGAAGATCTCAGAAAACGCGGTCTCTCGGCTCCCTTGACGCTGATGCAATCCAGCGGCGGACTGATCGGCGTCGAATCCGCCGCTAGAATGCCTATGCATATTATTGAATCCGGTCCCGCGGGAGGCGTGATCGGCGTTCATGCGTTTGCACAGGCCTTGGGCATCTCCGATGCCATCTCCTTCGATATGGGGGGGACCACGGCCAAAACGTCGATGATCGAGAACGGCGAACTGGCTCGATCGCCGGACATCCAGGTGGGCGGCGAAATATTGATCGGATCGCGTCTGCTCACGGGGGCCGGATATCTTCTCAAGGTGCCGGCGGTGGATTTGGCCGAGGTCGGCGCTGGCGGCGGTTCCATCGTCGCCATCGATGCCGGCGGCGCTATTCGTGTCGGCCCTCGCAGCGCTGGCGCGTCTCCCGGGCCGGCCTGTTACGATACTGGGGGCGAGGATCCCACCGTAACCGACGCCAATTTGATTCTCGGCTATATCAATCCCGCCTATCTGGTGGGCGGGGACCTGAAGTTGAACTCTGACAAGGCGAGAAGCGTCTTCACCGAGAGCATCGCCGAACCCCTGGGCATGGAGTTGGAAAGGGCGGCCCATGGCGTCTATCGGATCGCCGTGGCGACAATGACCCGAGCGATCAGGGCAGTGTCGACGGAACGGGGGCGCGATCCCAAGCGCTGCACCTTGTTCGCCTTCGGCGGTAACGGCCCCGTTTTCGCCGCCCAGGTCGCTGCCACTTTGGGCATTCGACGGATCCTGATTCCGCCTTCGCCGGGTGTGTTTTCGGCCATCGGGTTCCTTTACGCGGATATGGAACATCATCTTTCGCGAACCATGTCGTCCTTGATCGACGAGGTAGATCTGAGTGGCGTCATCGGGGCCTGGGAAGATCTGATCCGCGAAGGAAAGGAACGCCTAGCCGCTGACGGATTCGATGTGGACGCCATGACGCTAAAAAGAAGCGCCACCATGCGCTACGTCGGTCAAACATTCGAGCTGCCGGTTTCCCTGCCCGACAGATCGCTGGACGCCGACGCAATGAGCAAGCTGGGCGAGGTCTTCGCCAGTGAACACGAAAGAACCTATGGACATCGGGCGGAACCGGGTCACCCCGTGGAAATCGTCACTATCCGTGTGCTGGCCCGCGGCCACCGGGAACGAAAGGATCCCGCGAACCTCACCACCGCGCGCTCCGAGACAACGCCCACGGAGGCGTCGCGGTCCGCCTACTTCGGCGGTGATCAGGGTTGGGTGGAAACCCCGATCATTCGTCGTTCCGACCTCAAGGGCGGGCGCACCGGGCCGTGTATCGTCGAGGAATACGACGCCACCTGCGTCATCCCTCCGGGTGTCCGGGCCGATCTCGATCCTATGGGCAATATCCTCATGGAGCTATTATAGAATGCGGCAACGGCGAAAGGCGTCTATGGGTCCTGGACGAATGTCGATTTCAATACCCATGGGAGTCAGATCGGCATTCTCAATGTTCCCGCGGCGAGCACCCGTTCGGTAATGCGGAATATTCACGCGCCGTTGATCGCCGTACGCGGAGGTGACGGACCGCTGATCCTCTTGACCGCGGGGGTGTCAAGATGCCCGCCGCCATTCCGACCCAAATCACCGCCGCCAGGATGCGACATGGGCATATCGGCGACATAACCCCGCGTTGCACGTTGGTATTACCCGCCCTGACAACCTGGTTCGGGACTACGTGAGGCCTAGTCCGCCCGCGGCGCACGTTTGTTTGGGCTGACCGATATCCGACGCGCCCGGAGCTATAGAAGCTTTCCCCGCCCCAGCAGCGGCCAAACCGCCTCGACCCGGCCGTCCCGCACGGCATGGAGCGTGTCATGAAGGAATACAGTCGAGTCCGAGTAACCGGGGATGATCTCGATCTTCTCGCCCACCCGGGGTGCGTCGCTCGATTCGGCGAGGGTAATGACGCCGTGCTCGGCGGAAAGCGCGAAGGTCTCGACCTCTCCGAATCCGAGGAGTTCCGGTTCTCCGTGAGCGTCGCCCATGGTCTTGAACCCGGCATCGCAGACGATTCGCCGCCCTGTGGGGCGACTCGTGACCGTGGACAGGACAGTCAGGGCATACTCGAGGTCCACGCCCAGGCCCTTGCGGTATCGAACGTCACAAAAGATACCGCCCCCCGCCTCGACCTCGGTGATGCCGGGCTCGAAGGCGCTGATCCAGTACGTACCGGTTCCGCCGCAGCTCACGATATCGACCGGGATCCCGGACTCCCGGATCTGATCGGCGGTACTGGTCAACGCGCCCAGCGCCTCGGCGACCATTTTCTTCCTCTCCTCAATGCTTTCGGCACCCAACGCGTGAGCCTCCCACGTCTGCAATCCCGCGAAACGAACATTTTCAAGATCGGTGATCTGTTTGGCGAGGCTCACGGCCGGATTGCCGGGCGGCACACCCGCACGGGCCATGCCGACATCCACCTCGACGAGAACTCTCGGCCGTACGCGCTTCGCGGCTGCCGCGCGATCAATCGCCTCAGCGTTCCCGATGTCGTCGACGCAGACGATGACGTCCGTGTACCGGCATAGGTTCACCAGCCGTTCGATCTTCAATGGCCCAACGATCTCGTTGGCGACAAGGATGTCGTGAATTCCCGCGGCGGCCATGACCTCTGCCTCGCCGAGCTTGGCGCAGGTGACGCCTTTTGCGCCCGCCTCCAGACACAGGTAAGCGAGCGTCGGCGTCTTCATCGCCTTCGTGTGAGGCCGCCACCGGACCCCCGCATCGCGGATGATTGTTGCCGCCATGCGATCGATGTTGCGCTGCAAATTGTTGAGATCGACGAGCAGCACGGGCGTGTCCAGCAACGCTTTGGTCTGACCAATTACGTGGTTCATGGGACTTCATTCCCGAAGAATCCGCGCCAGTCCCGATGATCAGCATCTCGATTCGAAATATTCATTTTTGCTCTGATACAGTCCGGTTGATAAGCGAACAAATTCAATTGGCAGATGGTTGCCCGGTTGCCGATTTTCACTCCCACGACACCATTGCCGAGAGAGAAAGCAATATGGTGGGTTCTTTTCGAAAATGGAAGGGTCAAGTTTATTACCATCTTACCGGCGCTCCAAGTTGCTCGACATTATGGCCCTGCTTCTCGATCTCGTCGGTCAAGGACCAAATCTGTTCGACGTTGCGGTGGATGTGGGTCATCCAGCAGAAAGCCCCGAGTTGGCAACATGAATGAAGATTGATAGGAATTTTCTATCAATATATCACAAATTATCTAATTAGACACAATCATTCTACTGTCCTAGGTTACCTACAGAAGCGAACCTCGAATTATCAGGGTCCGGGGGACGTACACATAATTCAACCCGGCGCCGCCAATATCATGGAGTGGTCAATTATGCAAAGTGACATTCGATATCGGGTCGGCGTCGACATCGGCGGCACGTTCACTGATGTGGTGGTGCTCGGTAGCGATGGTTCGTTGATCACCAAGAAGGTCTCCTCGACGCCCGACGATTACGGCCGCGGGATCATCAATGGCGTCTCCGAAGTACTCGACGATCTCGGAATGCATCCCAGTACCATCGATGGGATCGTCCACGCGACCACGGTAGCCACCAACACGATCCTTGAGTTCAAGGGTGCCAGAACGGCTCTGGTCACCACCGAGGGATTCCGGGATGTCCTGGAGATGCGGCGCCTGCGCATTCCCGATCTCTACAATCTGCAGTACGAGAAGCCAGCGCCCCTGGTTCCCCGGCGTTTGGCCTTCGAAGTTCCCGAACGTCTGGGTCCCAGGGGCGAGGTATGGCAGGAATTGGACGAGACGGCTGTGGACGCCGTGGCCGCCAAGCTTGCGGAGTGCAATGTCGAGGCGCTGGCGATTTGCCTGCTGCACTCCTACACCGATCCAAAGCACGAGCAGCGGGTGGAAGAGATCCTGAAGAAGGCCCTCGGCGAAGACGTCTACATCACCTGTTCCAGCAGCATCTTGCGGGAGATGCGCGAATTCGAGCGCACCAGCACGACGGTGGTCAACGCCTACATTGGGCCGGTGGTGAACCGCTACCTTGATTCCCTGGTTAAGCAACTGAAGGCTGAGGGGATCGATGCGCCCCTCGAAATCATGCAATCCAATGGCGGCGTAATGACAGCCGGGGCGGCCATGAAAAAACCAGCCTGCATCGTCGAATCGGGACCCGCCGCCGGCGTCATTGCCTGTGCCCGCGTCGCCAAGAACTGCGGACACGATAACGTCATATCCCTGGATATGGGTGGCACCACGGCCAAGGCCGCAATGATCGAAAACGGGGAACCGGCGAAAACCAGCGAGTACGAAGTCGGCACCGGCATCAACCTTTCCAGTATGCTGGTCAAGGGCGGTGGATATCCCATCAAACTACCCTTTATTGATGTCTCGGAAATCGGTGCAGGGGGCGGCAGCATCGTCTCCACGGACGAGGTCGGCCTGACCAAGGTCGGCCCCACGAGTGCCGGCGCCGTGCCGGGACCCATCTGCTACGATCAAGGCGGCGTCGACCCCACTCTAACCGATGCCTTGGTTGTCTTAGGCTATTACAATCCCGATTTTCTGGTCGGCGGCTCCCTAACCTTGAACGCCGCCAAGGCGAGGGCCGCCATCGAAGAGAAGGTGGCGCGGCCCATGGGCAAGTCGGTCCTCGACGCGGCCCACGGCATCTTCGCCATCGCGGTGGCCAACATGACCCGGGCGGTCAAGGCGGTATCCACCTATCGGGGGCGTGATCCCCGCGATTTCATCCTTTTTGCCTTCGGGGGCGGTGGGCCGGTCATGGCGGCGGAAATTGCCCGCGCGTTTCGGATGCGGAGGGTGCTGGTGCCGGTGGCGCCGGGAGTCTTCAGTGCCTTGG
>Ga0302133_10001205_pt1 | contig 16190 bp, 16 predicted proteins | sample CB9_331_MG_FD_203121 | JGI IMG/M metagenome (GOLD analysis project Ga0302133, IMG submission 203121) | Marine microbial communities from Western Arctic Ocean, Canada - CB9_33.1 | ecosystem: Environmental > Aquatic > Marine > Oceanic | place: Canada: Western Arctic Ocean | collected 2017-09-19 | reverse complement strand
GCAACACTCATAAACGCACTTGCACTATCAAAACTTACTTCAAGGTTAGGGTTAATTTTAACAAGGTTACGTTTAATTGCTGTTAACTGTATTGCCGCTTGTAAATGACTTGTACCTAAAAAGTGTAGCCAGTCTTTGTTTTCAAGCAACCCATCATCACGCAACTTAATCATACGATACAATATGAGATACCACCATCTCATATTCTCGCCTCCCATTGCCCAACCTTCGAATGCTTTCTCACCATGTATCTTTGGATCTGAATAACCTTTAACAGCATCATACCATTGGTCTGCTGTTTTTAAATCATTACCCTGTAATACATTTAAGAATTTAGTAGCACCTGGGGTGCGCCATTCCATAAAGAAATCGTTGTTATAGCAAGTGTATTCTAAACACTCTTTGAATGTTTTAAGGCCGGTATCAAAATGTATACTAAAACTTGGAACATCTAAGATCATGCTCCAGTCTGCTGTATGCTCTAACCATTTTAATATCTTAGCACGTATTTCGTCACACTTACCGCCCGAGTCTTTAAATTGATCCCAAGGAAACTTTAACACACCTTTAGCAACTTGGAAACCTCCACTGTCACCAACTAATATAACTTTGCTTCTGTCTCGTTTTTGTATGTGTGCTTCTGACTTATCACTTTTCTCTGTATTAAGCATAGCATGACCAGCGGAATACAACCCCCATTTATATGAGAACAAACCTTTGTCCTCATTTAAGAAGTTCATACTTTCTAGTCCATGTGGGAAACAGTCTGGTATGCGTTCATCGGTTACTTTACTATTGTACGCACTGTTATGACTTAAGAATTTAGTATAGATACTACTGATTGCAGGAAGGAATCTTGCATAATCTTTATTTGTTTCTGTCAAATTCATTAAATTTGATCAATCATCTGTCATACCAGTTTCTTTTATTCCAGCCCTTACATTTTCATAATTGACTTGTTGATTAACATTACCCATTTTAACAACCCATGTAGATGTTGGCGAAGAACTCCATTCAAACCCAACCCTTACATTATCATTGCGTAACTTAACCAGACTCTGATCAAGTTCATTAACGAGCTTTGACACTTTAGCAACTTCTGCTACTACTTCTGGATCTTGCATATTCTTCTCCTATGATTTTGCAGGAAGAACGTAACTATAAGTGCCTAGGCCACTGTCAACTTTAATTTGCAATGCTCCAACATCGGCAATATTCATTGTACATGTTCCGCTACTTGCTAATTTAAGAATGGCCATAACTTGTGCTATTGGCCAATGGAATGTATTTTTAAGAGTTCCACTAACATTATTAGCAAATGCTAGTTCACCTCTATGACTATTGCCACCGGTTCCAAAACCCATATTAAGTTGTCCATTCTTAGTAGACAAACTAAAATAAGGCTCAAATGCCATAATACCTGCGGCTGCATTATTAAACAACTGTATACTTTTTTGACTTGGTGCAAATTCAACATCCCAATCTACACCTCTAAACTTAACAGTTTTTAATTGTTCCTCAACGAGGGCGCCGCTCATGAAACGATAGTGCCATGGAGATCCTACTGAACCTTTAAACGTTAGTTCTACAGGTTGTTCATGCCCATTCCGTTCTTCTCGTTTAACATCAATAGTACTAGTTTCGTCGTTAAGGTATTCCCAAGTTAATAACCAATTTAAAAATGCTAAATTGCCTGCACCGGAAATACCATTTAATTGTGGTTCTGGCTTGTTTAATTCACCATACATCATAACCGTGCGATCAACGTCCATGGCCGCAATTTTAGTCTCTTCGTTCGTACCTTCAATTTTACACGCTTCAATAAAACCAAGTCCGTTTGTGTGCTTTACAATATCTAATAAAATATCTCTCATATCATACTCCTAATTTATTATATTATACACTATGTCTTTTTACTTGTCAATGTTAAATTAACACGTTTTCCATTTAAAAATAACTTACAAATCATCATGTCATCACTATTTACAAAGTCAAACTTATATGTAAAAGGGAAATTCCAATTATCATATAGTTCTCGCCAATGATAATTGGTTTTTATATTATCAAAATAATTAACAGCCTTTTGTATTTTCGTCATATCATTTTGATTATATGCTACAGTTATTATACTATTCGTATCTACCGACATATTTTCCACCAAATGTTAACTTAAATCCCATAGCACATATCTCATCTCTAAAACAGTATTCTCTTATTAACGGGCCATCGAACTTTTCAACAAACTCTCTACAGGACCAATGGCCGCCACAATTATTCGCACACCACCGTATTGCCTTTAAATGACGTATGGTAGTATCTAAATGTCTTATGCAATGCCATATTTTCTTCTTCATCCTACGTCAAATAATGATTCAAATATTTCTGATTGTTGTGTTTTTTGCAAATCCCAATTTAACACACCAATTAAATTTGATATCTTGTTGTCAATAATTGTACTTTGCATAGCGTCATGATCAAATGGTAATTCCTTAAACCATTCTGGTAAATGGTTTTCATCTATTGGATAACTAACACTTGTAAATCCCATTAGATTTGGCCTTAACTTACACACGATAGTTTTAGCACCATCTACAACTGGCATACTATATTTGTCGCCATTCATCTTTTTTAATGTATTCCAATTTAATCCTGCCCTTACATGACCTGGCATATTTGTTTTCTTAAATTCTCTTGAGCCTGTTTTTGGATTATAAGGATGTTCTGCCTCCCAAAACTTTGTTAGATTATTAACACGCTTCGGCGTTCCTTTTTCCCAACCAGGGCGTTCAGCAAATGCTTTTCTAAATTCTTTAACCTTTTCAACTGCTTCGTGTTCTAATGCACCATTAAGTACATCAAGTAATAAACTAGTTAGAAAATCTTGCATAAAAGCGGGCGTATCAGACCTTTTTAGATCTAAACCCATTGCTTTTACTTTGCCTGTGTTGCTATCTTGATCAAGCCGGTTACCTTCTAAGTCATAAATTAAAACAGCATAACGTTTCTTTGTGATAAAGAGGCCTGTACGTGCTACTAACTCTCGCCCTGCTTTAATTATAACTCCTCTGTCCTCTAAAACATTATGTCTATCCTTCATATAACCTGGAAAACTATCATTGACATGTTCTGCTATCTCATCATATACCGCAATTGCCGTCTCCTTATTAAAGGTAAAGGTACCTGCGTTGACGTCATCGGCAATGATAGGCCAGGTTGAGAAGTACACCGAATCCGTGTCTCCATAAATGATCGCTTTACCTCTATAATCATAATCGCCTGCAATAATTTCATTTGTCTTGGAAGCCATATGCTGGGTTATAGCACGACCAGTAAGAGTAACAGATTGTCCAATGCGAATGTCGAAGAACCTACTACCAGGATTAAGAATAGCACCATACAAACTGTTAAGGTTAATTTTTTTAACCAACTGTCGTTTATCCCAAAATGCTTTCTCTTTTTCATCCGTTGCATCCCGCATCTTCTTCTGTAATACTTTACGCTCATCATACCAGCGTTCTAAAATGCCAGGAATAACACCTTTTTTACTTTGATCAAATATTGTACCGTTAGCACTTAAACACCACATAGGCATTTTCTTAAATATCATATTGTATATTTCGGCACCAGTCATACTATCCGTCTTACCGTTCTCATACAAGATAGTAATTTTTTCTGCTTTATTCTTCTCTAATACTAATTGATATTCTTTTGTACCAAACATGCCTTCCCAAGAGTCAGCAAAACTTTTCTTTTCTGCTAACTTCTCATTAATATATAAATTAGTATATGTTGGCTTTAACTGGCCAACAATGGTTTCGGGACTCATATTCATTGCCCTAATAACACTTGGATACAGACTGTTAATATCAATGGCGCCAATATATTCGTGCATACCTTTCTTTGGAAATGCTACGTATGCACCAACGGCTGTCTTTGCATCAAGCATACTATATTCATCATCATCACCAACAATAACTTTAGGGCGTTTCCTATTAGGAATTACTAATCCTCTACCGTGTGCTTCGTTAACAATTGCTTGATCTGTAACTGCAACTGCTCCCATTGTAGTAGGTAGCAACACTGTATTGGCGTGTGCAATGTTATTTGCTAAATCAATAAACTGATTCTTCTTATCAATGTTTACTAGCAACATTGTATCTTGTCTATTGTATTCAATAAACGTTTTAAATTCTTCTCTATAAAATCTATCAATCGACCCTTCGTAAACGATCTTCCGATCACCTACTTCATATTCACCAATAGCATCTAATGAATATGAATGCATCTCATGATATGTGTATTTGCGATATAGTTCTAAATAATCTAAGTGCAACCTACCTATTAAATCATATGTCTCTAATTCTTTACCATACTTAATAAAGTTACGTGGCTTTGGCAATCTATCCCATAAACACAATTTCCTTGTATAACTTTTACCTAATATTTGTGTAATACGATTTATAATATATGGAATATCAAAGCCTTCACTGAACCATCCACTAAGTACATCCGCATCTTCGATGAGATCTAAGAAGGTACGTAACATTTCGCCTTCATCTGTATAAAGCCAAACGTTATCAAACTCCTTAACTTCTTCTTTTGCTTGTTCAAGAGTTAATGTAGGAGGCGGCAATGCTAAAGTAATTAAACTTTCCATCCAAGATAAATATACTGTTATAGCAGTAATGGGTGCAAATGGATCTGAAGGGGGCGCAAATCCTTTATCTGGGTCAAAATCTACCTCAATGTCAAAGAAACACATCTGCAATTCAGGAATATCGGCCCCTAAATAGTTTTCCTCTAACACACGAAACGTCCAATTCATATCAGCCTCGTATGTTCTACGTTTATTATGTAACTTTAATTCTCTATTGAATTTCTTTTTACTACGCTCTTTTATACGGCCAACACGGTTACCATAGATAGTTTCAAACTTACCATTATGGTCATCATAATATGCTGTGTAATTAACTGGAAATTCTTTAAAGATTCTCTTACCATTAACACGTTCTACGACATGTAGAACATCATGTTCTTGGTCAAAGTATACGTCAACATAACTCATGTTTAACTATTCTACTTTCGTTTCGGTTGTTTCATCTCTATGCTTCTTAAGATATTTCATAAATGGCGTTCCACCTGTTCCATAAAGTGTACTGCCGCCGTGGCCTACTTTGGCTTGTGATTGAGATTGTGTAACTATGTACGTTCTTGCAAATTCCATATGCTTTGTCCTAAATGCTTCGATCCAACCAATACATATATTATACGGAACCATTATATTCTTATGCTTTTTAAGATGCTTACGTAAATTACCATTCTCTTCACACCATTTAATAAATGCTCTGTGCTTTGGAGGCATATATGTTCTCATTTCCATTAGATAGGTTTTTAACACATCTTCCTCTTTACCATTGCCCATTGTTCCTTTATGTAACACACCTAATGCGCCATCAAGTGCAGGAATAATAGAACTCTGTGCGCCTGTTTCGCCTCTAAACTTTTGAGGTGCGCCATTGTATTCCCCTACTCCTTCATACACTAATCCATTTGGTAGATCAGAATTATTCATAGTGCCAAAGATGTATGGACGTACTCTATTATAATAAATGTATGGGTCGCACTTCTCTTCCATACGACAAAATGTATTATACACTTCTCCTAAAGAACTTGCAACCTTAAATAAACATTTCTCCACACCTTCCCAGTCCTCTTCGTTAGCGGCTTCGCAAGCATAATAAGCACCTACTAATGCTCCGCCTGCCTGTGCTTCCATTACAACGTGAATCATTGTGAACCATTCTTCATCCACGCCACCGAGAAAGTTTTGTATTAATGAGATATTATCTAATGTAATGCCTTTGGTTTTATCTATTCTATACCAGTTGTCAATTGCATAACTTACATAACTTTGAATAGGCGGCCTACCAATTTTTTTCGCAACTGCATGCCAGGGCACGGCAATTACATAAGGTAAAACAGGTGTTGGTTCATCGCCTCCCCATAGATATGCATGTGCCATAAACGATAACAAGTTCATTGCCAATCGCATTTCACTATCTACATCACCGAGTAAATCTTTATCGCCAACACCAACAATATCTAAATATCGATTCTGGGGTAGACTATTAACGAAATTACGAAATTGTCCTGTTGCTAATAATTTTGGAATTTGTTTACAATCATTAGTTAAAGTATGGCACGCCATTCCAACTAAATCCGGATGTGGATATGCAAAAAAATCCATTGCTGGATCATATTCTGGAAGAAATCCTCTATCTTCACTTACATCAAACTGTTCTCTTAACATTATGTATAAATCCTACCATAATTACTATACAAGAAGTCATTAAATCCAACGTCTTCTTGTTTCATAAAACCATTTCCTCTTAAAATACCTTTAGCATATAAAAATATAACAGCACAAATTCCACTTGCTGTAGTTAATTGAATAGCACTATGGCCTCCCTGGCCATATATTTGTCTGTTATATGTCTTTTCTTCGTAACGGCCGTCGTGCGCTTCACCAACTACTTTAATATTAATTACTACAACATCATCATTTGTAAATGGAACTTCCTTATTAAAGATTTTTGCCATTGTTTCTTTATTTTCTTTAAGGTTTAAATCATCAAGTAAAAACTTCATATACTTCCAATGACCTGGATAACGTAATGTTTTATAATTTAATGAACTCACTTTACCAACAAATGACTCGCACATTGTACCAGAACCACCGCTAGTATTAAATGCTTCATACTTTTTACCATCGATATAAACAGTTTCATATCCTTCAAGTGGTTGTACTTTAACATGCTCGCCGTCAACAATAGCATCACATGGATTACAATACTCATTAATAACACCTTCGGTAGACCAAGAAAGATAATATCCCATGCGGTTGCTTGGGTATAATGGTAATGCTCCTACCCTAATTTGTATATCGCGAGTAACATCAAATTGTCTAGATAAATCTGCGGCAATAATATTAACTGCACCTGGTGCTAATCCGCATTGAGGCATTAAAAAGATTTCTGTATCTAAATCTCTAACATATGCTGTAAATGCTGTGTCTTCTGTTAAATCAAAATAAGATGTGTTATACTGAACGCATAAATCTACTACTTTTTTATTAACGTTATATGGAGTGCAACAAACTACTATATCATAATCTTTAACAGCATCTTCTAAATTTTGAAGTTTAATAGATCCGGGCATTTCTATTATATCATAGGCATCAACTTGTTTAAATAAATTTGATTCTAGTCGCAATAAAGTTTTAATTACTCTTCCTATATTGCCATAACCTATGATTGAAACTCTCATACGATTTTCGCACCTGTTGCTGTAAGGATGGCTTCGATATCCTCTAGTTCATCAGTATGAACGTGTAAATTACCTTTATGTGCAATTGTAATTACTTTATTCAATAACTTTGGTTTTATTTCAAGTTCTTCGGCAATTGCTTTAACAGTTTCTTTAAGACCTTCGTTTAAATCTTCTACTTCTTGTTTAACACGAACACCTTCGGTTACAAGATGTTTTAGCCGAGCGATATCGCTGGAATTAATGGAAATGGTCATGTTTCTACTCTCCTAAATTTAGAGTAATTATAACACTAATATATTATTATGTCAATACAAATCAGCAATAAAAAGGATTTTTTATCTTTTTACACAACTCTAATTGCATGTCTAATGCGTCTTGAATAAATTCTGTAGAAAAAAATTCAACCCCAAATTCCCATTTGCTAGGATCTTTTGCGTCTTCAAGTTGTTTATGGAGATGATAACATTGACAATTAGGCTTGTCACACCGAGTAAATTTAACAGACATTATTTCCCTTGCCCTTTGTACTTTTTAAAATTTCGTTTCTTATTTTTATTCATCGAACTAAATTTTATCATACTTGCGTTGGCACCCTGTGAAGTTTTCTTAGGGCGCGATCTACGAACTTTTTGCGTTACATTAGATTGCTTTGCCATGTTACGTTTCTACACAGGGGCATGGCCAGCAAGACTTTTTTTCATGTCTGCGCGGCTTGAGTTATACTTCTTTTTAAAATCTTCGTCAGACATTTCTTTATCATCTAAATCCATAGAAAGTTGCTTCATCTGACCTTCTTCGATACGGCTTGCTACATGCGCCATCTTTTGACGTAATCCTCTGTAATTGGAATAATTATTCCAACGCACGGAACTGTCTTTCTCATACTCTGCAAATGCTTCTCGCATTACATTAAGTGATAAGCCTACTGGATCAACGCTCTCGCCGTAACCTTCTTTTTGAGAACCAAATACCATTTCAGAGAACTTCACTAAATGGCCTGGACTCTTATTAATAAAGTCTGCGGCTTTTACTTGTAAGTCTGGGCGCATTGCTTCAAGGCCTTGTATAACTGCGCTTGCTGTAAACATATCAATAGTTGTTTTCTTACCGTTATCAAACTTTACCTTCTGTGCTTGATGCTCGTCAACAATCTTTCTCAAAGTTTTAGTTACATCATTATCCCAATCTTCTTCATCCGGACTTTCACCTACTACTTCATGATGATCTTCGTCACCAGGAGTGAATTCAATGTCGCCGCCATCGTTATCAGTTGCCCACCAGATGCCATCCTCGTATTCATCAAGAATATAACTGCGGCCGTTTATAACAACAAGGTCACCCTTTGCATAGTCGTTACTATCTTCCGCGCTTTCTGCAGCCTCCTTAGGCTTTCCCATAATTTTGTCCCTCTTGGCTATCACTCTATCTGCGGCGGATATTGGGCTATTCTTTGTAAACATTGCTCCAATCTTCTTTTTCATTCCGGCTAGGTGCTTTTTATATTTCGGTGTATCTTCCTCGTCCGGACTTTTATCATCAAACATTTTATCTAACTCTGCTTCATCATCTGCACTAGAATTCTTTTCTTCGGACTCTTCACAGTCCTTCTTCCAATTTGTATACTTTACATACTGCTGAGCAGTCATTTCCTCAATATCTGATTTAGTTGCAACATCACATGGGCCTTCATCCAATTTTTCTTCTGATATTTCAGGAAACTTTGGACTGAAGCGGCCAGGCCTGGAATTTGTTGTTTCGCCTTGTTTAACTTCGTTTATTTTCATCACGCACCTTTTTAGTATTGTTATTATTTATCTGATCTACTTTTAGTTCTAGATTTTCAACAACACCTCGCCAGTAATTTTCTGCCCAAGTTCCTTGTTTTGTAAACAAATATGCCGTTTTAGCATTACTTAAACGTAAAAATAATAACGAATCAATCATTGTTATCAATACAATATTGTCTATGTTTTTCAGAAAGTTGTTCCCATGGGCGCATTAATGGCGAAGTTTTTTCTTCTACATTCTGCTTCATTCCGTATCTCCAACCTTCTCTTATTTGTTTGTCTACCCAACGCTGGTGTTTAATATTGTTTTCAACATTAAATGCAATAGATTCATAATCGTCATCTATTTCAACTTCTTGAAACATTTCTAAATCTTGCATACGCAATACTGGTGAACTTGCTTCAATATCAAAATCACCTTCAAATATATCTACCCATTCGTTAACTATAACTTCTAATTCGCCGCCTGTCAAGTTTCTTTTTAATGGTATTTGATATTTGTACCCGTTATCAGATACACTATGAACAATAAAAATGTTTGCCTTTGTTCCATCTGAACTAGTTTTAGTATACGGATTAATGATACTTACAGGACCATTATCTCTTACAAGCGTAAGAAATCCTTTAATTTCTTCATGACTAAGTTCATCATCAACTACTAACGTAATATCAAAATCTAATTTACGAGGTTTTTCCATACTACTATTTATTCCTAAGGAGAGACTACTGGAAGGTTATTTTGTTCCATCCATCTCTCTGCATCATATTTAGTATTAACTAAAGGTTCACCTTTAATGTTTAAACTTGTGTTTAATAGCATAGGACATCCTGTTTTTTCATACCACATTTCAAGTAATTTACGTATACCAGGATTGTCTACACCAACTGTTTGTACTCTACTGGTATTATCATAATGTATTATTGCTGGAAACTTATCTGGATCTTTGCATGTACCTACAAATTGCATGTAAGGTGATTTATCAACGGGGATATCAAAATAACTATGCACATGCTCCTCTAATATAACTGGAGCAAACGGTCTGAACTGCTCTCGTTTTTTATATCGATTTACTAAATCTTTAATATCACTACCACGTGGATCTGCTAATAGACTTCTATTACCGAGAGCTCTTGGGCCAAACTCTGCGCGGCCACTTGCTACTCCACATATGCGTCTACTTTCTAGTTGTCTGAATACCGCTTCAGCAGGATACTTACCTGGTATGTTATGTCCTAGCATTGCGCCCGGCCATTGGACAAAATCGCTGTTATATGCTAATACAGCGCCCACAGCACTGCCTGCATCGCCGGGGTTAGGCATAATCCAAATGTCATCCCAATTCTCTGTTATTTTACTATTTGCTACACAGTTAAGAGCACAACCTCCCATTAAAACTAAATTTCTACTTGGATACGTTTTCCAAGCAAACTCACTAATATCATTTAAAAATTCTTCATATATTCGTTGTGTTGCGGCTGCAATATCAAAAAAGTTATCTTCGGTTGGCTCCCACCATTTACACCCTCGATGTAAATTAAACCTGGATTGAAAATCAGCGCCGGTTTTTATAAAAAAATCTTTCTTTATAGAATCATACAATCTGTCTGGATCGCCTAATGCCGACATACCCATTAAAATATATTCATGTTCATTTGGAAGTAAATCGCACCTGTGTGTCATTGCACTGTACCATAAGCCTAAACTATTTGGATATCGTTTAGCGAATCTCTTTTTTAATTTACGTCCTTCACCTGTCCATATTGTAAGTGTATCCCATTCACCTATTGCATCAATTACTATAACAGTTGCATCTGTAAATGGACTTGTATAATATCCTGCGGCGGCATGACTATGATGATGTTTTACAAACTTATGAGAAACTTTCTTTGTATAAAATTGATGCATATACTTTGCAGGTGATATTTCTTTATTATTAAAACTATTTGTAAATACCCTGCGAAGCCATTTTAATCCTGGATCCTCATACCATACTATTTTTTCTGGATCACCAAATTGTAACGCTTCATTAATAATATCTTGATTTAATTGAGGATCGTTTTTAACTCTACTGTAACGTTCAGCGTGGCTAGCAAATATTAAATCATCATTTTGAAATACTGCAAGTGCCGCATCGTGGCCTTGCGCCGACACTCCCCAAGTTATCATTTTAAAAACTCGAGGACTTTTCCACTGCTACACGTTCACGTTTCTCCATGCCACGTGTCCATGCTGCCGCTCCGAGTATAGCACCAAAAGCAATATGGAATAATCCACCACCTTGTAATGTTAAGGATTGCCAATCACCCTTATTCATCATAATATTTAATGCTTCGGACTGTTGTTCAACTGGCATCTGCAATACATACTTAAATATTTCTGCTAAATCGTGTGGTTGTGCTTGCACATAATATGGTGCAATAATAAAATCAAATATACAGATTGCCAGGTATGTTACTGCGGCTAGCGGCCGCCACATACTACGTAGCCATTTAGCAAAAGGGCCATTTGCATCACCCGATACAGGTGCTACCGGCCTTACTTCTAAATGTTCACTAACTACTACTTCTTTGTCTACTACTCTTCGTCTAGCCATTACATTCCTATCTAACTATTATGTACTACCTAAGTCCGCTGGTATATCTATGTATATCCAACTGCTACCATCATAACCTTCAAATCGTGATACTGTCGAATTAAAACGAATACTACCTGTTGCTGGTGATCCGGGGCGTTGTGCTGTAGTTCCGGTCGGTATTTCCAATGCTCCAGTTGAGGATGTACCAACAATGCCTCCGACTGTTATTGCTCCTGAAACATCCAGTAATCCTAAGGTGCCAACGCTAGTGATGTTGGACTGGGCGGCGGTAGTTAACGTGCCAGCAATACTACTTGCTTGTATGTTAGCATAACTTGCAATAGTTACATTGCCAGCAGTAGTACCTGTTTCAGTAGTATTAATTACAGCAAATTCATCTGCACTTTCGTCCCAAATAATACCTACGTTAGTATTATCTCCTCTTTCGACTACAAAGCCAGCATCAAACGCGGGTGTTCCACTAACATTTCTTGCAAGAACTAATAGCGGATCTTCAACTAATAAATTTGTTGTGTCTAATGTTGTTGTAGTACCATTAATGGTTAAATCGCCGGAAATAGTTGCATTACCGGTAATATTTAAGGAACCCTCAGTCCAACCATTATTACTCGAATTCCTAAACTTAGCAATTTTATTACTAGTATCAATCCACATATCACCTTCTGCAGTGGTATAGGATCCGGAAGGATCACTTGACCCTTGAAAAATATTGGTACCTTGTTTACCTATTTTAAAATAAGGGCTTGTCGTCCCTTTGGCGTTCATTACTATAGCCATTTATTAATCTCCGTCAGGGTTAACTGTCTGCAACAAGCAGTTCGGTTTTTACAGGGCTATTATATCGGAATATAAAACTGTATTACAAAAAAAAAATAATCAGGTAGCAATAAAACAATATATACCTACATTATATTTATCTTTAGTTTTAATTTTTGTGATTTAAATTAGAGGTATGAAATGTTAATTTTTATAGAACCAGAATTGGTACTATTATTAGTATAATATGATAATATTTCAGTTTCTGAGCTATATTGATGGGCAGATGTAATATTATATACACCTATTGTAGTCATATCAACATCAGAATCAGCAACTAATCTGGCATTGTCGCCTGCATCGCCAATAGTTAACACCGAAGTACCATTACACGCAGATAAAATTTCAACAGTAACAAGTGTAACACGCGAAGATGAACTTACTGTACCTATACTCGAACTACCTGAACCGGCGGCACCAAATAAAGTCTTAGTTAATGTTTGTGCGTCTGTATTTGCTGAGTCTTCGTCAGAAAGTAGTACCCAAGCACTACCATTATAAACATAAAATGCATATTCACCATTGCCTGAGTCGATAACATATGCTGTATCACCAGTAGCGGATGGTAAAGAATTACGTGCGGCAATGGTTGCTACAACTACAGTACCAGCAGATGTACGTATACCCTGCTCAACTACAACTGCCAATGGAACTCTACCATTATGCACACTAAAAATACCTAAATCGATAGTTGTATTACCAGTAATATCATCAAGTAATATTTCGCCGCCATCTGCTCTTTGTAATCTAAAGTATGTTGATGTTGAGGCCGCTGTTGATAATTCCCAACCAGTACAAGAACTGCCGCCTGCAACTGCTGTACCATTACCATCATTTGTTACGTTAACAATAGTAATTGCATTACCTACTGATTCTGTTAAAATAACATTATTACCTGATTTACTTGCTATAATATTTGCTGGGGCGGCCGCATTAACATCAACAACAATATCATCTGCGATACCAACTGCAATGCCGTATGCCGCTTGACCTGCTGTTGTAGTTGTAAATGTAACTGATGTTCCATTAATAGTAATTACACCACCTGGATATATACCAACCAATCCATATGCTAAAGATAGAACCGATGTGGTTGCTGTAGTTGGTGCAGTTGGATTATCTGCTATACAACTATGACTGCTTGTTAATGCATTAACCTGAGAAATAACTTCTGCTTGTGTTACTGTACCTGAAAATGTAACTTGTGTTTCATTAATTTCAAGTACGTTACCAGAAGTTGTACCTGCGTCAGCAATTGAACCAATAATACTAGATCCAATAGCGTCAGCAATTTTAATAAACTGTATTTTGCCTGACGCATCTGATGTGGTTAAACCACCTGCTGTAGTATTATCAGTATAAACATAGTCTCCAACACTACCCGGAATTGCTGGAACGAAGTCAATAATTCTTGTGTTAGGTCTAAGCATAAACTGATTAGGGCCTGGACCAGTATTAGTTACTGTACCAATTGATTTATTAGCAGATGCTGAAGTTGTTTTAGCAAAGCCGCCTGCTGTTATAGAAACAATGTCTCCCTCACTAAAACCGTGTGCAGTTTGATCTAATACATAATGCATCTGTGGATTCAAGTATTGAAAACGTGAATTAATATTTAGATAAAAGTCTGCAGATGCAATGTTAAGAGGTACCGGATCTAGCATTGGATGGCCGTTTTCATTTAATTGAAAACATACTGCCATACCTAATCCAAAAATACCACTACCAATATTTGATCGGTATGTGTTATAACGCAACCAGTCCTCGACTATCATTGTAACTGTTGTTGCTGTTTTTGCACTTATTGAAATAACCTTAACGCATATACCTGATGTAGCACCTGCGAGCCAATCACCAACTTTAATATCTAATCCATTATATTCAAAATCTTTACGTGTTATATGAGAACCATGTACCTGTGCTGTAACTGTAGCAACCATTTCCCATTGATAATATTTTGCATTAGAACCGCCTGACCACCATTTGTCGCCCGCGCCATCATTGTGTGGCCATTGGGCCTCACCAGTAATACCTGTAACATTAAGAGATAAAACCTTTGATGGTTTATTAAGGTCAATAAAGTTAGTTGAATACGCCATTCTTTATGCACCCATCACAAATCGTATCCAGGCATGAGTTACTGTACCAAATGATCTGGATGCCCCAGTCAATGCTTCGGTAATTCTAATTTGTAAATTAGAAAACGCACCGAATGCTGTTGGACTTCCTGCACTGCCTCCGCCCGGCAATGTTCTAAGTGTTGTACCGGTTGAACCTAATGTATTCATAATATAAATGTTTGATGCATATCCGTAACCATAAAACATAATACTTACTGGTGGTGTTGTGTAACCTGTAAAGTTAACTGTTACGTCGCCGCCTGCCGCCGAATCAATAGTTACACTACTAATACCTGACGATAGATTTGACATCGATGACAACTGGCCATTAGTTGCATAGTTACATTTAAATTCTTCGTAATCTACAGTGCCGCCGCCACCGCCTGATGACGCAATAGTTACACTATCAGCACCTGCGTTAGTTGTTAATGTTACGTTTGAGCCTGCTACAAGTGTCAATGTATCTGTAGTTGAATCTGCTACTACGTCTGATTGTCCTGAAACTGCAATTGTTTTAAATGTGTCTCCACCACCACCACCGGACGCATTTAACACTCCGCCTACAGCAGTAAGATTAGTACCTGCAATTGCTGTTAATACATCTGCAATTGATTCTTTCTTAGTACTATTATCAGTAGCATCTATAAATGCAATACTATCATTCGCTGTATCAATTACCGTGGCTGATAATGAATTTAAATCAATTGATGTTAAGTAAGAACTTAAATCTGCTGGTTGGTATGTAAACACACCAGTACCACTATTATATGCTAATGTTCCTGCGCCACTTGCTGAACCTGTTGTTACACTTAAATCTGTTAGTGCAATACCACCGCCGCCGCCTGCGGCTACAAATGTAATCGTATCACCACTGGTAGTAATTGTCATATTACTGCCGCCGACGAATGTTAATGCATCAGTTGTTGTATCTGCTACAACATCTGATTGACCTGAGACTAGAATTGTTTTAAATGAATATTCGTTAGCCTCTGCGCCTGATGGAGCATGTGCCGATATTGCATGTGTATATGCTGTATTCCAATTGGCACTTCCTGCGTTTACTATTCTTGCATCTGCTCTTACATCTGTATAATATAAATTCGTTTGTTCTGGGATATCTGCTGTACTTACTTGGCCGGCGCCGAGACCCCAATCAATATGTGTATCGTTAATTGAATTGGTGGCAATGCTTGTTAAATAACCACCACTTGCGTGGTTGCCCCAACCGTATGCAGTATCCCAATTAGAGTTATTATAACCTGCTGGTGTATCATCATCTGCTATCCAACTTAACTGTCCTGCGCCATTTGTTGTTAATACATAACCTGCGGTGCCATCTGCTTGCGGCCATTTTTGCCCGTCAAGTATAATATCACCCGAACCATGTGGTGTAATTGTAATGTTACCATTTGATGCTGTGGTTGTAATTGCCATTGCGGCGGCCGCTGTCAATGTTGGTGAAGCGCCTGATGTTGTAAATGTTCCTGCTGTTAATGTGTCTGTTGCTTTTGCGTATGTTAGTCCTGCATCTGCACCCATAT
>Ga0302133_10001204_pt1 | contig 16208 bp, 15 predicted proteins | sample CB9_331_MG_FD_203121 | JGI IMG/M metagenome (GOLD analysis project Ga0302133, IMG submission 203121) | Marine microbial communities from Western Arctic Ocean, Canada - CB9_33.1 | ecosystem: Environmental > Aquatic > Marine > Oceanic | place: Canada: Western Arctic Ocean | collected 2017-09-19 | reverse complement strand
TTACACCCTTGAACTCGATGCGATGGTGCTGTTCCGCCACGTTGGCGAGGTGAAAGTAGCTGGTGAACGCTCGAACTGTTCGAATGACCATCCAGAGATCGGATTCATCGAGTTTCTTGATTAGCTGCTCGCGAAGTTCTGGATCGGGTGATTCCCGGAGTGTTCGAGTCGAAACGCGAACGTACTCGACCAGATCAAACAGATCTTCACCCCAAAGGTTCCGCAGGGTTTGGCCCAGCATGTCTCCCATACGTCGGATATCTGCTCGTAGATCAGCATCTTCGCTATCGAATGGGGCTATGTCTTGAGTGCTCAAATTCCGACCTCAGAATTGCTTCGTAAACTTTCGACAACGTCTAGAGCCAGGCAGAAGCCCAGCCCAATGTCTGTTCGGTATTTCCGCTGGGATTGTACTCACAGCCGACCCAGCCTTCGTAACCTATATCGTCCAAATGCTGCAAAAGATGGTTGTAGTTGATCTCCCCAGTGCCGGGTTCATGGCGGCCGGGATTATCGGCAAGCTGCATGTGCTTGATCGATGACAGGTTTTCTTTGATCGTGAGGGTGAGATCGCCTTCCATGATTTGCATGTGGTAGAAGTCGTACAGAACCGCCAGGTTCGGGTGATCGACTTCGGCAATAGCGTCGAGCGCTTGTTTGGTGGTGTTGATGAAAAAGCCCGGTCGATCCCGGGTGTTGATCGCTTCTACCAGTCCTATGACGCCGACTTTGGCAAGCTCCTCGGCGGCGTGCCGCATGTTGGCTATCAGGGTTACACGTGCTTCGTCTGGATCGAAATCGTCGATCTCGCCGCAACCAATGTTCACACCTATGCAGCCAAGTCCAGCGGCGTACTCTGCAGCCTGCGCTGTTCGTTCTTTATAAAGATCGACTCGATCGGCACGAAGCGAGATGTTGAGTCGGCCGGTGTCGGGATCGGCAGATGGCGAGTTGATGATTACGTGTTTCAAGTTATTGCGTTCGAGTCGTTCGACTATCTGTGGGATAGGCAGCGAGTAGGGAGCCTGAAGCTCGACACCCTTGAAGCCAGCTCGTGCAGCAGCGTCGTACCTGTCGATCAGGTCGTACTCGTTGAACATAAACTGCAAATTAGCTTCGAGCTTCGGCATCTTTAGTCCTTTTGGCCTTTTGGTCGTTTATTGACCGTGATCACGTGATTCTGGGATCTGAGGCGCATAAATTGAACGTCTTGTGCAAACGCAAATCGCCAACCCCCTCCAGCATCACCTTTTGGCTAGCTGTGGCCGACGTTGACTACTCACTGAGTCGGTTGTCTGTACGAAATACTAGAGGTACTTCGCAGCCCAGCCCAGACCGGCGACGGTGTCTCCAGCCGGCGCGTATTCACAACCGACCCAGCCATCGTAACCGTTCGAGTCGATGTGGGACAGCAGGAAGTCGTAGTTGATCTCGCCGGTGCCGGGTTCGTGGCGACCCGGGTTGTCGGCGAGTTGGAAGTGCCCAATGACGTCCATGTTGGCGTCGATCGCACGTGTCACATCGCCCTCCATGATCTGCATGTGGTAGATGTCGTACTGCACCTTGACATTGTCGGCCTCGGCGGCTTCGACGGCCGCCCTGCTCATGCTCGTCCGGAACACTGAGTATCCGGGGATATCGATCGTGTTGATCGCTTCGAGCAGAACAACAGCGTTCGTGTCTGCGACAGCCTTCGAAGCGAACTTCAAGTTGTCGATCAGTGTCTGCTGCATCGTGATGGCGCTCACCCCGGACGTTGCTTTTCCAGCGAGAACCGTAAGTCGGTCGCACCCAAGCACTTTGGCGTATTCGACTGCTTTGCCGACACCATCCTGGAATTCACCGACGCGATCGGGGAACGATGCGCAGCCGCGATCACCGGCGTCCCAGTCGCCTGCCGGGAAGTCGAAAAGCACCTGTGTGAGATTGTTTTGATCGAGTTTTTCTTTGATCTGTTCCGCCGGGTAGTCGTAGGGGAAAAGATATTCGACGCCCTTGAATCCGGCTTTCGCCGCCGCCTCGAATCGATCGAGGAAATCGACTTCGTTGAACATCATCGAAAGGTTGGCGGCTAGCTTGGTCATTTGGTGTGAGTCTTTCTATCTGATCGTGAAACACGCTGAAAAAACAGGTGAATCGTTCCTCGATTGGTGGCGTATGTTCCTGCGCAATTCGGGGCACTCAATTCAGGAGCGTATCTCGTGAGCGGAATAATCATACTTGTTGACCAGCTTTCAGATACGCAAGCCGCTGTATTCTGGCGGCTCAGTAGTGAATCGCTGTGCCGACTCCGCCCCCGGCTGCGATTCCGTCGCCGTTGATGGCGATTGAGAGCGGGGATGCCAGCATTGCTACGACGTAGGCGATATCTGAGGCGTCGATGATGGTGCGTGACGAGTTGCCCTGCGCTATCTGCTTTTCAATTTCGTCTTCGGACACCCCTGCCGCTTCCGCTTGACCGGCGATGACACCCGCGGTGGCTTCGGTTCGGGTTAGACCTGGGTGGATCACCGTGACGTTTATGCCTTTCGGGCCCAGTTCGTCGGCGAGGTTCTTGGTCATTGCTGAGACGGCCACATTTCGCATCGAGCCAACTACGGTTCCCGAGCTTCGGGAGGCGAGTCCAGAGATGTTTACAATCCGACCCCAACCCTGTTCAGCCATGATCGGAGCGACATCTCGAGCGCACCTTAGATAGCCCATGACCTTGATGTTCATGTGGTCGTTGAACTCTTCGGTGGTGATTCCTTCGAGAGTGGGAACTGTGCTTTGTCCTCCTGGGCGGGCTGCGCAGTTAACTAGTATGTCGATGCCGCCCAAAACGGCTTTTGCTTCAGCGATCAGGTTCGCGACGCTTTCATCGGAGCCGGTGTCGGCGACTACCCCGATGACGGTTGAGCCGGTTTCGTTGGTTAGCTCTTCGGCGGTGGCGGCGAGTGCGTCTTTGCCGCGTGAGGCGATGACGACTTTTACGCCTTCTTCAGCGAGTGTGCGGGCGATGGCTTTGCCGATGCCCCGGCTGCCTCCGGTGACCACTGCTCGCTTACCTAGAAGTTTGAGGTCCATGTCGTTGGTTCCTTTGTAGGTAGCCCTAATCGACCACGCCCGGTCGTTGTTTCCAGAAGTTGGTCTCGCCCTCGAAGGCGCTTGCCAGTTGGAGGAGGCCCATTTCATCACGGGGACGTCCAACCAGCTGTAAGCCCACAGGAAGCCCGTCCTTGGTAAATCCTGCTGGAACTGATATCGCCGGCAGGGCGGTTACGGAGATTGTGTAGCACGGCCACATCCAGTCGAGATATGTCTCAAGCTCGATGCCGTTTACGTCTGTCGGGTACTCCAGATCGATCGAAAACGGCGGAACCGACGTCACTGGCATTGCGAGGAATTCGTACTTGTCGAAGAACTTCATCAACTGCTGGTACAGCTGGGCGCGCAACTCCTCTGCCTTGCCGAGTTCTGATGCAGATAGCTTCATTCCCTGTTCGGCGTTCCAGATCACCGTTTCTTTCAACTTATCGCGGTGGTCTCGCAGATGAGTTTCATGCTGCGATGCGAAAATATAAGCCCGGATGGTCTGGAATATTTGATCGGTGGTCGAAAGATCGGGCTCGTCATCTTCGACGATCATTCCCAGATTCTCGAATACGTGTCGCTGAGATTCTGTAACCCGACTATTTTCAGCATCGATGGGTCGACCACCGAGGTCCTTGCTCCATGCGATTAGAGCGCCTTTGAAATCTCGTTCAAGCGAACCGGCGAAGGCAGCGCCTGACTCGTTAATCGAAAGTGGCGATCTGGCATCGTGTCCCGCCATTACGCTCAACTGCAGCGCAGTGTCGTCGACCGTGCGCCCCATGGGGCCACCTGTGGACAGGGAGGACCAGCCGAGCCCTCCGATTGCCGGAACTCTGCCCGGTGCAGGGCGTATGCCGACCACGTTCGACCAGGCGGCCGGGTTTCGCAGTGACCCGCCAAGATCGGAGCCGGTGGCAATCGTTGTCATGCCCGTCGCGAGGGCTACACCTGCGCCACCCGAACTTCCGCCACACGTTTTCGAAACGTCGTAGGGGTTCAGCGTTGTGCCAAACACGGAATTGAACGTCTGTGATCCGGCGCCGAACTCGGGTGTGTTCGACTTGCCAATCACGATCGCTCCAGCGTCCCTCATTCTCCTGACGATCAGTGCGTCTTCGGTGGGTACGTTGTCCTTGTAGATGGGCGATCCCATCGTGGTCAGAATGCCGGCGGTGTCGTGCAGATCTTTCACGGCTAGGGGCAGGCCGTGCAGTGGGCCGAGTTCTTCACCGGCCATCTGGGCCATATCGGCCTCGCACGCCCGATCCAACGCATCGTCGGCGACCATCGTGACCATTGCGTTCACGGCAGGGTTCACCCGTTCAATCTGTCTCAGATGAGCGTTTACCAATTCTTCCGACGAAATCTCGCCAGTGGCGATCAGTCGAGCCTGCTCGCGGGCATTTTTGAAAATCAACTCGGAACCCAAAGAATTATCTGACAATTGCACTGACCTCAAAGGAAAATGTGCCAGTGGCACAACGACGCACAGTCCTATTCGTACTGCGGGTCGTGATACTAACTCTAAATTTGGTTATCCGGGAGGCCATCCGCCTACCACCAGGTTTTGCCTTCGATTTCCGACTGCTCGAACTTGTAGTCCTCGCCGTAGATGCCGGTCGACAGGTATTTCCAGCCGCCATCGGCGAACATCGCGACGATCTTGCCTTCACGGCCTTCGTTCGCCATTTTCTGTGCGATCTTGCGAGCCGTTGCAAACGTGGCACCAGATGAGACGCCCACGAAATATCCGGCGTCTGTGAGCAACCGGCGTGTCCAGTAGAACGCCTCTTCGCCCTCGACGAGGATTCTGCCATCGAGCTTGTCGAGATCGAGAATCGGCGGTATGAAGCCGTGCTCAATTGAGCGCAGACCCTGAACCTTGTCATCGGGGTGCGGTGCTGTAGCAATGATCTGAACGTCAGGATTGTGTTCCCGGAGGGCTTTGCCGACGCCCATCAGGGTGCCACCGGTGCCGAGTCCTGCGACGAACACGTCGACGTCTGGCAAGTCACGGGCGATCTCGGGTCCGGTCGTCGAGTAGTGGGCTAAGGGGTTGGCCTCGTTGCCGTACTGGAATGGCATGTAATAAGAAGGATTCTCTTCGGCGATCTGCTTGGCCATGAGAATCGACTCGTTGGTGCCCTTGTCTTTGTGCGACAGAATCACTTCTGCGCCGAACGCCTCAAGCAGGTGGACACGTTCGGGTGGGACGCTCGCTGGCATCACAACCTTCACGTGGTAGCCCTTGATGCGACCGATCATCGCCAGGCCAAGACCGGTGTTACCCGATGTTGGTTCGAGAATCGTGTCTCCCGGCTTTAGCAGGCCCTTTTCTTCAGCTGTCTGGATCAGTGATCGAGCTGCGCGGTCTTTCACCGAACCGGTTGGGTTTACCGATTCAAGCTTGCCGTAGATCTTGATCTTGGGATCTGGGCTGAGGATCGACACATCGACCAGCGGTGTGTTGCCGATGGCGTGAAGTGCATCCTGTTTTATCGCCGCTGAAGGCGTGAAAAAAGTAGTAGCCAAGAAAAGTTATCTCGTTAGGTGTTTGGCTCTTTGGAGGGCAATCAGAGTAAGAATCTTAATTCCAGAAACCTGCCGAATGGCGGATGGCGAAGTGCCGGCCGATTAATCGGCCGACACCATCTGCTCTTCTACAGGTGTAGGTGGCAGGATGCCGCAGAAAATCTCGTAATCGATAAGTTCTGTAACTTCCGGGTTGGCTCCGCAAAGTTTGCAATCTGGATTCTGGCGAATTTTTATCTCGCGGAAGTCCATCGTCAATGCGTCGATGAGAAGCATGCGGCTGGTGAGTGTTTCACCAACACCCATTGCCAGCTTGATGACTTCCAGCGCCTGTATTGACCCGACCAGCCCTGGAAGCGCGCCGATTACGCCAGCTTCTGAACAGTTCGGAACTTCGCCTGGAGGAGGAGGCTCGGGGAACATGCAGCGGTAGCAGCCCTTGCCGGGCTGATAAGTGGTTGCCTGACCATCGAATACCAGAATGGCGCCATCTACGAGCGGCTTACCAGCAAGGAACGATGCATCGTTTACAAGATATCGAGTTGCGAAGTTGTCGGCCCCGTTCACGATGATGTCGTAGTTGGGGATGATGTCCATCGCGTTGTCGGAGTTAATCGGTTCCTCGTGGAGGATTACGTTTACTTCCGGGTTGTGCGTGTTGATTGTTTCCTTAGCGGAAATAACTTTCGGACGCCCGACGTCTGCATCTGTGTGCAGAATCTGTCGCTGCAGGTTCGAAACGTCTACGGTGTCGAAATCGACGATACCGAGGGTTCCGACCCCGGCCAGCGCCAGATACAGCGCTACCGGTGAACCGAGCCCACCTGCGCCGATGATCAACACTTTTGAGTCGATCAGTTTTCGCTGCCCCACGCTACCGACGCCGTCCATGATCAGGTGGCGGCTGTACCGCTGTACCTGTCCGGGCGTGAGTGGCGTGAAGCCATTGGTCTGTGCCATGTCCCTAAATTTTCCTCTTGCTTGACGTTTAACCGGTCGAAATTTGTGCATTTTCTTGCACTAATCGGGTTCAACCGGCGAATACGCATTGAATTCTACTCCGCAGTACGGCGCAAATCGCCATTTCGGTACAGGTAAGACGCGCCAGACTACGGGATTGAGCAGCTATTTGTGCAGTTAGATTCGATTATCAGGAATCATATGCAAGTGGTTATCAGGATACGATCCTAGAAATTCACTCGTACCGGCGCTGCCGCTGTCATCGCCACCTGCCGGTTCTTCAATTCACTGATTTTCACGTTGCTTAAGTGCTCTAGCAGCATTGCTTCAACATCACTCCAGAGCTCGCGCTGCGAACAAGCCCCGGAGAGCCTACAGCCCTCGGGCTCTTCGACACAGTCGATGGGTGCTAAGGAGTAGTCGACAGAATCCACAACATCGCTAACGGAAATCTGGTCGTCGGGTTTCGCCAGCTTGTGACCGCCCTGGGGGCCTCTGCGGGACTCTATCAACCCGTATTTTTGCAATTCTGAGCAGATCCTGAGCAGGTATGGCTCCGGGATGTGCTGCGCCTGTGCGATGTCGGACGTGGAAGTGAACTCGGTTACGTCTTGCTGCGCGAGGTAAACGAGGGTTCTAACCCCGTAGTCCACCTTCATAGGAACCAGCATGATGACTTCTCCAAGGACCGATTAACACTGCGGGTGAGATAACCCGGCTTGCCAAACGGCCGCATTCGGCCTGGACCGAAACGAGTTCAGTTCGAATTGAACTGTCGTGCTTCTCAATTATACCACCGGGAGCCGATTCCTGACCGCGTGTGTAAACATTATTTGGAACTCACCGACTATTCGCGGCGCGTTCGACGGTCGATCTGCAATCTCCGTTCAAATACGGCATCTGCGTGGTACGGTTAATAGCTGTGGGTGACTCGGAAGTTGATTCCTCACTGCACGTATTTGTTCGATTGCTCGTCAGGAAAGACCGGTATTCGGTTCCCAACCCAAAGCCAATTCGGAGAAGATCGTTATGGATTCCGTCAATTTAAACGTCGATGTTCGCACTGCCTTCGGCAAGAAAAACCGGGCGCTAAGGCGCCAGGGCATCACACCCATTCACATGTACGGTCTCAACAAAGACTCTATGTCGTTGCAGGTTCCTAAGGCTGAACTCCGAGCCGCACTTCGAATTGCAGGACGCACCACACCGGTTACCTTGAAGGTTGCTGGTGGCGAGGAAACCGTGACGATTGTGCGTGAAATCGCACGTCACGCGGTTTATAACGATATTCAGCATGTGGATTTCCAACGAGTAGACGTACAGCAAGAAGTTGAAACCCCTGTACCAGTCACACTTACGGGTCAGGAAGACGCTCCTGGCACGGCTGGTGGAGCCGGTGTTGTGACGCAGGGTTCTTTCGAGATTCTTGTTCGAGCGAAGCCATTTGATGTGCCGAACGAAATCGTTGTTGACTGCTCGGGTCTGATGGAGATCGATTCAGCAATACTCGCAGGCGAACTGAAACTGCCGGCCGGTGTTTCACTTGCAGGTCCAGAAGACGAGCGTATCGCCTGGATCCAGCCGCCACGTGTCACCGCCGAAGAAGACCTCGTTGCCGCTGTTGATGGCGAAGAGGGTGAAGAAGGCGATGAAGCTGCTGAATCCACAGACGATGCAGATTCTGGCGAAGAAGGTTAGTTCTTTTTACAGAACAGCACTTCAACCCTGAAATAAGTACATTTCAAAACGCCGTAACCTTTTGGTTGCGGTGTTTTTTTGTCGGGTGATTCGCTCTCCAAAAATCTGCGTTGAACTCAATTACCAGTTCAACTCCTTGCACGAATACGCTTCCGAACTTATTATTTAATGAGGCATCAATGATAAATATGGTTCATTTGGTGCACGAAAATAACTGAACTAAAAATCAAATACCAATTGGCTCAGGAGGGCACGGATGGACATTATCCTTATAGCCGTCCTTGTAGCCCTAGTTGCGGTTGTAGTTGGAAGCGGACTGGGTTTTCAACTTCACAACCTCCTTTCGGCAAAATCACAGCGAGCGGTGGAAGAAGCATCTGCGCAGCAAATGCGCAGATCCAACGCTCGAAGTAAGGAGATTCTTCTCGAGGCTAAGGAGAATGCGCTTCAGGTACGCAGCGATGCGTCAGCGAAGCTCAATGAGCAGAAGTTAGAAATACAACGCCAACAGAGTCGTCTCGAAGCAAGAGAAGAAACTCTGCAAGGTAAGACAGATTCAATCAAAGAACTTGAATTAGATCTGAAAACTCAACGAACCGATCTCGTCGATGAAAAATCGGGAATCGAAGAATTGAGAGAACTGGCCGGTGAACGACTCGAAACTATTTCGGGGCTTTCAGTAGCCGATGCCAGGCAACAACTGCTCGATCAGGCTGAAGAAGATATCCAGTTCGAATTAGCACGCCGATACAGGGATGCTGAACTAGAGGCACAGGACGAGGCAGACGACAAGGCTCGCGTAATTCTCGCTGCGAGTATGCAGCGACTCGCAGCAGAGGTCGTCGCGGAAGCAACGATCACAAGCATTTCGCTGCCAAACGACGAAATGAAGGGTCGGCTGATCGGACGCGAAGGCAGGAACATTCGAGCGATCGAGGCTGCAACCGGGGTCGACCTGATAATCGATGACGTGCCCGAGGCGATCACGATTTCATGTTTCGACCCAATACGACGCGAAGTGGCGCGTGTCGCGCTCGGCCGGTTGATTCAAGATGGCAGGATTCATCCTGCTCGCATCGAGGAATCGGTTGAAAAAGCCCGCTCGGAAGTCGACGACACCGTGCGAAAAGCGGGTCAGAAGGCGATGTTCGATGCGGACGTGAAAGGTCTGCATCCCGAGCTGGTCAAACTGGTTGGCCGCCTGAAATTCCGCTACAGCTACGGAGAAAACGTTCTTCAACACTCGGTTGAAGTTGGGCTTGTGGCGGGAATGCTGGCATCACAGATCGGTGCGGATCCGCAGATCGCCAAGACAGCAGGGTTCCTTCACGATATCGGCAAGGCGCTGACTCATGAAGTAGATGGCCCACACGCCGAAATCGGTGCTGACGTTGCCAAGCGTTATGGCCAAAAAGAGCGTGTGATAAAAGGGATCAGGGAACATCACGACCGAGAGATGACAACGGTCGAATCGTTCCTTGTTGCTGCAGCCGATGCGATTAGCGCAGCCCGACCCGGTGCGAGGCACGATACGACGGAAAACTACATCCAGAGGCTCGAGGCGCTCGAAGAGGCGGCGCGAGGGTTCGAGGGTGTTGAGCGTGTTTTTGCTATCCAGGCAGGTCGTGAAGTACGGGTTCTGGTCGATCCAGAAAACGTGAATGACGTGACTGCTGCGGCGCTTGCACGGGACATCGTTGCGAAGATCGAGGAGACGCTCGCCTACCCGGGTCAGATCAAGGTAGTTGTAATCAGAGAGTCTCGATCTATCGAGGTTGCTCAGTAGCTGCACGCTAACTGAATACGAGATAAGTGACTTTTAGGGGCCCGGCGATGTGATCATCGGGCCTCTTATATTGTTGCCCCCCGCTCCGGTGAGGATGACACCTTGGTGCGGCGCACTCCACTTGAATTCACCCACCACTTCCCGCATTGTTGAACGGGTGGCACGGGCGAACTGCTGCCGGTGCTTCTGAATTAGAAAGAATTTCATGCGGATATTGATGATCGGTGACGTAGTGGGCAACGGCGGACGAAAAGCCGTGACGGGCCTGCTAAAAGATCTGAGATCCGAGCTGGATATCGATTTCGTCACTCTTCAGGGTGAAAACCTTGCGGCGGGTATCGGGCTGACGGTCGAAACCGTTCAGGAGATGCTCGAGGCGGGAGCCGACGTAATCACCACGGGCAACCACGTGTGGGACAAGCGAGATTTCGTAGAACATCTCGACGACCCGTTTTTACCCGTCTTGCGACCACTAAACTACCCGCCCGGCACTCCCGGCCGGGGTGCAACAGACGATTCCGGCCCCGTTGCCGTAATCAACCTGATTGGGCGCGTGTGGGTTGGCGAGTTCGACTCACCGTTTGCGGTTGTCGACGATTTACTCGCAGGAGGGTTCGGACAGGGCAAGCCGATTATCGTCGATTTCCATGCCGAGGCAACTTCCGAAAAAGCTGCCATCGCATGGCACCTCGATGGCAGGGTGGCTGCCGTTGTTGGCACTCATACCCACGTACCAACTTCAGACTGCAAAGTGCTGCCTGAAGGAACGGGATTTGTTACCGATCTGGGCATGGTTGGTGCCGTCGATTCCATACTGGGAGTCGAGGTTGAGGGATCGCTTTCACGCTTCCTCACCGGCTATCGCCAGCGGATGCAGCCCGTTCGAAAGGGCCTGATCAACTTCAACTCGGTGCTGATCGATATCGATGACTCCACCGGTATGGCAACTTCAGTCGAGCGTGTAGATCGGCAGATCGAGGTTTGAGCGACTCTACGGGCCAGCAGGCCGAGGGCAGTCGCCACAACCATTCATCGACAGTGATCAAACCCGAATGGCCTGTCGAGGTCGATCTGCACCTTCACACGACGGCATCCGACGGCACTCTGACTCCTCGCCAGTTGGTAGGCCAGATTGCAACCACTTCATTGCGAATTATCGCAATTACCGACCACGATTCAACCGATGGCTTGCAGGAAGCGATCACAGCGTCGGAGCCACACTCGCAGCTCACGGTAATTTCCGGAATTGAACTCGGGACCGCTGATGATGAATCGGAGCTGCACCTGCTCGGATACTTCATCGACGCGAAAAACGCTGAATTGCAGGCGAAGTTAGAACAGTTCAGAACGGAACGGGTCGAGGCCGCACGTGCGATGGTCGACCGGCTCGAAGAGTTGAAGCGGCCTGTTTCGTGGGAGCGTGTAGTCGAAATGGCGGGCGGCTCGGTAGGTCGACCTCACATTGGGCGAGCCATGGTCGAAGCCGGTCACGTAAAAACGGTTGCCGAGGCGTTTGATCGATTCATTGGTGACAAAGGTATCGCCAGGGTTCCGAGACCAAAGCTGCACCCGGCTGAGGCACTCGAAATGATCCACCGCGCAGGTGGCATCGGCGCTATCGCCCACCCGAGAACGGTGAACAAGCTCGATCATCTCGTGAAGAAACTCGTGGATGCTGGTCTGGCTGGCATTGAGGTCTATGCTGAAAAATACGCCAGCGACAGGCGAGACTCCTATCTCGATATCTCCACTCGTTACGATCTGGTGCCATGTGGCGGGACTGACTACCACGCGCTCGGGGCTGAGAATGAGACAACTCCCGGCATGAACGGGCCACCACCTAACACGGCATCGAAATTGCTTGAACGCGCTAGAAAGATGCACGGCGATCGCATCGGCAGTGTTCCCGCGGGGATGGCGTAGCGGGCATGTTTCTCCTGATACCCATCGGCATCGTCATCGGCGCTTATCTCATCGGCTCGATCCCGACTTCTTATCTCGTAGGGAGACTTGCAAATGGGGTCGATATCAGGGAGCGCGGAACAGGGAATATCGGCGCATCGAACCTCACTTCGCAGGTGGGTGCGAAGTGGGCGGCTCCGGTGGTTGTGTTTGATGTGCTCGTGAAGGGCTCGCTACCGGTGCTGATAGTCTCTGAACGTGTTTTAGGTTTGGGGCTCGGGATGGAGGTTGCGGTGGCAATCGCCGCCATTGCGGGTCACAACTGGTCGGTATTTTCCAGATTTCATGGCGGTCGCGGGATGGCGGCCATGCTGGGAGCGACGTTGGCTCTCAACTTCCCGTTGTTGATCATTTACGGCTCGGTCCCGGCGCTTGGCGTATTGTTTTCGCCATGGAAGGACTCGGCGGTCTGGTTTTTTGTCGCCGTGATACTGATGCCAGTGTGGGCGGTGCTGCTGAATCTTCCAATCGAGCTGGTCTGGTTTTCAGTGTTATTTGCCGTGATAACTGGAGCAAAACGTATGACATCAAACTCGTTACGAGACACTGATGGAGTAATCTCGGCTCGCCTGCTCTGGACCCGTCTCGTGTTCGATCGTGACATTGCCGATCGCGAACTCTGGGTCGGACGACAACCAAAACCTTAAATAATTCGTTTCACATACATAATTTATCGGTATCCTGATTCGCCAATGACTAACGACACATTCGACAGCACCTGCCTGCGCCACCCCGAAGTAGCTTCCAACTTACGTTGCGGGCGTTGTGGCGACCTGATCTGCCCCCAGTGCATGGTGCAATCGCCAGTCGGAGCTCGTTGCCCCGAGTGCTCCAGCATCGGTGAGGCTCCGATATTCCGGTCGACTTCAATGGAAATGGCAAGGACGATTGGCCTCGCCGTCATTGGGGCAATTGGATTCGGTATTGCATTCGCTCTTTTAGTCTGGGTGCTCTGGCAGCTACCGTTCAACTTCAAGATTGGCAGTGTTGCGGTTGGGATGGTTATCGCTGCTACGGGTATGCCGATTGGCGAGTTCATACGTCGGGCCGGCAAGTACAAGCTTGATAAGCGGCTGAGAATCGTGGCGGCATTGACGGTGATGTCCTCGTGGATTGTTGGACAGGTTGTGGCGAATTTTCTGAATCTTCCGATAACACTGTTCACGAACATCATTGCGGTGATCGGACTGGGTATCGGCGTTTACATCGCGATGAATCGCGTCAAGCCGTAAGCCTCAGGCGTGAGGTTCCGGCTTCAGTGTCAAAACGACTTTACTTCGTTATTTCTGACCTCTGCGTAGTGCTCGACCCGACCTCGTTCCGGCGGGCTTTCCGTCTCGCACGGCGATCTGGCCGTTCACGATAACGTGGGGCATTCCAGTGGGTCCGACACGTGGATTATCGTAGGTTGCACCGTCGATTACGGTATCGGGATCAAACATGACCAGATCGGCGTAGTAGCCCTTTTTGACGAGTCCTCGATTTTCTATTCCGAATTTCTCGGCAGGCATCTGGGTCATCTTGTGGATGGCGTTTTCGAGTGAAATCACGCCTTCTTCGCGAACGTACTTGCCCAGCACACGCGGATATGTGCCCCATGCACGTGGGTGTGGCTTGGAGCCTCTGTCGAGACCGTCGGTGCCGATCATCGTCGACCAGTGAGCCATAACCATTCTCACGTCGCCTTCGTCCATTCCGAACGCAGCAACGACGATTGATTCGGAGTAGTCATGAATAAGCTTGTTGGCCGCTTCTTCACCGGGAAGATCAAACTCCTCGACGAAGCTCTGAAGCGTGCGACCCTCTAAATCGGGTCCACCGGGTACTGAGCAGAGCAGCACTTCGGACGGCTCTGATTTGCCCATTGGTCCGCCATCTCCATCCGCAAACGTGCCGTTCTGAACCAGCGCGAAAAGCGCAGTACTGCGCGCCGTGTACGGATACTGGTCGGCGGCAACGTCATGTCCTTTAGCCACTGCGTCCTCGATCATCTCGAGTGACTGGACGACCTGCCCCCAGTTATCTTTACCAACCGTTTTGTGGTGCGATATCTCGACCCCACAACCGCTCACCTCACCAATGTGAAGCGTTTCCTTTACAGAGTCCAGTAGCTTCGTGCCCTCGTCACGCATGTGTGACACGTAGAGCCCACCGTGTTTGCCTGAGATCCCTGCCAGCGCAGCGACTTCTTCCGTGTTTGCATAGCGGCCCGGCTCATAGACCAGCCCGGTTGAGAAACCGACCGCTCCTGCCTGCATGCCTTCTTCGACATAGGCGAGCATGTCGGTCATTTCGGCGTCGGTAGGTGGTCGATCTGCGATACCGCCCATCGCCTGTTTGCGGAGCGTGTGGTGACCGATAAGTGCGGCTACGTTTAGTACGGGCGATGTTTTGTCGACGTGTTCGAAATACTCGCCGTACCCGCTCCAATCTGGCAGAACCGCACTTGGCTCGTTGATCGCAGTCATCTGGGCCTTACCGCCATCTGGCACTCCGGCGCCCGAACCGCAGTTTCCTACGATGACGGTGGTGATGCCCTGCAGGATGTTGTGCCTGACTTCTGGCTCGATCAGTACGTGGAAATCGTCGTGCGAGTGGACATCGATAAATCCCGGTGAGAGTACGAGACCCGCGGCGTTGAGGGTTTCTGCCGACTCGGCTTCTATGCTGGGTGCTATCTCAACGATTCTGTCGCCCTCGATCCCGACGTCCATCGAAACGCCTTCAGCGCCGGTTCCATCGATAACGGTTGCATCTTTGATTACGAGATCGAGCAATGTCTGTCTTCCTGATTCTGGCTGAATTTATGTTGCCTTAGAGCGGGTCGCCGCTTAACTTTTGGGGCGTTTGGGTCGTTATATCCGTGACTGGTGCACAAAACAATTCGATTCGATCTAGTAACGCTCGTGTTTTCGAGCTACCTTCTCGACAACGAATCGATTTCAAACGCAGCACAACGGACTAAATGATGCCAGCACCAACGAAAATTGAACGAGTGGAAACCATGCTCTGGAGTCGGTGGCTGCTCATTCGCATCTACTGCGAGGACGGCACTGTTGGCATCGGCGAGGGCGGTGTTCACGGTTGGCAGCGCCCGACGAAGACGATGGTCGACACGATGGCGGAGTACCTGGTGGGGCAGGATCCGAGCCTGATCGAGCATCACTACCAGTGGCTGTACCGCACGTCGCATTTCATGGGCTCGGTCGTTCAGGGGGCACTCTCGGCGATCGATATCGCGCTGTGGGACATCAAGGGCAAGCGGCTGGGTGTTCCGATCTACGATCTGATGGGCGGCAAGACGAGGGACAAGGTGCGCTGCTACATGCATGTTGGCGGCACTACAAAAGATGAGCTTGTTGCCAGCGCGAAGGCCGCGGTTGCCGATGGGTTTACCGCCGTCAGGTTCACGCCGTTCGCTCCTGATTACTACCTTCACAAGTCGTACAGCGCCTGGGCAGACGAGGCCGTTGATCGAGTCGGAGCGGTGAAGGAAGCGGTTGGTGGTGATGCCGATATCTGTGTGGAAATTCACCGGCAAATGTCGCCTGCCGAAAGCATCTGGCTGGGTCGACGGCTTGAGCAGTTCAATCCGTTTTTCTATGAAGACCCGATGCTTCCTGATAGCCCGGCAGTGATGGGAGAAGTTGCTGCTCAGTGCAACATTCCAATCGCCACAGGCGAGCGATTTACTACGATTTTCGAGTACGAACAGCTGCTTGCAGCGAATGCGGCGTCTTACATTCGCCCCGACCTTTGCCTGTGCGGTGGTCTCTCAGGATCGAAGAAGGTTTCGGCGATGGCCGAGGCGAAGCACGTGAAGGTCATTCCACACAACCCGCTTTCGCCGGTTAGCACGGCAGCGTGTGTGCAGCTCGATGCGAGTATCCCGAACTTTGCTCTTCAAGAGTACACGGGCGAGTCGGAGCCGCCAAAGAGCGATCTACTGGTTACTCCGCTGGCGCTGATTGATGGTTACCTGATCGTGCCAGACGGGCCGGGTCTTGGAATAGAACTTAACGAAGCGGCGTTGACGGGTCCCGAAACTCCAAAGATTCTCGACACGCCACTCGGGTTCGATGGGAGTGTTCAGGACCGATAACCACACACAGCGGGATTGTTGCAGGAGGGGTTGTTTCGCATCTCACGGGTCGCAATTTTGTCGTCGTTATGAGCGACGTCATAACGACAGGCC
>Ga0302133_10001197_pt1 | contig 16240 bp, 10 predicted proteins | sample CB9_331_MG_FD_203121 | JGI IMG/M metagenome (GOLD analysis project Ga0302133, IMG submission 203121) | Marine microbial communities from Western Arctic Ocean, Canada - CB9_33.1 | ecosystem: Environmental > Aquatic > Marine > Oceanic | place: Canada: Western Arctic Ocean | collected 2017-09-19 | reverse complement strand
TTCAAGGGTTAATACCCAAATGGGACTTGTCTAAGATCCGTGCAGCAGGTGAACCACTAGTTACATTCGGTGGTCGTGCCTCTGGTCCGGATCCTTTAGATGGGTTATTCAAGAAAACCATTCATGTGATTTCTAGTGCTAAAGGTCGTCAACTGACTTCATTAGAATGTCATGATATTATGAATTATATCGGAGAGGCAGTAGTAGTCGGCGGAGTAAGACGTACCGCTGAGATATCGTTAAGTAATCATTCAGATGAGAGGATGCGCAATGCTAAAATGGGAAACTGGTTTATCGAGAATCCTCAAAGAGCGTTGGCCAACAATTCAATATGCTATACTGAACGCCCTGATGTTGGGGCCTTCCTGCGAGAATGGCTGGCCATCTACGAGTCGCGATCAGGTGAACGTGGTATCTTTAACAGACGAGCCTGTCAAGCCATGGCTCCAGAGAGGAGAGACAAAGAGTGGGAATTCGGAACGAATCCCTGCTCGGAAATAGTTCTGCGTTCTAAGCAGTTCTGTAATCTATCCGAAGTGGTAGCTAGATATGATGACACCATGGAAACGCTTACTACGAAGATAGAAGCCGCGACCATGTTAGGTACCGTGCAGGCTAGCCTCACGGATTTTCGTTATCTAGGTGCCCAGTGGAAGAAGAACTGTGAAGAGGAAGCCCTGTTAGGTGTAAGTATAACAGGTATCTTTGATTGTCCGGCTTTACTGAAAGCATCGCCTAAACAATTGGAGAAGTTACGTGATCATGCAGTTAAAACGAATGAAATTTTTGCAAAGGAAATTGGTATTAACCCATCTGCCTCTGTTACTTGTGTCAAGCCTAGCGGGACTGTTAGTCAGCTGGTGGATAGCAGCAGTGGGATTCATCCTCGTCACGCTAGATATTACATCCGCCGTGTACGTAATGATAAGAAGGACCCACTTTCTCAGAAGCTGATAGACAATGGGGTCAAGTACTTGGAGGATCCTTACAATAAAGATGCCTGGGCCTTTGAGTTTCCCATGAAGGCTACAGGCTCTATCACACGTCACGATGTCTCTGCTATGGAGCAGTTAGAACTATGGAAGAAGTTTGCGCTACACTACTGTGAACACAAACCTAGTATGACATGCTATGTAAAGGAGACAGAGTGGCCATCTGTGGGTGCCTGGATCTGGGATAACTTCGATATCGTAAATGGTATCAGTTTCCTACCTAGTGCTGACGAGAGTCACATCTACCAAGCTGCACCCTACGAGGATATAGACAAACCTACATTCCAGAAATGGAACAAGGAATACTCTAAGATTAAGCTAACGTGGGATAATCTTATTGAACATGTTGATGACACTACAGGTAGTCAAGAGTATGCCTGTGTAGCAGGAGCCTGTGAGATATGAAACTAGTCAAGGTTGAATGGTGGGATACAGTTCAATCGTCTGGTTGGGATAAAGCCGACGAGGTTAACATTATGAAAGTTAGCCAAATCGGTTATTTCCTTAACGAGTCAACGTGGTCTGAAGAGGGTGTCTTGAAACTAGCGGATACCGTAGCCGAAGACGAGTATTACGGTATTACTGCTATACCTAAAGGCTGTGTACACAGGGTTACATCCTTCTCAGGAAGTGTAGACCTTGTCGAAGTATTTTAAGCTGGGACACCCGCCCTGTACTTACGCAGGGAGTAACGCTTTCTTAGAGCGGGGCCCAGCAATCTTTCCGACCACAGTACATATTGGTGCGATCGTCAGCAGTATGAGAGAACCGAAAACGTTTCCATTACCTACACCGTTAGCTCTATAAGCCATCTCCTCAGCCCATGCTGATGCAAACGGCCTTGCAATTTGCGTCATTAATTTAGAGCGTCGCATAAGACGAGAAACTGGTTTAGCCCATAGTAGGTAACCGTTCTTTGTGTGTTCGCTTACATGTTTAGTTTGATAATCAAGATCACCTTTGTATACCGCATCAGACATTAGGCCTTGTCTGTGTAATTCGCCACAGATAACTTTGCTTCCTTCTCCTTCACCTGATGCGCTTGATGCGTGCCCTGTACCCATCTCCCCTAATGGATCACTACCAAACCCAGACGATTCGGCAGACTCTGAACTAGACATTCCTCCACCGTGCGGTCCACTAGCCGGTGCAGCTGTTGAACGACCTTTCGTTACACCAGGGTGATGCCCGCCGTGAGTTGGAGCTTTTCCAGATTTCCCTGTAGCACCACTTATTGACGATCCGCCACCGCCATAAGGGTGAGCTTTATCGTCTTCAGCCTTCTCTTCCTCATCGGCGTACCTGCCACCCTCGTCATCATCGCCGCCTCCACTTGGCGTATCTACAGTCGTGTCAACTGGCTCATCTTCACCACATCCTTCCATATCAGGATGAGTCGCACAAGTTGGGTCAGGTCCTGGCGCAATAATTTCTTCGCCTGCAGGCACGAATACATCAGAGAAACTATGTGAGAAAGGAGAGCGCGCTATGGCTTTCCTAGCTGTCATAGGCATCGGTATCATAGCATCTAACTTATTGCCTGCAAAGTTACCTTGCCCTGTGTAAGCGTTTGCAACCCCAGCGTTAGGCATCATGCCTGGAATCTCTACAGGCTTAAACATAATTTTATCAGACTGCTGCATAGCACCGGTTATGTCTCCGGTCGGCTGGAACGTGCCTTGGTGAGCGTAGGCTTTCGCACCACCTCTTCGCTGGCCCATAGCCGGTGTTCCACCGCTGATCGATCCAGTTGTATTTCCGCCGCCAAAACGTTTAATATCGGGTGAGCCAGCTGAGCTGGAGGCTATCTGCCCCATTGTTGCTGCTGTGGTTGCCACTAGAACTTATAACCTCCGCTAGATTTGGATCCTGAAAAGCTGTAAGAGGGTTTGTTCTTGTTTGTCTTACTTGTTGATTTCTTCTTGTAATTTGGCGGGATAACCTTCTTGGATAGTGGCATAACCTGCCTGACTAAGCGCCCAAAAGAGTCAACCTTGGGATCAGTTGCTTGACCTAAGATCTCTGTCAAGTCTCCTAATATTGGGCCACCCAACTCACCTACCAATCTGGCTTCTGGAGTATCCCACCAGCCACGCTTATATGGGAATGCCAAGTTCACAGCCATGGCTCCAGGCGCACTTAACAAGCCAGTGCGATCTAAGCGCCTAACAAAGGATTTAAAGTCACCACCGGTTATAGTAGCATCATCCTCGTCTAGGTCACCCTTTATAGCGCCTCTTATAATTTCCGCGAACATAACAGCGCCATACATAGTCGTCATAGCTACTAATATTTTACCAGCTTGTTTAGCCTGCTCTACATTATTCACTTTGTTTGCCATATCATTACCAACAGCGGTCATTAGCGTGTTACCGAAGGTTGTTATGAATCTTTTGAATAAGAATATAGGAGCTGTCAGCGGATTCTTGAAAGCCTTCGCTGTGGTGGCGTCGTTAGGGCGCGTTATCACTTGATCTATAAATCTCAATGCACCAGCATTAAACTCTGCTTCACCCTTAGATGTATCAAGGTTGACATCCATATCCATTCCAAAGTCAGCCATGTCCTGCTTAAACTGATTGAACAATCTTAGCTTGCGACCCTTTAATGCCTTGTCCTTGTTTTTATTGACAAACTTGACACGTCTAACCATGTGGCGTTGAAAGTTACGCATAGCCATCAACTGCTGCATTTCTGTGAGTGTCGTCAACAGAGTGGCTTGCATAAAGACCTGCATATTGAATACAGATCTCACCTGCTTAGGAATCTTAGCTGATATAGTACCTCTAGCACCGGCTCTCAAACCGCCGCGTGCGAAGTTGGGGTTAGCATACCTTGTGGACACTAGATCGCCCATAGCTTGTATCTCTGCTATACCCATTTCTCTTAGCATCTGAACATCCCTAATAATGCCCAATCCACCGATCTCTCCAGAAACTTTGCGCATAGCTGGCAGGTGAGTGTTGAACATCAGTTTACTTATTCCGTTCATAGCTTTATAACCAGCCCAAGCCATGCCAGCCATAAGATCAACACTCCATGCTGCTGGGTTCACACTACCGCGCAACATAGGCGTGAATAACTCAGGCATAGATGCTAATGTTACCAATGGTAATTTAGCTATAACCTGCACGTTAGCCAATCGCTGCAACCAAGTGCGTGTATTCATATTCGTAATATCATAACCGTACTTGTTACGTAATATACGAGCCATATCCCATACTGACTTCTCAAAGCGTTTGGGATCTATATAGCCTGCTTGCTCCTTGCTTGGGTTTAATTTCAATACGCTTGCGTTGTGCTTGCCTATCTGTGCTAATGCTTCTTTTATTTTGTCTCTCAACAGTTCATCATTAATACCGAAGCGCTTAGAATATTCTGTTCGTTCTATAGCCTTCTGTATAAATCGCGGGATGATAGCCTGTAAGTCATCTAGTACTAGACCATCGTCTAGAAGATTCTCTGTCTCCAGTGAATCTAAATATTCTTGCGCTCTTAAGTCTCTGTCTATATCTTTCTGACTGCGTGTTTGATCAGCTTTAAGATTAGTCCAATCACCCTGTACAAAGCCCCCACTGTTGATCACCACGTCATAGAGATCGTCGATGCTTAGATCTGTTTCATCTAGGATGTTGCTACCCGTCTCTGGATTGGTTAATTCATTACGAATAACACGTAAGAACTTAGCCTTACCAGCTCGTGTAGCTAGGAATTCGATATTCCACACACGCGGGAGTAGTGTATCACCATGTCCTCGCAGGTCTAATGGTTTAGCTAGATGCTTAGTTTCACTCTTTGCGTAATTGTACACCTTCTGCACTAGCGCTTGTAAACCCTCTGCAGCATCCCGTGTTTTCTTATCCGTAAGTTCCTGTACCCTAATCTTACCTATTAATACGTCAACAAGGGTTTTGTTATTGCGAGTGTTGATAGCTCCAGTTCTACCTGTCATTAAGGCAAACAGTTGAGCCAACTCAGAGTAGAACTCCCCTGACTTCAGGGACGTGTCTTGCATCATGTCTGTGCCATAGACTAGCTCATCAGCCCTCTGTGTAGAGGAGTGAGCTCTCTGTATCTCATCAGCTATCTGATCAGCCGCAGGCACAGAACCTTTAGCTTGACCGAAGCGAGACAATTTGTTGAAGTCGCGTATAGCTTGTACAGGCTTACCCCACAGGAAGGATGTTAATCGATACCAGAAGTGATCGTTGAAGTGTTCTGAATAACCCTTAGAACCCTTAGGTGCCTTAGGTCTCTTTGACATCATCAGGTATTGATTTCCTAATGCGTCAGCCACCTCTGTATTCGCCATATCTGCATCTATTGCTTGTAGCCCCGCGCGTTGTGCTGGAGTTAAATCTATTTTGCCTGGTTCAAACGTATTGATACCATCAACCAAGCTTTCTATCAGAGTACCATTTGCTTTAGCCAAGCGCATTTGTGCTTTGAATACAGCTAATCGTATACCATTGCGACCTAATTCAGGATGTGCCTTGAGAAACTTAGCGACTTTCGCCCTATCTCCACTATTACGTATCCAGTCTAACATAGCAGTATAGGGAGAGGGATTGTCTTGCCTATCCTGTGTCTCTTGGAAGCCTTCTGACCATTCTCTATTTCGGGTCCAGTCAGATTTGATCTTATGCAAGCGTATACCTACTACAGCGAGATTTTTCCCCCTGTCTTGTAATCGCCCTGTGTCAATAACCTCTTCAAGACTTTGAGGGTCGATAGCGATGTTGAGCAACTCTACCACGTGATCGGCTTCTACAGTCTTATTCTCTAATACGCTATTTACTCTGGTTACAACATTCTTTACCTCTCGTTTTAATTTATCGGGACCGTATACATTTCTTGTGCGACGCTCTGCCTCTGCGCGATCAATTGCGTTTTTATCTAAACCCTCTCTCACCTTGTCAGGTATTTCATCTATATTGACGCGACCTGTTCTATGTGTTTTTTCAGTTCCAGTTAGAGGTAATTCGTATACTATATGTGGCGTCTTCCCTTCATTCACCTCTGTAATTTCCGCGCGGCTCCAATTGTTGCCACGAAACCGCACCATTATATTTGTGCCTACCTTCGCGTCGCTTACCTTCAATGGTCTCTTACTCTGCAGTGTAGCACCCTCATCGATCTCGAACCCTTCAGGCAATATCTCATCTTGTTCGGATAACATCTCACCCTCAGCCAAGGTATCATAGTAGCCACCCTCAACCTGGAAGATCTTCCGCTGTTCTTTATAGGACTGACGCGCTCTTTGCATCTCGCGCAGTTCTGCACTCTTCTGCTCTGGCGTCTGTTCTATTCTAGTTACGCCAACCTCTGCTATAGCGGCCTCTATACCAGCAGCTTCCGCTGCTTCGAATTCTGCTTGATTCCAGTTCTCTGGATCTTTAGAGAAAGCATCAAACTGGCGTCTGTCCTTATCTGACATGCTCTCCTTCTCACGTATCCACCTAAGCCGTTGTTTGTCAGTCTTTAGTTCCTTGTAACTATCAGATTCACGCATAGCTTCTATTAGCGTTGTCTCAGCTGGCGTCGGCAATGCAGATGTTGTAGTAGCAGCTTGCTCTGATGTGGGAGCAACTCGTCTAGTACGTTTAAGACGCTCCTCAGCCTTAGCAATCTCTGCTTCTTTTTCCAGATCCATTTTCTGTGTTTGGTCGATATTAAACTTAGTGCCCGTGCCATATGTAATACCAGCTAGCTTACGCTTAGCGAGCGGAGGTAATCTACCCTCTAGCTCAGAGTTTAGAGTGTTGACAGCACGCCTTCTGTTCTCTGCTTCTTTAGAATCGATAGTGCCATCATTCTCCAAGGCATCTATCTGTTGTTGTGCCATAGTGTACGTCATTTTCTTTTCTACTGGGTGTATCTCATTTCTTGCACGATATTGTTTGAATGCATCTATGTCTACACCAAGACGTTTAGCTCTTGCCGTCTGTTGTCCACGCAATGTTCTAGATTGAGCCTTTGTAGCCATAACGTCCTCAAACGCCGCCATAGCTTCTTCAAAACCAGATCGATCGTTCTTGGCTTTATCTATCAACTCATTGGCAAACTCTCTAGTGCCTGGGTTAGCTTCACGTATCTGACCAGGCTTACCCCATAATGATTGCACACGCTTTAAGCGTCCACGAATCTCAACCTCATCAGGCCGTCCAACTATCTGCTTGTAGCCAAAACGTGATACATCATATCCAACATCACGACCTAACTTCTCTTGATCGTTCATGTCCTTTGCTTGCTTGGAGAAAAGCGTATCCTCTGCAACCCTTTGATCAACTAGCTTCGGCGTAGGATCTGTTGACCGCGCGGTATCCATAACGGCATCATCTATATCACCTGTCAGCTTGTCCATCTTATCTTGAGCTGCTTGCCTCTCTGCCACTGCCTGCTGATATGCCTCCATAGAGCCAGCCTCTAGGTCGGGCGGTGATGTCTCTTTTCTACTCTCGAGCTCTTTATACTGCGCTTGCCAAATAGGATTATCTTTAGCACGATTAGCTTCAGCTAATGTTTGTAAATCCTCTGTGTCTAGCTCTCGCCATTTTTGTGGTACCTTCTTTTCTTCCTGATCAGCTTCGTATTTATCCAGTCTTGCTTTGAGATCAGCTTCCTCTTGACGAGCTATCTCTTGATCGGCTTCGAAATCATACGCTTCTTCAGGGATAGCTCTACCAGCCGTATCACTGACTAATCCAGATGCTGCCTCAAGCGCGCCTTCTCGTAAAAATTCTGCTTGGTTCGCCCCAAGACCAGGAGGGAATATACCGCCAGCAAAAGTAGAAGTAGGCTCAGCAGCTGCTTCTATCATATGGTCAGGTTCAAAAGCTAAACTAGGCGCCGCTGCTACAGCTGCACCTGCTTTAAGAATTCCACGACGCTGTTTTTGGTAGTCTGTTAGTTCTCTATCGCTAGATTGTTTAGATAACAATGTATCCACATCAACGTTTTCAGCACCTCTATTCAACACGGCTCTTCTAGCGCCTTCTGGGGTGGTTGGTGCTATAGTGCCCGTTGGGGTTGGTGCTAATCTACCCGATATTTGATCAGACTGTATCTGACGCAAGATATCTCTTAACTCACCTTCTGAGAAATCAACATCTGCAGCTTTTTTAAATAACAATCTCATCTTACTAAGCACGTTCCTTATTGGCCCGCTGCCTAGACCTTCAGCTATTTGTATAGCAATATATTCTTCTACTTGCTTACGCCGATTACCATCGAGATCCTCTGCATATACTTTGCCCCTTTCATTATTAGTTAACCAATCATCAATTTTAGCTTTGTTGGCATTATCAAAAGAATCGATGTACGCATCCATACCATCTATTATGCCACCTAAAGCCTTGCTCCCTTTTCCAGTTTTGAACCACGCGATGAGACCACCATGGACGCCAACTTCATGTCTTATTAACTGCTTTATTCTAGCTTTGACATCCTTACGTCCACCGCTCGCGGCATACCTGCGTATAGAATCTACGTTAAAAGCAACAGTAGCATCTGATCTATCGTACTGCGCTTCTACTTGTGGTCCAGCATCTAGCTCTGTATCCACTCTTTCAGCGTCAAAACCGTGTTTTTTAGCCTCCATAAGAATCATCTTTTTTATACCAGCATCACTCATACCCGCGTTTCTAGCAGCCTGAGCAGCAGCATACACAGTGGTTGGAGCACTTGCCCCCAACCCACCAAACATCTCATCGACCATTTCCGTTATACTACCACCAGCTAACCCTTCTCCAACGGCTTCTAATGGTGCAGTCGCTAATTCACCAGCTGTAGCGCCAGCGAATGTTCGAGGCGTGACACTCGCGCCAGGAGCGGCCCTACCAGCTATTTTTGCACCAATACCCGCCGCTAACTTAACTCCTAACCCAGAGAAGAATGCGATAATCATAGCGTCGCCCGCAGCATCCTTATTAGCGCGGCTGAATCTATCATAGAAGTCTTGTGGACTATCTCTAAGCTCGTTAACTGTTTCTACCTTAGTGAGATCAATACCAACCTCTTGCAAGCCGTCCACTAATCGGCGAGAATATTCAGAGTTATATGCACCAACCATAGAGGATATTGCAGCCATCGTCATACCAGCAGGAGCAGCCATAATACCACCAACTAACGCGTCAGGCATGCTAGCAGCGCTTTCTACAACAATCTGTGACAAGCGTATGGGATCCATAAGAAGATGCTTAGTGGCACCCAAGAACTCTTGGTACCTATCACCAGCATAATCTTTTACCTGAGGAACTTCCTTGGTTAAAACACCTAACTCATCTCGCAAACGCCTAGCACGTGGTCCATTACCAATTAGCGTTTTTACGCCTTGCTCTTGTATCCCAGCTGCTTGTTCTTCCATAGCAGCAGCATACACATCAGGAGACATTCGCTTCTCAACCGTTTCACCTATAACGTCTTGCGCAGCTTGTATACCGCCATCCTTCATAGCCGCGGCTTCTGCATCTAATTGACTGATACCCATTACGCCAGACGTTTCTAATTGACCCTTTGGTCCACGCAAGAAGTGACCTGGATTCAATGTTTCACCAGCAGCCCTAGCGTTTTGACTGGTTATAATCCAATTTTCAAGGTTCCTAATCCCAATACCACCTAAATTCCAGCCACCTACAAGGTTGGGATCCATACCCATTTTAATGGCCATTTCTCTTTTCATTGCAATCTGCGCAGGTGCGTCAGGGCCTTGTGCTAGTGGAGATAACTCCTCAGTCGGTGTGTGCAACCGCATGTATTCTTCGTCTGGGTTCGTGTTTATTATAGGCGTTGTTTGCTGGTTATAAAAATCAGGTGACAAACCCTGTGGTTCTGCTCCATATGCTTGCGGATATGCCCCAGGATTAAACGACATAGGTGCTACATCGGCAGGAGACGCTACAACGTCTTGCAAGTTTAAGGGAATAGCTTCTTGCCCCCACGATGGATCTGGTACCATAGCGGACGCATACGGAGCATTTATGACCTGCCTGTTAGGGCGATGAAACTGTGCAGGGTCTCTAGTGAAACCTTTACCTTGGAAACCCTCGCCAGCTCCTAAATCTATTGCAGGTTGTGGGGCAAGTTGTGGGGATTCTGTCTGCAAAACGGCTTCTTCAGCGAGTAGTTGTTGTAACTCTGCAAACTCCTCAGGCGTTAAAGCATTAGCTCGCTCAGTTGGATCTATACCGAATAATTCGAATTCTTCCATCATTTTATTTTTTCTTCAGTAAGTGCTCTAATCGTGCTCGTTTTTCCTCTCTATCGCGAAGCTCTGAAATTGGTGTTAATCTCGTGCCACCCTTTAACTTAAGATCGCGTAAACTTTGCATAATTTGCGCTAGTTCAGGAGCGCTAGTCGCGCCGTAGAATCCTTCTTCTGAAGACTGCCGCGCACCATGAAGTCCACTTTGCAATAGTTTGGAAATCTGACTTTCAATCCCTGGGTCGCCTGCTTGATATGATTGAGAAGTCTCAGATAAATAGTCCTGTAACTGCATTCTAAAACCTTCAAACTCCTTCCGTCGATATGCATCAACATCGTTTTCATCCATATCCCAATTTTGGCCAGTGGCAAATCTCTTAAAAGCATTATCTTTAAACTGCTCCGAAGGCAACGCGATAGATCCCTGCAATTCCTTCAATAGCTCATCCATATTAGTGCCCATGGATGTTGCCCACGTACCAGCGTTTGCATTTCTTTTACCAGCCATCGTCTCCCATGCCGCGGTATCTTTAGGGTCCTCGTGATAAACAAACGGCGTGGTTGCCGTCTCGCCAGTCAACCCCTTTAGATCGCTAATGTAATCTAAAGATGCTCCAGATTTTATCATCTGCGCTAACAAATTGTCGTCACGCTGTATTTCTGTCTCAATATTCTCATCATCACCGAATGCATCCTCGTCACTAAGAACCTGCATTGGATTACCCGGGATATATTGTGATGTAAGCTCTCTCAATTGCCTTTCTCTTTCTGCTTTTTCCCTTGATATCAGCATGGATTGAATTAGGTTTTTATTTTGAAGGCCTGTAGTTGTAGCACGTTCCGTATCCAACATCGCCTGTCTGTCTCTAGTATGTGCTAAAGATTCCGCGTCCAATGCAAGTTTTGCATCATACCGTTCGTCCAGTTGGCCTTGACGCGCTTGCTGAGCTTCGAATTGCTTAAACCTAAGATCTTGCCCTTGATACTGGGAGTACGCGTTAGTTAAGCCAGCTATATAATCAAGCATCCCAGGTTGAGGGGTTTTGCGCTCTACCCTAATTTCTGGTAAGTATGGTTTCTGTGGTAAATACTGTCTAAGAGCCATGTGATTATCCTATTTTAGAAATCGCGTCGTACATTCTCTGGTTATTATATATGTTGCTACCGGATGAGAGCAGTTGTCCAACGGCTTCACCCCAATGTTTCTTAGGTCCAGGAACAGCGTCTAGATTCTTTTGCGTATTAGCTGCTAATTGACTAGGCGTTATCTGTCTATGTCTATCCCTTGCTAGGAATCGAGCGACATCGTTGATGCCCATGCCCATGCCTTCTATACCTTGCATCCGAGCATTACCAACCTGCCCTGCTAACTTCTGCATATCAGGACCCATAGTCCTTCCCATTGCGCCAGCATACCCACTGCCACCAGATCCTATGTCAGCGGATACCTCACCGCTAGCATCGGCCATAGCCTCTGCATAAGAATCAGATGTCGCGCCAACCGTGGTTGGATCCATCTCTATACCAGACACAGCAGCATCTTCTATAGCCGCTACCTGTGAATCGGTATTAGGTATAGCAGCTGCTGGCAGCATAGCCATAGCCACTTGCTTATCATAGAATGGATTTACCTTGTCTGATAGAGCATTTTCGTAACCAATGTCTCGACTATAAATACCATGCTGATCTTTTTTGTACTTGTCCATAATCTCTTGTATCGCAGAATCATAATTAGTCTGTTTATCAGCCGTGCGTTTTTTACCGTACATGCCAAGAGCAGTGCCTGCCATCATTGCAACCATTGGCCACGCCATTATGAAATACTCCCACTGTAAAGCGCATCGTTATCTTCTGCGTCAAATGGTCGTTTAGCGCCGGCTGGGCTTCCAAACATCTTCTGTGGAATGGTCCAACTTATGTTACCAGTGTCCCACGGCACAACACTGCCTTGGGCCATCTGACCTTGATAGTTACTGATGCCGTCAGCTGTTAATGCTCCACTACCAGCAGCACCCATCATTTTGGCTTTCAAGCCGGCATCGTGCGCTCTCAATTCATTAGTTAGACCTTGAGCATACCGCATAGCAGAAGCTAAACTTTTCGTCTTAGTTTCGTTTAATCTTTGGGTTAAATCTACATCGGCTTGACCGGTGTTAGTACCTTTGCGCAGTAGAGCGAAGTTCAGCTTACGCTTAGCATCATCGTAGGACTGCTGTATATCTGTTTGGCTTAGACCATAAACATCGTTTTGGTATTTGTTATAGTACCCACCTCTGTTGCCAAACATATCACTAACACCCTGCATGGCCTGGGTTATATCATACTGGGTTTGCTCTGCGTCGGTTTTCCAACCGGATCCCTTGCGACCAGAATCTGTGTACCTGTATGAATGCGGTGTTAAACGATTTGGATTTGCCTTGCCATGACCTTGCCAATGTGCTGATCCCCAGTTAGCCATAGATTGGTTTTGATCAGGTCTATTGCCATACGCTGTATTGAGGTCGTCGTGTCCCTGCACATACGCCTCGAAAGCCTGCCCTGGGGTTCGTATAGGGGTTCTTGTTGCCATTACAACTCTCCTAACAATTCGTAGTAGTAAGTAACTCCATTCAATTGAAACTCGCTATTAGCCGACTGAGTTACTTTAAAACCACACTCAGTAGTCATTAATTCTACTGGAATCATAGGTCCAGGTCTTGTATCGCTAGATAAAGAAATAGCGGTAGTTTCCTCTGAAGGACTTCTTGCGTCCCATCTGTGTTGCACATCTGCCGTGCCATTGAACATAACATCTGCCCCCATTATCTGCTTCCATCTTCCAGGTTTTTTAAATGCCTGATAAGAACTAGTTACCTCTACAGGGATAGCTGTAGCAGCACTATCTTGATAAGAATCAGGGTTAAAGATATAAACGTTATTATCAGATAACCTAAGAAACATATACTCCCCATATGGAGCTAAAGCTACAACATCGTTCGGTAAAACATACCGCGACCACGCGGTTACTTTAGACATCCTAGAAAACGTAAAAACAAATAGTTCGGTGCCTATTGCGCAGATATACTGTCCTAACCCGTGGAAGAAAGCGCTGATTGGTTCTGTGGTTCCCGCACCTAATCTCGTTTGTGCCATCAACGTGTCATGTACTAGGCTGTCAATTGGACTACCTACATCAGTATCTTGTAAATTACCTGTGTATATCTGCTGCCCAATAGATCTAAACCCTGAGTCAGTTAAGAAGAACAAGTCGTCACCAACAGGGAGTATAGTGTTAGTCCACTGTGAACCTATGCTTGATAATACCGTGCTAATCTCTATATTGTTAGGATCTACGTCTACAGACCAAACCTGTGCGCTATCCGATTGGAATACCACTAACTTACCGCGATAACTACCAAGAGCCAAAGGAGCAGCATCGCCTGGTGCCTCTCTACCGGTGGGTAAACCAGCCTTGCCACCAGCATCCATCTTCTCCGACCAGTTTGTTGGGTCACCAGATTTAGAATAACGAACTAAACCATCATCGGTTTTAACTGCATATATTTTGTCAGCAGCTATCGTAATAGAGTTACTCTGCGGGCAGTTAGCGTCTGTCACAGCCACATCGTTATAGAAGTGCTGTATAGTACCAGAAGCGTATTCAACCACAATATAGAGTTGGTTAGCATAAACCTGCGCGTCCCAAATCTTTGCCATTACATCAGTGGCATCAGCTGGGTTCGGAAGCACATGCACTTCTATTGTAGTATTTACTTTGCCAACTCCAATGCCATAACCAGCCAACGCTGGCATATCTGCGCTAGGAACAACAGCATGACTACACGTATGAGTCTGCTTGTTAAAAACAAATAAACCTTTTGTTGTTGCAGGTAAAAAGGATGGAGTTGGAGTACCTAAAACGCTGCCAGCAACGGATATCTTATCCAGCCCAGGACGCTTCTTCACAGCCCAACCAGTTGTTATATATGCGTTCTTACATTCGACAAGGCGGTTAGCATCGGAGACCTGTTCGGCCTTCCGAAGATCTATACCGCCCTCAAATCTATCGAACGTAATAACTTCCATCTACCTTACACGCCTCCGCCAAAACCACCTTGTGCATCCCATCTTGCCTCTTCATCATAAGCGCGAGGATTACGACGCTCATAGCGACCGTCATAATTATCACCACCTTCTTGCTGTAATGCTTGGGCGTGTTTGAACTGACGGAGAACGTCGTTACCAATAGCGCCCGCCCAATTACCCATAGGACCGGACATACCCGCTGGACCATGCCTAGGTATGCCTTGCTGCGGTTCGCCACCAGCTGGTGAAGTACCACCGGCGCCCATACTTGGATCACCCCATCTAGAGTCTGCAAAAGCATTCTCTTCAGGTGTCATGGCGCCACTCAAATCATGTAAGCCCATACTATTCAGAAGGCCACCAAGCATACCTGGCATATTCCTTACTTTGTCAGGATTCTTCTGTGCCCATGCTTTATAGTTTTCATCTTCAAGAAGATCATCACGAGTAAAGGAAAGATTATCCAGAGTCACGGGTCGTCCATATCTATCTACCATAGTTTGTCCGCCTTTCCAACCAGTTGCTCGTGCTACATCTGGGTTAACCACATCTGTATGTGGGTTTCCAGCGCGGTAACCTCTGTCTCGCCCTCTAGCAGCCATTGCATTAGCCATAGCCTGAGCTAGACCTCTCTCAGCTTCAGCGTTAGCGCCATAAGCACTGTCTCTGCCCCTCGTTCCTTGACCAATGCCAGCAAAATTATCTACATTAGGACCTACCGTATTTGGTTGCCCGAAAAAGCCAAACTCTCCGAAAGGATCGTTACTGTAGCCTGGAGCATCATAGCCCCTCGGTCCACCCCTTGGGCCACCGCGTCCTCTGCCTCTATTACCAGGATGTCCTTGACCTTCTGTACTAGGACCATCACCGCCCCAGCCTCCTGAGGGATCGTTTGCGCTGCCGCCTAATTCCATAATAACCTCCTATCTAACCTTTGTTGCTAAAATTTTGTCTAACATTGTTTCTATCGACTGTAATCTATACAGCATAACATCAAGATTCTTAACAGACTCTTGTACCTCTTTCTGATCCCCTGTGAGCTTTTTCAGATTGTGTATCTCGATACCGCATTGCTTAGCTTCGGCCTCTAGAGCCGGTATAGCGCGTCCCTGGATGCCTGCTAGACGCTCTACCTCAGCAGAGAGTCCAGAAGCCCACCAGATTGCACCACATGTCTGCACAATGAGGAAAATTATTGCACCAAAAAATTTAGCATCTATATTCATTTTCGTTTCTTCTTCGCCCTCTCAAGCGGACCTGGTAGTAGCCAACCGAGCACCATAGGTATTACAATCACCAATATAAGTAACCAACCTCCCATACTCACTAGGTCTCCCAAAAGTGTCCAGAAGTTATCTGGTGCACAACTAGCTGCTGTAGGCATGTCTCCTCCTTTCGACGGGCTCATCAGATCCGCAACCACACTTGTCACAGAGGCACCGCCCGCTGCCGCCAATAACACAGGAGCAGTCCCCGAGGTCGCAATCGATGCAATCGCACCCGCTCCTAGAGATCCCGTCCCTATCAGGGCTGCTTTCTTTAGGCTGGTACATCCGGCAAGGCCGAACCACCAAAGAATAAATGGTAAAATATAGTAACGACTACTAATACTACGATTACGGCTAAAAAGGGCTTTGATTTTGCCCATGCTTTTAAAGTTTCCATTAAGTATCCTCAGGTTGAAAAGAGCTCCCGCAACCGCATGATTTAGTGTTGGGGATATCAAAGTGAAAGGTTTCAGAAAATGCATCATTTTTCCAATCTAGTGTGGCCTGTAACAAATACTCCTCCGAGATGGGATCTATTACCACGTTTGATCTCAGAAAGATATCGTTCTCTTCTTGTCCAGCGATCTTCATTAAACCCACGGTGAAGCCACTGCAACCACCTCCATTGACCTCGATTCTTAAAAGCTCTGAACCGCTCAGTGTCTGGTTGATCCTCTCCTCGGCTAAAGGGGTAATGTTCATCGTTCACGTCT
>Ga0302133_10001192_pt1 | contig 16307 bp, 10 predicted proteins | sample CB9_331_MG_FD_203121 | JGI IMG/M metagenome (GOLD analysis project Ga0302133, IMG submission 203121) | Marine microbial communities from Western Arctic Ocean, Canada - CB9_33.1 | ecosystem: Environmental > Aquatic > Marine > Oceanic | place: Canada: Western Arctic Ocean | collected 2017-09-19 | reverse complement strand
CAAGTGGAATAATGGGTTTGACTCCAGATTTTTTGTTCTCGTTAAAATATTCCCAGCCTCTTAGCAGGCAGAGCGAATGAAGTCGTGTCTCAGGATTATATTGAGTCCTAGGGCCTGCCCAAGCCATACCCAAAACTGAGGGCAAAATATGGTCAATACGTTTCAGCATAAACTTCCGATGCGCCAAGTCGCGCGTGGGGCCGTTGGGGGATCCGAGCAGCGCCGCCAAATTTTTGGCTGACATTTCTTTGACCGCGGGAATTTTCCGCAGCGGTTTCCCCTCCGGCACGATGCGATAAATGCGGCCGTGTTTGGAACCGGCGCGGGGGTCGATGTTGGCGAGGCGGTCGTGGGCGACCCAGCGGGGGTGCTCGATGAGATAGCGGTACATATCCACCACCCACAACGCGCCGTCGGGGCCGGTGCGGGCTTGGGCGGGGCGAAACCAGTTGTCGGTGGAGGCGAGGAATTCGCGTTGGCCGCGGGCTCGGGTGGCGGTGAAGGTGACGCCTTTGGGTTTCAGATCGAGCTGCACGACGAGGTTGTGAACCGGCTCGCAGACAAACAAGTCACCGGCATATTTTTTGCCGAGCAATTCATCGCGATACACGGCGATGCCGCAGGCGGAGGTGACGCGGTTTGCGGACTCAGGATTGTTGAAGCGCGCGAGCAAGCGACTGCGCGGGTACAGCTGCGCGAAGGAGCCATCGGCCACGGCCACGCGGGGGTTGGGCAGCGTGACGTGCGGGTTGCGGCGGGCATAGCGCGCGGGCAGCGGATAGTGCCACGCGAGTTGGCCGTTGGTGCAGCCGAAGGGATTGCCCCAGTCATCGCGTACTCGCCCTTGCTGGCTGAGGCCGCTGAGGCGCTCGAGCTTGCCGCCGCTCACTTGAAATCGAAAATCATGCCCGCGGATGTCGAGCGGCGCGGCGGCGATGGGGCTGCTGATTTTCCCGCCGATCAGGCCGTTGGCGGCGTGGATCCAGTTATCCAAACCCCAGTGGAGGCCGTTGACGCGGGCCTGATAATTGGTGGTTTCGAATCCGGAAAACAGCCGTTCCACTTTGTCCGCGCGGCCATCACCGGTCGTATCCCGGGCAAATAAAATGTGTGGCGCAGCGCAAACGAGCACGCCCTCGCGCCACGCCATCAAGCCCGTGGGAAACGGCAACCCGTCCAAAAAAACCTCCCGATGGTCCATTCGGCCATCGCCATTTTTGTCGCTGAGCTTCACCACGCGGCCCCCGGGTTTCCATTTGCCATCGAGGCCGCTGGGGTAATCGTGCATTTCGATTACCCACAACTGACCATCGGAACCCCAGTCGATGGCGACGGGGTCGATGACGATTGGCTCGGCGGCGACGAGTTCCACGCGTAAGCCGTCCGGCACGGCGATGGCGAGACGCGAGGCTTCCGGCGAACGCGGTGCGGTGCCTTCGCAACCTTTCTGCGCGCGAAAAGCTTTCGGCATTTGACGATGCACTTCGCCAATTATTTTTGCCTCGAGGCCAACGGCCAATCGCGTGGGGCGGTCGTAATAAATCATCGCACTCTCGGCCTCGTAACCGCCTTCTTTTAAAATGCGCTCGGAGGGGATGTAGCACGGCGCGTCATTGGCGTAGGCGTGCACGAACAGCCGCGTGCGGTCGAACTCGCGCTTGAGCCGCACCGCGTAATCCACCACCACTTCGCCGGGCAAAAACACCATCGCGAGCTGATCGCCGAAGGCCCACGTCTGCACCGGATAATCCAACTGCGCCTGCAATTTTTCGCCGCGCGCCAACCGCGCGATCTGCACGCGGGCGTGATAGCCGCGCGCGCCCTTCAGCTTGGCCTTCGCCGCCCACTCAGCTTTCGTGGGCAGTTGGCCAAATGGCAGATTGATGCGGCCGCCGCGCGTGGTGAGCGGGGCGTTGAGGCCATTGAGACCGGCGGCGAGCAGGCGTTTTACTTCGTCGGCAATCTGTTTGCCCTGCGCGGAGCAGACGTTTGTGTTGTCGCCAGTGACGCCGGACTTGGGATTTTGGTCCGCCCCGCAGCCGACACCCACCAACGCAATTGCGCCGGGATGATCTTTCTGCAAATGCATCTGCGCGTAGCCGGCCCAATCGCCGCTGATTTTGTTGTTGGAAAGCGTCACGCAATGGCAGGCATAGTTGACAAAAATCGCACGGATTTTCCCATCCTCGGTACGCGCCACGAGCAACGGCAAATCGTGATCGATGGGTCCGCCCTTCGTGCGGCGATTTTTGGCAAAGCCCACGGTGCCGATGCCCCAATCGAGTTTACCAGGCCGTAAATCTTTTGATGCTTCGAGCGCCGCTTTTTCCAGCCAATCGGTGAGCTGCGCGGTGTAGCGATCGATGCGCTTTTGATGCTCGGCAGGAATCGGCAAACTAAAAAGCGTGGGTGCAACACCGGTGAGCATCGGCGCGGTGTGCGTGTGCGTGGCCATAATGGCGAGGCGGCCCGGTTTAAGCCCGGTCTTTTTTTGCAGGCGCGCGGCCACCGCGCGAGTCATGGAATCGGGGATGCCGAGGTTGTCCACGGTGATTATGATTGCCGCGCCGTTTTTGCCATCATCAATCGCCAGTGCTTTGGCCCAAATTTTTTGGGTGACCCCTTCCGATTCCGCGCGGCGAAAGCCAAACCCACTGAGCCGCACCGGATAATCCGGCGTGATGTCAACCGCTGCTGCGCCAATTCGGTATGCCGCCGAGGCGGGCCACGGCAACAATGCAAACATCAACACCCATCGGAACGGTAGAAGGGGAAAGGATTTCATACGCAGAGAATTTCGCCGTGCGGATTGGATGTCAAGCCGAGCGACGCGGGACATTGCGCTGGGCAGCGGTTACTGGCACACTCGGCGGATGTTAGCCCGCATTCTTTTTTTCGTTAGCCTGCCGGTTGCCGTGATGGCGGCTGGGGTTCCCAAGGATTATCAAGCCACGGCCAATCGGCTTGTTCATTCGGCGACGAATAGTGGGTTTGCTTTTAAGCGGCTGGCGACGATGTGCGATTCGTTTGGGCCACGCTTTAGTGGGTCGGCTAATTTGGAGAAGGCGATTGATTGGTGTTTGGTGGAGATGAAAAAGGACGGGTTTGTGAATGTGCACGGGGAGGATGTGATGGTGCCGCGTTGGGTGCGCGGGAAGGAGTCGGCGGAATTGGTTTCGCCGCGGCGGCGCGTGCTGCCGATGTTGGGGTTGGGCGGCAGCGTGGGCACGCCGGTGGAGGGCATCACGGCGGAGGTTTTGGTGGTGGATAGTTTTGCGGATCTCAAAGCAAAGGCGGCGCGGGCGAAGGGGAAAATTGTGCTGTTTAATTTGCCGTTCACGAATTATCGCGAGACGGTGATCGTGCGAAGCATCGGGGCAATTGAGGCGGCGAAGGTCGGGGCGGTAGCGAGCTTGATTCGGTCGGTGGGGCCGTTCTCAATGCAAACGCCGCACACCGGGAATATGCGATACGACGACACAGTGAAACGCATTCCACACGCGGCACTTTCGGTGGAGGATGCAATGATGCTGGCGCGGATGCAGTCGCGCGGGGAGACGATTCGCGTGCGATTGAAAATGGAGGCGCGGACATTGCCGCCGGCGAAGTCGCGCAATGTGATTGCAGAAATTCGCGGAAGCGAGAAGCCGAATGAAATCGTCATCGTCAGCGGCCACATCGATTCGTGGGATGTGGGGCAAGGCGCAATGGATGATGGCGGCGGATGCCTCGCAGCGTGGGAGGCGGCGCGGTTGATTATGAAAAGCGGGCTGAAGCCGCGCCGCACCATCCGCGTGGTGCTATGGACAAATGAGGAAAACGGCCTTGGCGGCGCGAAGGAATACGCGCGGCGGCACGCAAAGGATTTGAAAAATCATGTGCTCGCAATTGAATCGGACAGTGGCGTGTTCAAGCCGACCGGCTACGGCTTCCTCGGCAGCGGTGAGGGGATGAAAGTCATCCAACAAATCGGCGGACTATTGAAGCCGTTGGGCGCGGGCGAAATCAAGAAAGGCTGTCGCGGCGCGGACGTGATGCGGCTCATTGTGGGCGGCGTGCCGGTGATGCATCTGGAGGTGGACCGCGAGCGTTACTTTTGGTTTCACCACACCCACGCGGACACCATCGACAAGTTGGATCAAAATGAGTTCAACCGCTGCGTGGCCTCGCTGGCGGTGATGACTTTTGTGGCGGCGGACTTGCCCGGCGGCGTGCCGCGTTAAAATTTTGGGGCCGGGGCTGTTCTACTGTTCTACTCACCAAAAAACCCCCACCAAAAAAGCAGCCGCCGAGATTATCCCGACGGCTGCTACCCAACGCGCTATTATGTAAGCTGGCGGTCTGCGCGACACCCCAGCAACGGAAAGCCTAGCAGGAGTTCACTCCGCTTGCCTACTGTAAGAATGAGTTTTGTTTATAGTAGGGTCCGGCAGGTGCGGAGAGGGTTAAAAATCGATTCGGCAGTTGGGCAGAGCCTTGCGGAGCGCCTCCACTTCGCTGCGCGGGATGGGGTTGCCGCCGAGGTTTACCATTTCCAATTGCTCGAGGCCAGCGAGTGCGGTGACGCTGGTGATACGGTTGCGTTCAAGATATAAAACCTTGATGTCCTTGAGTTTCGACAAGGGAGATAAGTCGCTGACAACATTGTCGTTAAGATTCAAAAACACAAGCGCATGGAGATTTTCCAACGGGCGAATATCTGAAATTTCATTTTTTGAAAAATTCAGTGACTCCGCCCGCAATAGTTTGCTAATGGGTTCGAGGGTGCCGATTTGGTTTCCGCTCGCATCCAACTTACGCAACTCCTTCAAGCGCGCCAAGGGAGCGATCGAGGTAAACCGGTTGTTGCGAATTTTCAGGTCATTGAGGGTGCTGATGCGGCCGAGGGGTTCAAGATTAGCCACGCGGTTATCGCCTAAATCAAGCCGCCGCAACTGCGGTAATCTCGCCAACGGGGAGACATCCTCGATCCGGTTGAAACGCAGATAAATCACTTCCAACTTGGTGAGAGATTCAATGGGTTCGAGATGTTCGATGTGGTTGTTATTTAGGATGAGCAAATGCAACCCGCGGAGTTGACCTACGGGCTTGAGATCGCTCACCAAACTTTGGGCAAGATCGATTCGGTCCAGCTGCAACAACTCGGTTTTGGTAATGTCCCCTTCGGGTTTCCTAAGTTGCTCGCGCAATTTGATCTCAAACTGAGCGTTGGAAAATTTGACCCGCTCGGCCGGATCGCCCTTAGTCACCCCCGATCCGTCACCCCATCGCGAATGCGATTCGCTGCGCACTTCCACCAGTTCATAAATGCCGTATTCACGACTGTAAATGAGACGCATGGTGTAGTTGAAAAACACCCCGGGCCAAATATAATCATCAGCCATATCCCCTTCCCGACTGCGCGATTCAGAGGCATCGGGCGCACGCTTCATCAACGCATGAACCTCGTCGCGTTTCACGTCCGGCCCCTGTAACAGGTAAAAGAAATCGTTTGCCTTGGCCTCACACTCACGGCGCGCCTGAAGATCAATCCAGAAACCCACACCCACCGATAGCAACACCCCCGCCAACCCGATTCGGAACGCCAGCAGTACACGGCCTTTTTTAGGTGATGCAATTTCGGGCTCAGCCTCAGGCGTGTGAATGTCCCCGTCGAATTTGCTCATCAGATCTGTTTGAATGAACGATTGAACTCTCGCCACGAAATCCCAAGCCCCGTCCGCACCGTGGCTATTGCGCAACACTGGTTCATGCCCGAAAATACCCAACCCCGTGAACGGGTGCAATCACGATATGCAGGTTCATCGAAAAGGCTCGGTACTCTCTGTACGGGCCAATCAGCATGGGGGTTCACTAACAACTTCGGGTGAGCAAAAATATGGCTGCTCCCACTGCCCAAACCGCATCCAAATTAAAGCCCGGTTCTTTTGTTTTCGATTTCCCAGAATCTGTTTCCTCAACCGACGGCCGAGGTCTGGCTTTTTTTCCAAACCACCGCATCAGTCGCGATCCGAAGTTCCCAGTCCCGCCCATTGCCCCCTCAACTTTTGCCGGTTGACCCGTGGTTGAACGCCCGGCCGAACTCGATTGTTCGTGGGGCCAACCGCAAACCCAGCACCGTAAATCACCATCCCAACCCTGCAACGGGCCGTGGCCGTTGGGGCAATCCCCCTGACTCGCCGCGTCAGGCTTGGATTCTTTGGATTGCCTGCGGGGTTTGGCCTTGATCACCGGCGGTAGTGATTCCTCCGCGACTGCAGCCACCTTCACTTTTAAATCGGCACGGGCCGTTTTCTTCTTGGCTGATTTTTTTTCCGGCCCACCCATGGTCGCCAAAATTCGGGCGGCATCCTCGTGCCCCTGTGCTGCCGCACGCTCAAACCAATATCGGGCTTGCTCCAGATTCTGTTCCGTACGATCGCCCGTCTGGTAAATGACCGCCAATCGATATTGGATCTTAACTTCATTTAATTCCTCGGCGCGGAAAATAAGATTGTCCAGTATTCGCATGAGGAAAAATTTCTAAAATTGATTTTGGTCACCCGCCGACAAGGCCGGTGAATGCCAAAGGCTAATCTTCCGTGCCCTCGGAGGCAACGGAATTGCGCCCGCCGCTGATATGCAGCGAAATATAAATACTCAACAGCACCGAAGCGCAAAAAGCCGCCGCACCCCACTCAATGGCCACCCGTGAACCGCCGGGCAAGCCCTTGACGGCCACCACCAACACCGCCAGCACAAACACATCCAACATCGACCATTTACCGAGCTGATTGACCCAGCGTACCGATCTCCCGATTTCCAAACCAGCCGCCAGCCGGGCGGAGGCCATGAAGTAAACACCCAGTTTCCAAATCGGGAACACCACGGAAAAGAGCAGCACCATCACGCCGATAAACACACTGCCCTCGTCGAACATGGAACGGATGCCTTCAAGAATGGAATAGGTGGTGGGCACGGTGAGTTCGGGGTTGATCAGGCGCACGAGCGGGGTGAACTCGCCAAAGCCGGGGTGCAGCGTCATGCATGGTGCAAACAGCCCGAGCCCAAGCAGACCCGCCGCCACCCCAAGGCATACCTGAAGTTGCCGCGGGTTCATGACCGTCAGCGCAGGGCCTCCACGAGTTTTTCCACCGGCTGCGCGCTGTCCACCACGCGCAAGACAAAACGCTTGAGCCCACCGCGCCCGGCCGCCATACGGTCGCGGTCGCGTGTGGGTTTGCCTTCGGCATCAATAAAATACGCGTTGTCGCCCGGCTCGAGGTCCGCCAAGGGAATAGCACAACCGCCCGCAAAATCATTCCGCACCGGATCGTCGTCATACGCCCGAATCACCAATTCACCCTTGGGTTCCACTGAAATTAACGCCGCCTTAATCAGATTGCGTGGCGAAAGCCGTTGCCCTTCGCTGGAAAGTACCTTGCGCAATTCGATCACGCTCACATTCGCGCCCAGGCCAAACCACTTGCCGATGAGCGCGTTTTTCACCACATCATTTTTCGTGTGATACACCGTCTTGCCGTGCCAGTTTAGCTGATAATATAAATCCGGCGCGGAACTTCCTGCGTCCCAACGGTCGCCCCCCTCCTTCATTGGATGAAACTCCATCAACGTCACCAGCACATAATAATCTTTCCCCACCACCACCTTCCGCGAAGGCGCGCGCGCGGTCTCTTCCGTCTCTTTGTCGCCCCACAAAAATACCGCCCCCACCGCCAACACAATCAACAATGGCGCCAAATAATAAAACGGTGAAGGAGTCGGCCGCGTTTCTGTGGATTCGCTTTCGGCCATGACAAGGGTTTACTTTGCCGGTTTCAGTTTCACCGAAGCGCGAATGCCGCGCATGGTTTTCCAAATGGGCGCCGTGGATTTCTGCGGCGAAGCGCTCACGAAAAGATATTGATTGGCCGAACCTTTGTACTGCCACGTCTGCAATTCGAAATGCAGCGTTTGCATTTTCTTTGTCGTAAACGGCTCCAACCACACCACCTCCGCGCGATACGATTTTACGTTGAGCGCCCCTTTGGGTGACACGCCGTTTTCCTTCACCGGCTCGAGCTTCACGGTAAATTTGCTGACATCCAGTTTCGGGTCATTCAGCCGCGCCTTGGAAAGGCCCGTGTAATACACGAGCAATTCCCGCCGCAATACTTCCGCCGTCAACACCGGCTTCTGCTCCAGCGCAAATAAAAACACATAGGTGAAAAAATTCTGTGCCTCCGCCTTGAACATCCCCGGCGCGAACAGGATTTCCTCTATTCCCTTCAACCCGAGCTTCGGCGCAAACCCCGGCGGCAGCTTGATGCGCTCCCCTCCCCACTCCGGCGTCGGCTTCGCTATTTCAAACTTCTGCAGATGCGGCGGCAACGCTGCTCCCACCGAAAACCCAGCCACCATCAGCCCTATCATAACGAGTTGTTGCATGCCGAAAGTATACCCCCATTTGCCCATGCCGTAAAGCACGACGGGTTGAGATTGTCATTGCCCGCTAACGGGTGTAGCACGGGGCATGAACATCCGATGCCTGTGCCTCACTGCTGCCATTTCGTTTTCATTCCTGATGTGCGCCGCCAACAAGCTGCCCGAAACAGGGAAGCAATTCCCGGCACTGAAACCCTTCGATGACTTGATGCGCGAGTTTGTGCGCGAGAATGAACTCCCCGGCGCGGCACTGGCGGTGGCGAAGGATGGGCGGTTAATTTACGCGCGCGGCTTCGGCTATGCCGATCGCGAGCGCCGGGAGCCGGTTCAGCCGGCATCGCTCTTCCGCATCGCCAGCATCTCCAAACCGCTTACTGCTGTGGCCATTATGCAGCTGGTGGAAAACGGTAAACTAAAACTGGAAGATAAGGTTTTTTCCATTTTGACTCACAAAGCCCATTTAGCGACTGGAACAAAGATAGACCCTCGCCTAGCTGAAATCACCATTCAGCAACTCCTCCAACATCAGGGTGGCTGGGATCGTGGCCGGTCGTTTGATCCCATGTTTCGTCCTGTGAAAATTGCGAACACGTTGGGGGTCAATCCACCCGCTAAAGCCGATCATATTATCCGGTACATGATGGGTCGGAAACTGGATTTCTCTCCAGACTCACAGTTTGCTTATTCCAATTTCGGTTATTGCTTACTGGGAAGAGTGATCGAACAAGTAAGCGGCAGCGACTACGAGAAATATATGCGGAACGAAGTTCTCAAGCCCTTAGGCATCCATTCGATGCACATAGGAAAATCACTTCTAAAAAACAGAGCAAAGGATGAAGTGCGATATTACACGCGTAACAATTCCACGGCGAGTGCCGTCATGGGAAAACAAATCGGCAAGCCGGTGCTCCGTCCCTATGGCGCATGGTATCTTGAAGCCATGGATTCTCACGGTGCCTGGATCGCTTCGGCAGTCGATTTAGTGCGCTTTGGATCAGCCGTAGAATATTTTGATTCATCCAAAGTACTAACCAAAAAAAGTATAGGCAAGATGGTTGCTAGACCAAAAGGGATTGCCGGCCACGACAAGACCGGAAAACCTAAGGCAACCTATTACGGGTTCGGCTGGGCAATTCGACCGGTGAGAAACACAGGGAAATTCAATCGCTGGCACTCTGGGGGGCTGGATGGAACCTCAACGATCTTAGTCCTCCGCCACGACGGCCTCTGCTGGGCCGCTCTCTTCAATACCAACCAAACCCCCGATAAAAAACGCCCCGGCAAAAAAATCGACCCCTTAATCCACAAAGCCGCCGATGCGGTGAAGGCGTGGCCGAAACATGATTTGTTTCAGTCGCAAAAATAATGATCGGCTTACGCGAGGATGTCCTTGACCACGTGGCCGTGGACGTCTGTTAGACGAAAGTCGCGCCCCTGATAACGGTAGGTCAGTTTGCGGTGATCCATGCCGAGCTGGTGCAGGATGGTGGCGTTCAGGTCATGGATGTGCATCGTGCCAGGGGTCCACTTGTCTTTGCGCGGCTGCGGCTTGAGCATGTGGCCATCGGCGTCGGCAATGTTGTATCCGTAGTCGTCAGTACGGCCGTAGGTAATGCCGGGTTTGATTCCGCCGCCAGCCATCCAAATACTAAAGCAACGGGGGTGATGGTCGCGCCCGTAGTTTTCCTTGGTGAGCGTGCCCTGACAATAAGGGGTGCGACCAAACTCACCGCCCCATACGACGAGGGTGTCTTCAAGCAAGCCACGCTGTTTCAAATCTTTGATAAGCGCGGCACTGCCCTGATCAACATCCTTGCACTGATTGCCATGTTCGCCGGCGAGATTTCCATGGGCGTCCCAGCCGCGATGGAAAATCTGGATATTGCGCACGCCCCGCTCAGCCAGCCGGCGGGCATTGAGGCAACAGGCGGCAAACGTGCCGGGCGTTTTGGCATCTTCGCCATATAGGTTGAAGGTGGATTCAGGTTCCTTGCTGAGATCCATCAACTCCGGCACAGACGCCTGCATGCGATACGCCATCTCATGTTGTTTAATGCGGCCCAAAACTGAGGGATCCGCAAAGCGTTTTTGCTGCGCATGATTCAGCGCGGCAAGCGTATCCAACTGCGCCCGGCGATCCGTGCGCGTGACGCCGCCGGGATTATTCAAATATAAGACGGGATCCCCCTGACTGCGCAAGAGCACACCCTGATGCTGCGAGGACATGAAGCCGGAGCCCCACAGTCGGCCAAACAAACTCTGCTCCGGGTGCTTCGTGCGCGCGTGCATCACCACATAATTCGGCAGGTTTTCGTTCATGCTGCCGAGGCCGTAGCTGAGCCACGCACCGAGGCTCGGGCGGCCGGGGATTTGGCTGCCGGACTGGATGTAGGTAATGGCCGGATCGTGATTAATGGCCTCCGTAAACGCCGTGTGAACCACGCACAACTCCTTGGCCACCGTCGCGGTATGTGGCAGCAGTTCGCTCACCCACACGCCGTCGGCGTTGTTTTCATGCTTGGTGAAATTGTATTTTGTCGGACACACCGGCAATGTTTTTTGCCGCGAAGTCATGCCCGTGATCCGCTGGCCGTCACGCACTTCAGCCGGCAAATCCTTGCCGTACATCGCGCGCATCTTCGGTTTGTAATCCCAAAGGTCAAGGTGGCTCGGCCCGCCACTCATAAAAAGATAAATCACCCGCTTCGCCTTGGCCGGATGATGCAGGCCCGCCTTCGCTCCGGCACCAAACAGCTCGCGGCCCATCAACCCCGCCAACGCCGCCGTGCCCAAACCCAGTGCCGACCGGCCGAATAACGTCCGCCGCGTCATCATTAACTGCATCTCACGATCCAAATTTTTCATGTGATTAATAAACCCGCAGCGCCACGTCGCTGGCCAGCACGGTGATCGCAACTTGCGCCCATGCTGCGTGTTCGGCGGCATTCAATGTGGTGTCGCGCGGAGCATTGCCGATGGACAAGTACGCCGCCGCATCCTTCGTGTTTGCCGCGTAGCGTCGTTTCAGTGTGTCGAAAAGTGCCATGCACGCGGCGCGCTCGGCGGCGTTCGGGTTGCGGCTGGCCACCAGCGTAAATAGCAGGTTAAGGCGGCTCGTATTATCCGCCGCCTCGAGCAACAGGCGCTGGCCGAGGGTGCGACTCATCTCGACCCGTTGCGTTTCATTGAACAGCGCCAGTGACTGTGTGGGCGTGCTGGTGCGCGAACGCTTCACGCAACTGCTTTCGCGATTGGGTGCGTCAAAGAGCGTCATCATCGGGTGCGGGCTGGTGCGTTTCCAGTAAACATAAAGACTGCGGCGATACTGGCGCGCGTCTTTGTCGGCGACATAATTTTTTGTGTTGCTGCCCGGATGCATCAACGCCTTCCACAGGCCGCCCGGTTGATATGGCTTCACGCCCTCGCCCCCCATCGTGCCATCCAGCAGGGCGCTTGACCACAACGCCACATCGCGCACGGCCTCGGCATCAAGCCGGAAACTGGGCCCCCGCGCCAACAAGCGGTTCTCGGGGTCGTTCACTTTGGTCCGGTGGGAGGAGCTTTGGCGAAAGGTGCGGCTGGTGACCATTAGCTTGAGCATCGCTTTCAAATTCCATTTGCGGTCCTGCAAATCGACCGCCAACCAGTCGAGCAGTTCGGGATGCGTTGGCTGCTCGCCCTGCAACCCAAAATCCGCCGGCGTGCGCACCAGCCCCTCGCCGAAGGTGCGCTGCCAAATGCGGTTAACCAACACGCGCGACACCAGCGGATGCCCGCGCGCGGTGAGCCATTGCGCGAGGCCAAGCCGGTTTTGTGGAGCTTCCTTGGGTAGCGCCCCCAATACCTCGATGACGCCAGGTCGTAACGGATCACCCTGAGGTCGGTTATATTCACCGCGTTTCAGCAACTTCGTCACACGCGGCGTGGGCAGGTCCTTCGCCACCAACGTGGTGGTCATTTTTCTGTTAACCGCCTCAAGACGTTTCAGAAGAGGAATGGCCTCGTTATGAATTGCCAAATCCTTGAACAGTCCTTTTGGATTGGCCACTTTTTTCAGCCGATCCGTGGGCTTGGTGTTGTTCCAGTTCTTGGCAGCGGGCACCTCCTTATGTTCCGGCATTTTGATAAACACCTCCGCCGCCTTCAGCAGCTTGGTTTGCTCAACTTCCACCGCTTTCGATTCTGCCTGAATCGTCTCCCAGTTGTCCCACGTCGACTGATCCACCGGGGCCTTGATGGTTGGCCCATATTCGTATTTGTTGCCGTCCATCGAGGACTCGGCGGTGCTGTTAAAAAACGCCATCATCCGATAATATTCCACCTGCGGGATGGGGTCGTACTTGTGCGTGTGGCAGCGCGCACAGGTGAGGCTCATCCCGAGCAGCGCGGTGCCGAGCGTTTCCACGCGGTCAAAATTATTTTTCGCCTGAAACTCCGCCTGGATCGCACCGCCTTCTGCCGTGGAGGGATTCATCCGCACAAACCCCGTGGCCACTCGCTGCGCCAGTGTCGGTTGGGGTAACAAATCACCCGCCAGTTGCCACGTTACAAATTCATCCAGCGGCTGGTTGCGATTGAAGGCGCGCACCACCCAGTCGCGATATGGAAAAATCCCGCGCCGATTGTCGAGATGCAACCCATGCGTGTCGCCATAGCGCACTGCGTCCAGCCAATACCGCGCCTGATGCTCGCCGTAGCGCGGGCTGGCCAACAGCGAATCCACCAGCCGCTCGTACGCGCCCGGCGTTTTGTCTGCCAAAAATTTATTCAATACCGCCAGCTCCGGCGGCAAGCCGGTGAGCACCAACGCCGCCCGCCGCGCGAGCGTCGGCCTTTCTGCTTCCGGCGCAAAGGTGATGCCATTCGCCTTCAACTGTCGTCCCACTAGCGCATCGATCGCATTGCCCGTCCAGTCCGGCCGCATTTTTTTGGGCGGCACAAACCCCCAATGTTTCGCGTACCGACCGCCCTCCTTTACCCAACGCGTCAGCACATTACGCTCGGCGGCAGTCAATTGCTTTTCCGCCTTGCGCGGCGGCATGGGATCTTTCTGGTCGTGCAGGCGAACAAGCATTTCGCTTTCCTTCAAAGCCTTTGGGTCGATGGCTTTGTGTCCATCCAGATCGCGCGTTGCCTCAGCGAATGAATCCAGCCTAAGCACATCTTTATTGGTTCCATCCGGCCCATGGCAAACGAAGCATTTGTTGGAGAGAATGGGAAGAACGTCTCTCGAAAAATCCACCGCGGACAACTGGCTTGCACAAATCATTGCAGCCAAAAAAGAAACGCGTTTCATAGGCAAATCTTATCAGCCGAACTCTGAATTTCCAGCCTTATTCGCTATGCGTGTGATGCTCGATGGCTGACGCGTTGTTATCCGAACAATTCCATCACCGGCTTGCCGGGGGTGATGGGGCGGTCGATGCCGGTGTTGTTTTGGGGTTCGTTGAGGGGGATGTCCAGCGCGTGGTAAATGGTGGCGGCGAGTTCTTCCGGGCGCACGGGATTACTGGTGACGGTCGAACCGGTCTTGTCGGACTTGCCGTACACATTGCCGCCGGCAATGCCGCAGCCGGCGATGATGGAGGAAAAACACTTCGGCCAATGCTGGCGGCCCGGCGGTTTCTGCGTCAACACTTTGGGGGTCCGACCAAATTCACCGGTCACCACCACCAACGTGTTGTCCATCATCCCACGCTCTTTGAGATCCGTAAATAATCCCGCCAACGCTTGGTCGAGGCGCGGCAGGCAAAAGCCCATACCGTAGGAGCCATTCCCGAAGGCGTTGCCCATTCCCATGTTGCCGCCATGCATATCCCAACTGCTGCTGGGCGGGCCTCGGCGGTCGCTTGGTGCTTGGCCGACCCAGCCGTTCACGGTCACAAAGCGCACGCCCGCCTCAACCATCCGGCGGGCAAGTAACAGATTTTGGCCGAGCGGATGCATCCCGTAACGCTCGCGCACTTTTAATGGCTCGCGTTTGAGATCAAACGCCTCGCGCCCTTCCGGCCGCGTCATTGCGTCGTAAGCTTTCTCGCGCAAATCGCTCCAGTCGCGCCCCTTGACGTCTTTGTCCAGTGCCTTGCTCTCGATGCTGCTGAGCAGTTTGCGGCGTTGGGCAAGACGCCCCGCATCGCCGAGGTCATAAATTTTCGGCGCCGCAAAACCCGGCATCGCCGGATGGTTATTTGCCGACCCCACAAACACCGGCGCATACGCCGAGCCAAGGTAACCGCCCAGCGCAAGATTCGGCGCGCAAAAAACCGGGCGGCCCACGCACTTGATGAGCCACGCGTTGGAGACAATGTTGCGCGTGCTCGGCTTGTGCTTCGCCACGAACGAGCCGAGGTACGGCTGGTCATCCGGCACGCCTTGCTGCACGCGCTTGGCCGATTGGCCGCTCAGTAAATTATGCATCGCATCGAAATGATTACTGATCGCGCCCGGATGCGTCATCGAATTGATGAGCGTAAACTGGTCGGTTAACTTCGCCAACCGCGTGTGCATCTCGTTGATGCGCATCCCCGGCACTTTGGTGGAGATCGGCTTGTACGGCCCGCGATACGCTTCCGGCGCGTTGGGTTTCATATCCCAAGTATCCACGTGGCTCGGCCCGCCGCACAACAGCACGAAGATGCACCGCTTCTCCGCCGACACCGCGTTGCCCGATTTATCAAGCTTATCGCTGCCCATCACCGAACCGGGCATCCCCATGCTGGCAACGCCCAACCCGCCCGCAATGAGGGCCTGTCGACGGTTCAGTTCAAATTCGCTCATGGTGTTTTGACGCTAGTTTTTTTTGCTTATTCGCCAAGACACAACACCTCGCCCGCCTTGGTGGTGAGGTACAGCTTGCCGGCCGCGATGGCGAGGCCGTCCCACATCGGCGGTGGCACTTTGCGCGACGCGAGCACTTTGCCATCGGTGGCATTGAAAACCTTGAGCCGACCGTCTTTGTGCACGGCGTAGAGGCGGTTGCCCGCGAGGGCCAATGCGTGGATGTCATTGTACAACTGCGTGCCGGGTTTGACGGGCTTGGCTTTTTCGGCGGGCGAGAGGAAGGGGTCGACCACCCACTTGGCACCCTCGGCCACGCGGAGGGTGCGGAAGGGTTTGCCGCCTTTACGGGCCATCGACCCGGCGGCCCAGCCGGTAATCCATTTGCCGTTAAACTTTGCCACCGACTCCGCATCAAAATCGCGCCGGAAAATATCCGTGCTGCCGTTGATTTGGCCGAACACTTTTCCATCGCGGAACACCACCAATGGCCGACGCGGGGCTTCGCCACGATAGCGATCTTGGTGGCGCGCGCCGTAGGTCCACGAGCCGCGTGGCACCCAAACCGCACCGCCGCCGGTGTTGAGCTTCGCGAAGGCGTTCCATTTGTCCACCGAAAGCAACTTGCCCGCATCGGAAAAAATCCAGCGCGACATCGCCACGCCGCCGTTTTCCTCGTGCAAAATATCCACGGGATCAAACTCCAAGCCGGAGTTTTCATAAAATCCCTTGAACGGATTCTTGCCGGTCGGGTCGTCCTTTTGCGGAATGGAATCGAGCCGGTGCACCCATTGTTTTTCTCCGGTCAACAGGTCGACCGCAAAAATCAATACGCCGCCATCGGCGAGTTGCTGGCGGCCGGCCACAAAATAGGCGGTGTTCTTTTTGACCAACACCGCGCCGGGCACCGGCCACGGGCTTTCCACCTGGCCGTACGCCACGATGCGTTCGTCGACCGGCGCGGCGCGCAGTTCCCACGCCAGCTCGCCGGTGTCCGCGCGCACGGCGTACACAAAGCCCGCGTGACAGCCGAAGATCGCAAGCCCACGATGAATGGTCGGCGGCAAATCCACCCGACCGCGAGCGGTGAAACCCCACAGCCGCTC
>Ga0302133_10001191_pt1 | contig 16313 bp, 10 predicted proteins | sample CB9_331_MG_FD_203121 | JGI IMG/M metagenome (GOLD analysis project Ga0302133, IMG submission 203121) | Marine microbial communities from Western Arctic Ocean, Canada - CB9_33.1 | ecosystem: Environmental > Aquatic > Marine > Oceanic | place: Canada: Western Arctic Ocean | collected 2017-09-19 | reverse complement strand
CCCGGTCATGCGGTCGAAGACGTAGGTAAACGCCTGCTTGCTGACCTGGGCGAGGGCCTTGATGGGGCGGCCGTCGACCGTGATGTCCACCAGGTTGGCGGCCGTCGGAAAGTCGTAGTCCCACAGGCCGTGGTGCACCGCCTGGAAATGCCACACCCGCTGACCGGTTTCCGCATCGAGGCACACGATGCTCTCTGCGAAGAGGTTGTCGCCGGGGCGCATCCCGCCGTAGAAGTCGTTCGTGGGGGTGCCGACCGGCAAATATACGTACCCCAGTTCTTCGTCGACTGCCATCGTCGACCACACGTTCGTATGGCCCGTGTACCGCCACGAATTGTTCTCCCACGTGTCGTTCCCGAAATCGTCGCCCTGTGGAATGGTGTGGAAGATCCACTTCATGTGCCCGGTGCGTGCGTCATACCCCCGCACGTGTCCTGGCGGCGCCTCCCGTGTCTCGGTACGGTCGGTCACGACGCTGCCGACCACGACAGTGTCGCGCACGATGGCCACGGGTGACGAGTGCGAAATTCGCGCTGGGTCGACCGGTCGGCCCAGCGTGCCGCTCAGGTCCACGGCCCCGTTCTCGCCGAATCCGGGATAGAGCGCGCCCGTGCGCGCATTCAGGGCGACGAGCTGCAGGTCATGCGTCGCGATGAAGATCCGGGCGTCGTCGGAGTCATCGTCTTCCCAGTACGAGACCCCTCGATGCTGCCATCCCGAGTTGGCCGGGCGTTCGAGCCGCTCGTAGGCGCGTGGGTCATACGTCCACACCGCCGTACCGGTGCCAGCGTCGAGTGCCGCCACCTGGGACAGTTCGGTGCTCACGTAGACCAGCCCACCAATCATCAACGGGGTGGCCCGAAACTGCCCGACGCGCAGGTTCTCCCGCTGGTCGGTCACCTCGGTCGAGATCGACGTCCACCGCCAGGCAATCTCCAGATCGGCGAAGTTCTCTCGCGTGATCTGGTCGAGCGGGGAGTACTTCGTGTTCTCGGGAACCGCTCCGAACGCTCTCCACTCGCCGACCGGGACGGTCTGGGCGGTGGCGGAGCTGGAGACCACCACGGCCGTGAGGGCCAGCCGTGCGAGTCGCGCGATGGTCATGAGTCCTCGCCTACCGTCCCGAGGGTGTGGCGTGCGCTTCGGCAGGTCTCATTGGTCGTTCGCATGGGTGTCAGGTGAGGGTGCCGCGATTATAGCGTTCAACCCTCCGGCCGCGACCGCTTGTTCGGCGCGCTCGAATTTGGTTGAATGGCCAATAGGAACCACCTGCTTGTTTCGTCCTTATTTTTGTCATCCCAATGGAGCTTCACCATGACACCCCGTTCGCGTAGGGTTCTGCACTAGGCGCTTGTTGCCTTTTTTGTCCTCGCCGCGGTGACCGCGACTTTCGCGTCGGTGAAGACCGAGCAGCGAACGACCGTGAAGTTCGAAGGGGCGATTGGACGTGTTGTGGGCCTGTTCGGTGGCGACGCGGCCAAGGACGGGCTTGTGACCACGACGGTCGTCGAGAACGATCGGATGTACACCAGTAGTGACGACCGCCGTGCGGAGAGCATCGACCTCGCCGAGGGTCGGATGTACGACCTCGATTTGCGCGACAAGACCTACGAGGTCACTACCTTCGACGAATTGCGGGCCAGGATACAGGAGATGCAGGAGCGTGCCTGCGAGCGGGCACCGTTCGACGCCTCCAGCCGCCAGCCGCCCGAAACGGCGAGCCGGGGCGGGAGGCTGAGGTTGCCCTGGACGTGCAGCGACCAGGTGAGGACCGCGAGGTCCATGGGCGCCAGACCGAGCTCGTGGTCACCACCGTGACCGTTCGCGAGAAAGACCGCACGCTGGAAGAGGCGGGCGGCATCGTCATGACGGTGCGTTCGTGGACGACGGACGACGTCACCGGCATGCAGGAGATTACGGACTTCCAACGGCGATACGCGGAGGCCCTGGGTGAGATATTCGGGTTCGACTCGGCGGCGACGATAGCGCCGGTGAGCCGCGTTCGACCATCTTCGAGACCACGAGTGAGCTGCTCAACATCGACAACGCTCCAGACACGAGCGTGGTTATGATTACGGCGAACTTCCGGGAGAAGTAGGTCGAAGGGCGGATTGAGAGTGGGTTGAGGCTGACCATGTCACTGCGAGTGAAGGCGCTCTTGGTCGGCGTTGCGGCCCTCCTGGCCGTTATCTGGGCACTGCGGGCCCAGCAGGAACGCAGCTCCTTGCAGTGGTTGGCGGAGCAGCGGTTGGCGGACGAGCGGTCCGCCTTCGCGCCGACCGATGTGGTGGAGATGGGGCGGATGCCGCCCGAACTGCGTGAGTCGTCCGGACTTGGCGCGAGCCGTACCTACCCGGGTGTGTTCTGGACCCACAACGATTCCGGCGATGAGCCACGGCTGTACGCCCTCGACGCGGACGCTGCGCTTCTGGCGACCATCGAGGTCATCGGCGCCGACGCGCGCGACTGGGAAGCGATGACTCTTGGCCGCTGTCCAACGGTATCCGACCGGTCCTGTTTGTATGTCGCCGACATGGGGGACAACCGGTCGGTGCGCGAGTCCGTCGCCCTCTACATCGTCGAGGAACCGGATCCATTTGGCGGTGATGCCGAGGTGCCTCTGGTGGGCACGGTGCCGTTCGTGTACCCAGACGGACCGCACGATGCCGAGGGGCTTGCCATCACCGCCGTCGGGGACGTCATCGTGGTCACGAAGGAGCGCGAGGAGGCGGCGCGCCTGTTCGAGATTCCGGCCGTCGATATCCAGACGGCTATCAGCACGGAAGGAATGCTCACCCTCGGCGCCAGCCTGCAGTTGCCGATTGGACCCGACCCCCGGGCGGGGCGTATCGCCACCGGGGCGGCACTGAGCGCGGCCGGCGATGTGCTCGCCGTGCGCACCTATTCGGAGATTTACCGTTTTCGATGGCCCATTGGCGATGCCCCGGAGCAGATCGCGGAGGCGTGCTTTCTGGGAACTGACGAGCCCCAGGGTGAGGCGCTTGCGTTTCGGGCCGATACCGACGACTGGTTCGTTCTCACCAGCGAGACGCACACCGACCAGGCCGGGTTCCTCCAGGCCGTGCGCTGTGGGGGCGTCAACTAGGCTAGGGGAGCGTCAATGCCAGTAGCTCGGCGTCGTCCCCGGTTCCCACAGCCACCACCAGATACTGCCTTCCGTCGTGCTGATAGGTCACCGGATTGCCGCCCGGTACCGCGGGCAGATTCAGCGAACCGAGATGGTCTCCGCTGGCCTTGTCGTAGGCGCTGATGGTGCGCGAACCGGTGGCGATGTCCTCGTAGTCGCGCCCGCCATGGTTCATGATCAGCAGCGTTGGCGTCACGAGCGGACCGGACGTGATCCCGCCCCCACCGCCCAGCGGAGGCAGGTCGAGGTCGACAAGGGCCGGATGGTTGCGGGGGCCATCCCCGTGCGCCTGCATCCAGTCCTGGTCCCCGGTGTTGAGGTTCAGCGCCGTGACCCGCTTGTAGGGAGGCTTGAACACCGGGAGCCCTTGCGGCCCACCCAGTCCTCGGCTCCACGGATCGGTGAAGTAGCCAACCGTGGCGGGGGCTTCGTACTCGACCAGGTCCGCGAGGGCCAGGGTTTTCGACGACGAGACGAAGAGTTGGCCGGTCTCGACATCCACGGCTGACCCTTGCCAGTTCGCGCCGCCACCCGCCCCGGGCGCTTGAATAAACGGCTTCTCGCCGCGCAGCACCGGCGGTGAAAAGATCGGTCCGAACCGTGCCCGGGACTCGATGATCGCGAGCGCCTCGGCCCGCAGTTCCGGCGTGAAGTCGATGACATCCTCGATGCGGCTCCCCTGTTGTTCGAACGGTGGCGGCTTGGTCGGGAATGGCTGTGTTGGCGAATACCATTCACCGGGCACGTTGCCCTGGGGGACCGGGCGCTCTTCGATAGGCCACACGGGTTCGCCGGTCGCGCGGTCCAGTACGTAGGTAAACGCCTGTTTGCTCACCTGGGCGATCGCGTCAATCTCCCGGCCGTCGACATTGATGGTCAGCAGGTTCGGCCCCGTGGGGAAGTCCCAATCCCAGAGCCCGTGATGAATCGCCTGGAAGTGCCAGGCGCGCTGGCCGGTGTCGATGTCGACCGCAATGATGCTCTCGGCGAACAGATTGTTGCCCGGTCGCATCCCGCCGTACCAATCGTTGGACGGCGTGCCGGTCGGCAGATAGACAAGGCCCAGTTCCTCATCCACCGCCATGTAGGACCAGACGTTGGCGTGGCCGCTGTACCGCCAGGATCCGTTCTGCCAGGAATCGACACCGAACTCGTCGCCCTGTGGAATGGTGTGGAAGATCCACTTCATCTCGCCGGTGCGGGCGTCGTAGGCACGGACGTCGCCGGGCGAGGCCTCCCGCAGCCGCAGGTTGGTGTCCTGGACCACGCTCCCCGTGATGATGGTGTCCCCGGCGACGGCGACCGGCGACGAATAGGTCATGCGCGAGGCGTCGATTTCACGGCTGTAGCCCTTGGTCAGGTCGATGTAGCCGTTCTCACCAAACTCTGGGTAGACGGCGCCGGTGCGCGCGTTCAGGGCGACCAGTTTCAGGTCGTGGTTCGCCATGAAGATGCGCGCGTCGTCGCTCTCGCTGTCCTTCCAGTAGGTGAGTCCGCGGTGACGCCAGCCCATATTGGGCGGACGGTCCATGTAGTCGTAGATACGCGGGTCGTGGGTCCACACGGTCTCGCCCGTGCCTGCGTCAAGTGCCGCCGCCTGGCCCAGCGCGGTACTCACGTACACGAGACCGTCGGCCATCAGGGGTGACGACATGAAGGCGCTCGGGCGAATCTGCTCGTGTTCCGCGACCACCGCCTGCGAGAGCGACGCCCATCGCCAGGCGATGCGAAGGTCGGTGAAGTTGTCCGCGGTGATCTGGTCGAGCGGGGAGTATTTTGTGTTGGCAGCGTCGCGGCCAAACGCGTGCCATTCACCGTCGGGGACCTGGGCCTGCGCTGCCGTGGCACCGGTCGACAGGAGTGCGACGAGCAAGACCAGCCAGGGATCAGGAGCGAGATGCCGAAGTCGCGGAACCGAGTACAAGTCGCGGCCCTCCCTGAGAACCCTGGGCAGATGTCGGGATTGTAGTGCGCAGCCTATTGCATCTTCCGCCCGGTCCACTAGTCTCGCGGCACCATTCCGGTGAACCTGAACTTCTGCGCGCGGCGGCCGCGCTGCGCCTCGGCGGTGTAGATGTTCCCCTGACTGTCGCTGGCGATGTGGTGCAGCGCCTGGAACGCGCCCGGCTCTTCGCCGTTGCTGCCGAACGAGTCGAGGACTTCGAGCGTCTGGCGGTCCACGATGTGGACCAGCGAGTTGCCCTGATCTGCGATGTACAAAAACTCTTGCTGCGGGTCTGGCGAGAAGGCCACCCCGGCCACGGTCAATGCGCTGTCGGCGTTGCGGTTGATGAAGCCCTGCGTCGAATAGGTGCCGTCGAGCGTGAATACTTGCAGTCGGCTGTTGTTCCGGTCCCCGACATACACCAGCCCGTCGTTGGCAACCTCGATACCGTGCACGGTGGTGAACTGTAGGGGCCCCTGCTCATCGTCGACCGGGGTGTCAGGCGCCGCATCCATCGGCTCGCCGCCGAAGGCGCCCCACATGCGTTTGAACACCCCGGTGTCGGCATCCAGCACGATCACGCGACGGTTGCCATAGCCGTCGGCCACGAATACCTCGTTCGTCTCCTCGTAGACGAATGACTCCGCCGGGCGGCGCAGGTTGTCGGTGTCGGTGTTTCCGCCGCTCACGCCGCGGCCGCCGATCTGCAGCAGCAGCTCTCCCGTGTTGGTGAGCTTGAGCAACATGTCGTCCGACTCGGGGTCGCCTCCATTCCCGCCCACCCAGATGTGTCCCTGGTGATCCGCGTGGATGCCATGCTCGTTCCCTGGCCAGTCGAAGTCGGCGGTCGGTCCACCCCAGGCATTGATGAACGTCCCGTCGGCGTCGAACTCGAGCACCGGCGGGGCGACGTTGGCCTCTTCTCCCGCCTCGACCGTGCGCGGCCGGTGCAGCACCCAGACATGGTCGCGCCCATCCACCGTCACCGATGCGACCTGTCCCAGCACCCAGTCGTTCGGCAGGGTGGGCCAGGAGGCATCGACATCGAACGTGGGAATCTGCTGTGGCTCAGCCGCGGCGGGTGCAGCCGCCTCGCCTGTCTCGCCCGGCTCAGGGCCCGGTGCCGCGCAGCTGATCGCGCCGAGACACAGTGCGGTGGCGACGAGTGAGGTGATGCCTGGCTTGTATCTCATGGCTCATCCACCGTTTCTGGAAAAGGCCGTCGCTCCGACACCGCGTTGCGAAGGGGTCTAGTTGGTATTACTCAGTCGCCACAAGTGCGAGCGGGTGCGGATGAACAGGCTGCCCTGCGCAATGGCCGGGCTCGACATGGCCACTTCGCCCAGGTCGTTGCTGCCGACCACGTTGAATTCGTCGGTCGGGTCGATGACGTAGGTCGTGCCCTCTTCGCTGAGTACGAACACCTTCTCGTTGTACGCCCACGGTGACGCGGTGAATCCGCCGGCGCCGACCGCGACCCGTCGACGCACTTCCTGGTTCAGCACCTGCTGCTCGCTGTAGTACTGCTCCTCACCCGTATGGGCGTCATGCACGGTGTAGAACCCCTGGTCGAGGAGTGTGAAGTAGTAATCGCCGTAGACAAGCGGGGTCGGATGATAGGGCCCCGCGCCTTCCTGATACCAGACGACGGTGTCGCTGGTGCGCTGGCCGTCCTGCAGCGTGATGTCACCCTGCGCACCCGGTTTGATGGCAAATACCGGTTTGACGGCGTCGCCGACATACCCCGAGGTGACATAGAGCAGTCCGTTTGCGCTGAACGGCTGCGGAATCGAAATCGTGTTGAGCCCGCTGAAGCGCCATAGCTCGTTGCCGTCAAGGTCGTAGGAGCGGACCTGATCGCTGCCGGCGGTCACCAGTTCGGTCCGCGCGTCGTGCTGCCACACGAACGGCGTGGACCAGTTCGTGCCTTCGTCCCGGTCCACTCGCCATTGCTCAGTTCCGGTCGCCGCATCGAGGGAGACAACGAACGACTGCTCGTCGTTGTCGTTCACGATAAAAAGCGAATCGCCGTGCAGGACCGGTGACGCCGCCGGACCCCAACCCAGGCGCGTCTCGGTGGCGTCGAAGCGTCGCTCCCAGACCACCTCACCGGCCATATCCAGCGCGAAGACCCCGACGTTCCCGAAATAGACGTACACGCGCTCGCCATCGGTCACCGGGGTCGACGAGGCAAAGGTGTTCTTCAGATGACGGTCGAACTGCGGCTCACCGACATTGACCTCAGAGGTCCACATCAGCTCGCCCGTATCGACCGCGTACGCGTAGACCAGCCAGTGATGGTTATCGACCTCGCGCTCCATCAGGTCTCCCGGCTTGGGGGCTTCGAACCTGGGATCGTCGTTCGTCTCAGGAGAACCGTACGGGAAGTACAGCCCCATGCGAGGCTCCTGGCTTTCGCCATCGCTCACGACCGTCGTGAGGAAAATCTGATTGCCCCAGATCACTGGCGACGACCAGCCCAGGCCATCGACCTCGGTCTTCCAGACCACGTTTTCCGTTGGGCTCCACGTGCTGGGCAACCGAGGGTCGTCTTCGGCGATCGGCAACGCGTCGGCGCCGCGGAACGCGGGCCAGTTGTCATTCTCGGCCGAGAAGGTTGTCGTGGTGGCGACCAGCGTGAGCAGCACGATGATGAGTGACGCTCGCGAGGCGATGAGCAGATGGTGATGTGGCATCGGGTAATTATACGCCTCCCAAGCGCTGACTTAGCGAGATATCCAAGCGACCACTAAAGTGGACATTTGAAAAACGTGCTCGGCGGGTAGCGTTCTTCGTAACCTCTGCTTTTGCAACAGTTACGAGGCCACGTCAAGCGAAAGTCGAATTGGCACGCGCCGTGAAGGTTACCAGGGTAGAGGGTTGGCTATGGGTCAGCTCAGCGATTGGTCGGTCCGGAATGGGCCGTGACACAGCAAGCGAAGGGGGCACAGGCGATGAGAGCAATGACACGCAATCACACGAATGGACATGGACAATGGCTGGCGACCGGCATGTTGATGCTCTGTGTGGCCGTGCCCAGCGGCGCGGTTGCATCCGACGGCGACCTGCGGCAGCAAGTGCTGGAGCGGTTGTCGGACGAAGAGGCGGTCGCGGCCAAGATCGACGTGGCCGTCAACAACGACGAGGTGACCCTGACCGGGTTGCTGGCGTCGGTCTGGGAGAAGGAATGGGCGATCGAGCGGACCGAGCGCACCGACGGTGTTGCGTCGGTGGTCAGTCAGCTCACCCTCGTCGTGCCCAGGCCGGATACGGACCTGGCCAGGGCGGTAGCTGAAGCGATTGTCCGGTATCCGTACTACACGGTCTTCGATCACGTCAGCGGATTCGTCGAAAACGGGGTGGTCACGCTGCAGGGTGACGTGACGCCGGACCGGCGAAAGTCCAAGGACATTCGGGCACGTGTCTCGAAGGTGATCGGGGTACAGGGAGTCGTGAACGAAGTCGAGACCCTGTCGCCAGCCATCAATGATGCACGGATACGGTTCGCGCTAGCACGCCGGCTGTTCAATCACCCGTCGCTGGGGCGCTACACGGGCTATGACCCTGGTATCCACATCATCGTGAGGGGTGGCTACGTCACGCTGAAAGGTACCGTCTACGACCAGGCGGACCGGCTGATTGCGGATAGCGAGTCGCGGCGGACGTTCGGAGTCATCCGGGTTCACAACGAGTTGAAGGTGCGCGGAGCAGTGGAGGAAGTCACCGCACCACCGGCGGCTGAACCGGGGGTTGAACCACGAGTCGTCGCCGTCATCGAGTAGTGGCACGCGGGTGAGCGTCTGGACACGCGCTCACCCGCGTCGCCCGCCAGTGCCACCATCCGGCCTGTGGTGGCAACTCCGAAAACACCAGTGAACCCGTGCTGATGGCCGCCTGCACAAGGCCCTCAATGCAATCCGGTTGCTCCTGCTGGGCACCAACCGGCAGTTTTGAGGATAATGCAGCGACAATTCACACGGGGGAACACCATGAGACTGAGTTCCAGAACATCTGTGGCGTGGTCGGTCGCGATTGCGGCCCTCTCCACCCTTGGCGTCGGCGTGACGGTTGAGACACAGGAGGGCCGTGCACCTCGCAACCTGGAAGAGTTCGACGCCATGTTCCAGGAGCTCAACAACTGGGGGCGTTGGGGCGCAGACGACGAGCTCGGCACCATGAATTTGATTACGGCCGAGAAAACCCGGCAAGCGGCCGGGCTCGTGCAGTCAGGCGTGACCGTCTCGCTGGCGCACAACCCGATACCAGGGGTGGCGCCGGATAACCCGGATGCGGCGTTCAACCACACGATGGGGCGGTCGCTACGCAGCGACACCTACGAGTTCACGTATCACGGGTATGGTGTCAGTCACATCGACTCGCTGTGCCACTTCCTGTGGAACGATCGGCTCTACAACGACACCCCGCTTTCGGCCAGCACGTCCGACGGGTGTGGCAAGTTCGGTATCGAGAATCTCAAAAGCGGCATTGTCACGCGGGGCATCCTCCTCGACTTCCCGCGGCTGAAGGGCGTGCCCTACCTGGAGCCGCAGACACCGCTGTATGTCGAAGATATCGAGGCCTGGGAGCAGCGGGCCGGGGTGACGGTCTCCCCGGGCGATATCATCTTCGTCCGCACCGGGCGGTGGGCTCGTCGGGCGGCGCTCGGACCCTGGCAGGTGTCTGGAAACAGCGCCGGTCTGCACGCTTCGGTCCTGCCCTGGATCAAAGAGCGGGGTGTGGCGGCCGTCGGCAGTGATGTCGCGACAGATGTCATGCCGTCGCTGGTGGAAGGCGTGACGCAGCCGGTCCACACCATGCTGATTGCCGGCTTCGGGTCGAACATTTTCGACAACATGGATCTCGAGGCGCTCGCCGAGGCCGCCGCGGCCGCGAACCGCTGGGAGTTCATGCTTACCGCTGGCCCGATTCCGGTCGAGGGCGGCACCGGGTCGCCACTCAACCCGATCGCGGTGTTCTAGGGGTACACTGAACCCTCAGATCACATGGAGCACCATCCGAACCGACAGCAGCTCGTCGGCTGGGCACACCGCGTTCGCGCGGTGGCGCGAGTCGTGGCCACGTCCGCCCTCCTGCTCGGGTTGACGCCGGCCGCGCCGCTGGCCCAGGCCGGTGGTGCCAGCGCGCAGACGCTCGAATGGCAACGCGATTTTCTGGATGAGTACTGCGTCGCATGTCACAACGACCGCGCGGAGATGGCTGGCCTGACGCTGCAAACCGTGGCCTTGCAGCGCGTGGGGCACCCAGAGGATGACTCCGTGGTTTGGGAGAAGGTCATCCGCAAGCTCCGGGCGCAGTCGATGCCGCCGGTTGGGCGTCCTCGGCCCGATCCGGCTTCGTACGAGCGGATGGCGTCGTGGCTCGAAGGCACGATTGATACGTCAGCCGCCGTCACGCCGAACCCCGGGCGTCCCGTGGTGCACCGGCTGAATCGCGCGGAATATACGAACGCGATCCGCGATCTGCTGGCACTCGACATCGATGGTCGCGAGTGGTTGCCGGCGGACGACTCGGGATACGGATTCGACAACATCGCCGACGTGCTGTCGCTGTCGCCCAGCCTGCTCGAGCGGTACATGATCGCGGCGGCCGGCATCAGTCAAATCGCGGTCGGCGACCCCGCGCTGCGTCCCACCCGGCAGACCTATCGCACTCGCCCCACCTTTATTCAGGAAGGTCGGATGAGCGATGACCTCCCGTTCGGCAGTCGTGGCGGTTTGTCGGTGGAGCACTACTTCCCGGTGGACGGCGAGTATCGCGTCAAAATCCGACTGCAGCGGACCCACGCCAATCAGATCAAGGGGCTGGCCGAGGCCAACACGGTCGAGGTGCGGCTGGACCGCGAACGGTTCACAACCTTCACGGTGGGCGGCGATGGCGTGATCAACCCCTGGGGGGCCGTCATGGCTGCGTCCGCCTACGAGCAGACGGCCGACGACGGGCTTGAATTCTCGCTTCAGGTGGCAGCGGGTACACGCACCATCGGCGTGACATTTCCCGAGAAGCGCGGGCTGTCGGAAGGCGTGCTCGAGCCACGCCTGTCGTCTGCCTCCTACGAGTTTGCCGGTGACCGCGACGCGTCGATGGCGGTCGACACCATCGAAATCAGCGGTCCGTACGACGGCGTCCGGCCGGCCGAGACACCGAGTCGGAGCCGCATCTTCAGCTGCGTCCCCGCCGAGGGGGCAGGGTCCGACGCCCAGGCTGCGTGCGCCGCAGAGATTCTGGCGACCTTGGCCCGTGGGGCATTCCGGCGCCCGGTGGACAAGAGCGACGTGGAGATCCTGCTCGGGTTCTATCGGACCGGGCAGGCCGAGGGTGGTTTCGACCGTGGCATCCAAAAGGCGCTGCGCGCGCTGCTGGTCGACCCCGAGTTTCTGTTTCGCATCGATACCGCGGGAGAGCCCGCCGGCACCGAGCCGGGAGCGGCTTATCCCATTACCGATATCGAGCTGGCCTCCCGGTTGTCGTTCTTCCTGTGGAGCAGCATTCCGGACGACGCACTCCTGACGCTGGCCGAACAGGGGCGACTCAGCGAGCCGGAGGTGCTGGAGGCACAGATCCGACGCATGGTTGGCGACCCGAGGTCGTCGGCGTTGGTCGAGAACTTCGGCGGCCAGTGGCTGTATCTGCGCAACCTGCCGGGCGTCAGGCCTGACCCCGACGCGTACCCCGAATTCGACGACAACCTGCGCGACGCGTTTCGCACCGAGACAGAGCTGTTTCTCGACAGCCAGATCCGGGCCGACAACAGCGTGGTCGATCTGCTGACCGCCGACTACACCTTCGTCAACGCGCGTCTGGCCGAGCACTACGGCATGGCCGGCGTGTACGGGAACCACTTCCGACGGATGCCGGTCGGTGGCCAGCGGTCGGGGCTCCTCGGGCACGGCAGTGTCCTCACGGCCACCTCGTATCCCAACCGCACGTCACCCACGCTGCGTGGAAAGTGGGTACTCGAGAATCTGCTCGGCGCGCCACCGCCCGCGCCACCGCCGGACGTGCCTGACCTGGCCGACAGCGATGTCATCAGCCCACGGTCGGTTCGCGAGCGTCTCGAAGCGCATCGGGCGAATCCGGTCTGCGCGAGTTGTCATGCGCAGATGGACCCGCTGGGTCTTGCGCTGGAACCGTTTGACGCCATCGGCGGCGTCCGGACACACGATGGCGAGAGTCCGATCGACGCGTCAGCCACGCTCCCCGATGGGTCGTCGTTCGAGGGGCCGACGGGGATTCGCGATCACCTGGTCCGTCAACCGGATCGATTCGTGTCATCGCTGACCGAGAAGCTGCTGACCTATGCGCTTGGGCGAGGGCTCGAAGCCTACGACGCCCCGGCCGTGCGCCGCATCGTCAGAAGTGCGGAGGCAGAAGAATATCGTTGGTCGGCGCTCGTACGCGGTATCGTCGAGAGTGTGCCGTTTCGGATGAGGAGATCACCCCAACCATGATCATCACAAAGATGCACCTGCCGCGTCGCACGTTCCTGCGCGGGCTGGGAGCAACCCTGGCGTTGCCACTGCTGGACTCCATGGTGCCGGCACTGACTCCGGTGGGCCTGACCGCTGCGCAGCCGGTGCGCCGACTGGGCATTGTCTACGTGCCGAACGGTGTCTACATGCAGCACTGGACCCCGTCCGCGGCCGGTCGCGGGTTCACGTTGCCTTCCAGCATGGCCCCCCTGGCGGGATATCGCGACGAGATGCTGGTGTTGACCGGACTGTCGAACAAGATGGGCGACGCCTGGCCCGGCGAAGGCGCCGGCGACCATGCACGTGCGGCCGGGTCCTACCTGACTGGCGTGCATCCGAAGAAGACCGAGGGGGCCGACCTGCGCGCCGGTCTGTCGATGGACCAGATTGCGGCACGGGCGCTGGGGACCCAGACGCAGTTGTCGTCGCTGGAGCTGTCGCTTGAATCGCGCGAGAACGTCGGGTCGTGCGACCCCGGCTATGCCTGCGCGTACGCCAACACCCTGTGCTGGAGCAGCCCCACGACCCCGTTGCCGATGGAGAACAACCCGCGGGTCGTGTTCGAGCGGCTGTTTGGTGGCAACCAGAGCACCGATCCGGAGGCGTGGCGGGCCCGTCGCGAAGAGGACCGCAGCATTCTCGACGCCGTCGGCGACAAGGTGTCGCGCCTGCAAGGCGACCTCGGACAGCGGGACCGGCGCAAGCTCGACGAGTATCTCGAAGCGATCCGTGACGCCGAACGGCGTATCCAGATGGCCGAGTCGCAGAGTGAGCGCGACCTACCGGTGGTTGACCAGCCCGCCGGGGTGCCCGCGACCTTCGAGGAACACGCCAAGATCATGTACGACCTGCAGCTGCTGGCCTTCCAGGCCGACCTCACGCGGGTCATCACCTTCATGGTGGGGCACGAGACCAGCCAGCGGGCGTATCCGGAAATCGGCGTGCCCGACGCCCATCACCCCCTGTCGCATCACGGCGGCAGCGCGGAGAAGATCGAAAAGCTGATCAAGGTGAATCGCTATCACGTCGAGATGTTCACCTACTATCTCGACCGCCTGCGTGCCACCGAGGACGGCGACGGCTCGCTGCTGGACCAGACCATGGTGCTCTACGGCAGCGGGATGAGCGATGGCAACGGACACCTGCATCACGATTTGCCGACCATGCTCGTCGGCAAGGGCGCCGGCGCCATCGATGGCGGACGTCATCTCGTGTACCCACGCGAGGATGAAACGCCCGTCGCCAACCTGTTTGTCAGCATGCTCGACAAACTCGGCGTGCCGATTGACACGCTTGGCGACAGCACCGGCCGCATCGAACCGCTGTCGCTCTAGAGACCCATGACACTGTCGACTCTGCGCTGCGCGACCGTCGTCCTGGCGACATGGACGCTTGCGCCCATGGGGGTTGCCCTGGCCGCAGGTGCCGCCGTCGACGCCCCGGTGGCCGATGCGGCCCAACGCAACAATTCCGACGCCGTCATCGCGCTGCTGGACACCGGGGGCGATCCGAACACGCCGCAGGCTGACGGCGCCACCCCGCTGCACTGGGCAGTGCACTGGGAGGCCGCCGGCCTCGTCGAACGGCTGATTCGAGACGGCGCCGACGTCGATGCAGTGAACGACCTGGGCGTGTCCGCACTCGCTATTGCCTGCCGCAACGGCAGTGGCCCGATGGTGGATCTGTTGGTGGACGCGGACGCCAACGCGGCGCTGGCTGAACCCAGCGGCGAGACCGCGCTGATGACCTGCGCGCGAACCGGGACGGCGGATGGCGTCGTTCGGCTCCTGGATGCGGGTGCTGACGTGGCCGGGCGTGAACAGGCGAGCGGCCAGACTGCGCTCATGTGGGCGGCGGCCGGTGGCCATGCCGATGTTGTGCGGGCGCTCCTTCCTTCAGGCGCCGAGGTGGATGCTCGTTCTGCCGGCGCGTTCACGCCGCTGCTGTTCGCGGCCCGCGCCGGGTCGTTGGAGACGGCGCGACAGCTGATCGACGCCGGCGCTGACGTCAACGTCACGACCGAGGCTGGTTTCAGCCCGCTCCTTATTGCGGCCGCCAGCGTCGACGCCATTACCGGAAGCGACTACCGTCTTGTGGAAGCGCCGAGCGAGCACGAGGCGATAGGCGGCTTGCTGCTCGACCATGGGGCGGATCCGAATCAGACCGACCAGTACGGCATGACCCCGCTCCACTTTGCCGTCGAGATGCGGAAGCCGGGACTGCTGCGGGCGTTGTTAGCGCACGGCGCGGAGCCCGACAATCAATTAACGGGCGGCTTGCCGTTCCGTCGCGGCGACTATGTCGGGCGCGGCGCCTACAACCAGGCGACACCCTTCTGGCTGGCCGCGCGTCTGGGCGACGTGCCGACCATGCGTGTCCTGCTGGAGGCCGGCGCTAATCCCCATCTTCCGGCCGCCCGCGGTGTGACACCGTTACTGGTGGCGTCAGGCATGACGCAAAGCGACTCGCGGATGGTGGCGGAGTCGGCGTTGCTCGATGCGGTCAGGATGCTGGTGTTGGAGGTGGGCGTTGATGTGCGCGAGGCCGCGGCGAACGGCCAGACCGCCGTCCACGGTGCCGCCGGCGTCTCCGGCAACGACCTCATCCGATTTCTCGTCGAGCAGGGGGCAGACCCGCTCGCTGAAGATGCCCGTGGCACCACGCCCCACGACGTGACGCTTCGCACCCTGCGGCCGCGTCCAGTGACCGCCGCGCTCCTGCTGGAACTCGCTGGTCGGACTGGCGGTCCCTAAGTGCTGGCTCGCTCGACCCCCGCCCGCGGCACCGAGCCCTCTATTCCGGGAGCGCGAAGATGAACAGATTGTTGCCGTCGCTCGGGCGCATCCCAGTGATTCGATTCATCACCCCGGTGTTCAACGAGCGTCCCGTGCTGATCGCGACATACTGCCGCCCGTCGACCGTGTAGGTCATCGGAAAACCGGTCACCGGCGACCCGAGGTTGATTTCCCACAGCAGCGCGCCGGTGTTCTGGTTCAGCGCCTTGAAGCGACCGTTGCCGTCGCCACCGAAGATCAGTTCCCCGCCGGTGGCCAGCAGCGACATCGTGAACGCCTCCTGGTCGTGGGTCCAGATGGTCTCGCCCGTTTCGACAGAAATAGCCTGAATGGTGCCGACCTTGTCCACGCCCGGCGCAAGCTGTGTGCGCCCGATCAGCGAATACCACCCGTTCCCGGCCTCCGCGAGCAACGCGCTACAGGTGTGCCGCAACGGCATATACATGTGGTTGGTCAACGGGCTGTAGGCGCCCGCCTCCCAGTCCTTGCCCCCTTGCATGGTGGGGCAGGTCATCACCTCTTGCCCGTCGCGCGTGAACACGACTTCCGAGTTCTCGCTGACCACGCCGGTCGCCCCGTCGATGTTGCTCACCACGTTCTGGCCGACACTGGGGGTCGCCCAGAGAAATTCACCCGTCGCGCGGTCCAGCGTATAGATGATGCCGGTCTTGCCGGGGATGCCGGTCACCACCTGCCGCTGTTCACCCGGACGAATCCGCGGATTAATCCAGCTCACGGCATCGGCGCTGGGCGCCACCGCGGTGTCCACCAGCAGTCGCTCGAATGGATGGTCGAGATCCCAGTGGTCGTTCAGGTGCTGGTAATACCAGGTGATCTCGCCGGTGTCGGCATCCAGCGCCAATGTCGAGTTGTGGTACAGGTGCTTGTTGTCGATGCCACCCACCAGGAACTTCGGCGCCGGCGACGTGACCGAC
>Ga0302133_10001185_pt1 | contig 16390 bp, 37 predicted proteins | sample CB9_331_MG_FD_203121 | JGI IMG/M metagenome (GOLD analysis project Ga0302133, IMG submission 203121) | Marine microbial communities from Western Arctic Ocean, Canada - CB9_33.1 | ecosystem: Environmental > Aquatic > Marine > Oceanic | place: Canada: Western Arctic Ocean | collected 2017-09-19 | reverse complement strand
TGTCAATACACTGTTCTTGAGGTCGCTCGTGACATCATTGAGTCGCCAGTTCACACTGGCTACCACGATGAGGACGAGGACGAGGAAGACCTTGAGGACTGCTGCATGGAGTGCGGAGAATACGAGCCTGAGTGCGTCTGCGACGACGACGACTGGTAGGGAACTTTCTAATCGTGGTTGATTAGACCTTGGGGCGGTGGATAACATAGGCGGGTGGAGACCCAAGTATGCCCGCCGCCCTTATTTTTACAACCGGAGAGACAAATGTCAGACATCCAAGAGGAAGCGGAGAGACTGCTTGCGGTCTACGACGCTCACGAGATGGAGTCTCTGGACTGCGACCGAAGCGGAGAATACTACTGCGACTGCTTTCATAAGGCGGTCGAGAAGTTCCGACTAAGTGTTACTGGGAAAGACAAATGAGAGAACCAAGATACGCCCCCAACTTTGCGACTGACATCATGGAGGAATTGATGGCTCTGCCTTGGGAGAACCATGACGCTCCGCGAGACGAGTACTTCATGGCTAACGAGAAGTTGAGTTACACCTACGGTAAGGGTCGCGGCGAAAGAACATACACGTCAGCCCCTTACTCAGCCGAAGTGGCAAGCCTTCAAGACTGCATAACTTGGTATGGAAGCCGTTTCAATATGTGGTTCGGCTCTCACTACAACGTCTGCTTCCTCAACCGATACGACGACCAGAAGAAGTGGTTGGGCTGGCATTCAGATGACTCGCCCATGATGGACAGTAGCCACCCGATAGCCGTGGTGAGCTTCGGAGTTGAGAGGTTCATCAACTGGAGACCTATCGGTCACAAGGGAGTGATTCCGAAAGAGTGGACACAAAAGCTGGGGCATAGATCGTTGTTCGTGATGCCCAGCGGCTTTCAGGAGACGCACGAGCATAAGATTCCCAAGCATTCAGCAGAGTGCGGAGTGCGGATTTCTCTGACGTTCAGGAGATATAAAGAAGCCAATGAATATTAAATTCATCATCAAGGACATTTGCTGCTGGCTCTTGGGTCACAAGGTAATGAGTCCGAGGAAGTGGGAGTTTGGGTGGTGGTCAGCAAGAGACCAGAGTACACAATCCTTCAACGACATAGAATGTGTCAGGTGTAAGAAGGCAATCAAGTTCGATCCCTTAGAAACATACAGGTGGAGCAATGTCTGAACAATCAATGCAGAGACAAGAGATAGGGCAGGCGGCTAAGTTTCTGATGTCTCCCGTACATGATGCGTATATCTGTACTCCCATGTCCAGAGAGATACTTACGAGGGGCCGTCTGGTCGCTAGCTATATCGAAGGGTTGGAAGAAAAACTTGTGGAGACTGAGACTATATTGGAAATGTACCGTCTCGCATATCCTACTCATTTTGAAAGTGAGACTAATGACTAAACCAACGACTCCACAGGGAGTGCGGGCCGCAATGGAACTGGTTGAGACCGATGAATTCAAGGAACTGACTCGGAACTGGACCGATGCGAAGATTGCCGTAGACATTCTCATTCATCATGTACGGGAACTGGAAGAATCTCACGGAACCCTAGGTGATTATATCTCTCAGAGCGACTACATTTCTCGACTTCAAGAGCAACTCGCATCGGCTGAACACATCGTCAATTGTACTCAGGAATTCAAAGTGTCTCAGATTCACCGTAAGAAGTACCCGAAGGAGCAAACCTAGGACTTGAGGAAATTTATCAGCAAATGAGTATAATAAGGCGAGGATATACGTAAGGACATGTCCCCTCGTATCTAAGCGGAGTTAGCTCATGTATTTCTTCAAGCCCCAGACGGATAGGCTCCTGTTGCTCGCCATGATCTTTGTCGCCGGATTGATCTCAGTCTACGACAGTGTACTCAGTCACCTCACCAGAGAGACACTGAGAGAGGGCGAGTGGAATCCAATGGCAGTGTGGATCATCGACAATTATGGAGTAAATGGTCTGATTTACACAAAAGCCCTTGGTATTGTGTGTTGCGTTGTACTTTTGAGCAGCCTGCTCTATTCAAGGTACCGTGCTGCCATTATTGGAGTGTTCCTGTTCCAGTGTGCTTTATTTTGCTTCCTATCATTTTACGTCGCTATTGGTGGCTTTTGGAGACGGGACATGCTTGTCCCCATCAAAATGGTTGTGAAGTTCTACTGTGAAGCCTTTTAAGGAGTGAAGTTGTGAAAACAAATACCAAAGTATTGGCATCCCTATGCCTCAGCGTAGCGATCTTCGTATCAATTACGAACGTGGACAAGTGGGTTGCAAGCGATGTTCAGGCTCAGACAGTCTACTCAGTGAGTGATATCCCATCTGAGTACGTTATCAAGACCCTACCACCTGTCCCACCTAAGCCTTCCATATCGCCCGCAGTGGTGCCTGTGGTGATACCTGTGAAGGTAGCCCCTGCCTATAGGCCAGCTTGTGCTAATGGTTCGTGTCGTTCTTCCCGGCCATCGTCAGGTGGCGGTAGAGGTAAGGGCTTCTTGAGATTTATGAGTCGTGGACGTGGCTGACCCTAGACGTGGTGGGATGAGTTTCATCCTGATTATACCCCACCTTGAGCTAGGAGGCTTCTGTCTCCTAGCTTTTTCTACGGTGGGGCGATCCCGGTTGGGTCAAAGGTTCTTATAAGGCTTTGTTTTTAGGGTTCGACTCCCTGCCACCGTACTATTTTTGATGAGAGAGAGTTAACTATGAACAGCAGCAAAAAATGGCGGGCGATGGACAAGACGGCAAACAAAATAGACAAGAGCTACGGAGAGGGTGGTAGAAGCCACGAGATTGCCCTTCTAACGCTCGCTCTCTGTTGTGACTGGTCTGAGAGCAATGGAGCCTCAGAACTCTCTAGAGAGGACGCTGAGGGGCCAATCAGGCAGTATGTGGACAAGGGGTTAGCAAGTACCACTAAGGAAGAAATGGGCTGGATAAAAACATTCACGATCTGGCTGCTGATGAAGTTCGTTATTCCTTGGGTAATTCAGAACTACCTAGACGATCTTTATAATCCAGACACAAAGTGAGCTTATGGCCGGTATCCCCCTCTCAGGCTTCTAACCTGACGACGTTAAACTTGGGGCAGGATGTCAGTGGGTTCAAGTCCCTTACTGGTCACTTTAAGACGCCAATCGGCGTCTTTTTTTACGTATTGACATATTTTGCTATTGACATTCGCCAGTTTGGACGATATAATAAAGACATGAGCAAGCAACAACAACTCGCATACGCGGACAGGAGATCGGAATGAGAATAACAAGCAGAGGGCAAACTGCATACGAGCGTCTCTGGACCGGAAAGTGTGACACTTGTAAGTCCGAGGCAGAGGCGACAGAGGCCGAATTGACTAACATCAAACCAGACAGAGATGGTAAATTCTCTTGGGAACAATGTCCAGTGTGTAAGGCTGGATACCACGGTCAAGGATACGGCGGAATGCTCTTTCACCCGAAAAAGGAAAATTGAGATGTCTAGTAAGAAAAGAGGGTCGCGAGTTAACATTGCACCGAAGGACAAGGGTCTTTTTGGTCCGATGACACTCCGGCTAGGTCCAGCGATCATTGGTCATCAGAACCACATCTCTGGAACAGGAGTGCATGACAATCGCCCTAAGCGACAGCGAACCAGAGACGCCGCAAGACGTTTCGCAATTAAGGAGTACGCATGAAAACCCTTGAATATTTCGTTGTGAGGGAAAATACCGACAAGAACGAAGGGTGAGGTCCAGTCGTAGACACGTCAATCGCCTTTAAGCAGAAGCACGAGGCCGTCAGGTTTGCGAACAGCGATGAGTACAAGAGATTTGCCGTTCAGGGCGTCGTCCATATCGGCAGCACCAGCGATGATAACGTTGAAAGACGAGTTGTTAACGTCTACGAAAGCATGGACGACTACCGCTAGCACGGCGGAAGTCAAGAAAAATTGGAAAAAGTCCAGAAAATCATTGACAAACTCACTGATGTAGAATATAATCTACTACAGGAACACATCCAAAAGAGCCGACCGACAAACAACAAACGTTAAGCGGTCATCACCCTAACAAAGAAGGAAGAAAAGATGAAGTTTACACACTTGAGAGATGACTCTGGTGAAATGTTCGCCACGGTGGCGGCTGACGAAACTGGTTACGCCGTTGCCCTATGCAGCGATACCGATCAGTTCTCACGAAAGACGGGACGGAACATTGCGGCTAGCCGATTAAACTGTGGCTACGACGTGATCCCTGACTCGCCTCGCGAGATTCGGTACAAGGGTGAACGACATTTCGTGTCGGACATCGTTCGACTGTTCGTTTCCAATGCGATTCTGAAACAAATCTCTGGCCCCCTCACAATCAAAGAATGCTAAGGATGACATGAAGATTTGGCACATCTCTGACACTCACTCAAACCACCGCCACCTGTGCATCCCCAACAACGTGGATATGGTTATCCACTCTGGGGACTGTACGAACCCACGCAACCCGGTTGATAACAGCGTGGAACTGTGGCCCTTCGTTGAGTGGTTCAGAAACCTGAACATCGAGCATAAGGTGCTGATAGCGGGCAACCACGATTCAGCTATTGAGTCTCGGTTCATTCCCAAGGAAGGGTTTGCAGAGCTAGGGATCACTTATCTGGAGAACTCGTCTGAGATGGTGGGGGGACTTAAAATTTGGGGAAGCCCAATTACTCCCACCTACAATGACTGGTGCTTTATGATGAAGCGGCACAAGATTCACAAAGTGTGGGACACAATCCCAGACGACGCGGACATTGTGGTGACTCACGGACCTCCCAAGTTCATTCTCGACCTCACTGAGAATAGAGACGGGACTTTGGAACAGGTAGGGTGTAAGTGTCTTTACAACACTGTGGTTGACGTTCGCCCTCGTCTTCATTGCTTTGGACATGTCCACAACTTCAAGCATCTCAAGAACGCTGGCACATGCAGGCTGGCGGCTGTGCCGGGAACTCTGTTCAGTAATGGTTCGTGCGTAACGGACGGGAAACAGGGCGAGTTATCCAGTCATGGTAACATTTTATACCCGTGATAATTGACAAAGGCTCTTGGGAAATAAAACTCCTTAGAGTCTTTGTCTATTGACATCGGTTGATAATCATGGTATTACAGGATTATCGCTCACAAGAATTTGTAAAAAGACGTTATCGGGTGCAGTCTTACGTCCTGACCCATTGTGAGTTGTGAGTTGCAGCGGAGCGACCGAGCGTTCCAAGGCGTCGAATATTTTCTCCATCGGGCAACGCTGACCACTTGCGACCCGATCCCCTTGAAGGTCATTTGACTAACTACTAGCATTGTATTTCTGTTAGCTTGTAAGACGCCGCTCACAAAAACTACCAATATTTCCCTTGATAAGCCGCTTATTGGTTCTTCAAGGGGTATATAGTGGTCTCGTTGTAGACTGACTCAGCCACAGAAATTCATCCGTGGATGAAACTGACGTAATCTTGGGAAAAACTCAAGAATCCCCTTGACAATGACGATACCAAAGGATATAATAGGTACATGAACGCAATCAACAAGGTAATCTGTTTCTTCTTCGGCCATCAGGACACGATGACTTGGCTGGGGAACTTTGAATGTGAACACTTCGGCCCGTGCCGTCGCTGTGGAAAGAAGAATCTCAATGACTGAATGGATCGAGAGAATGCACTGGTCGATGCCCGTGAGTCCCAACACCTATGTTGAGATTTGTGGGCGTGACAAGACAGAGACCAAGCGTGGTTATGCGGGCGATTTTGGTTGGGGCTACTGCTCTGATGGAGAGAGCAACATTAACTTCTACAGGGTCTTGCGAGAGGACACAGAGGGGGTCGCTGGCATTCGACAAGACAACTCGATGATCAAAGCGGTCGAGAAGTTGACCCTCTACATGACCTCGTATGACGGTCAAGAGGGTTATGAGGATTACATGACCAAGACCTACGTGGACGACATAGTGTACGGGTTGGGAATTTCTCTCAGTAAAGAGTACGAGACAGCCACGGGCTTCGCTAAGTTCAAGGCAGACCTGTTAGAGTATCTGACAGAAGATGCTGACAAAACCGATGCCGCCTACAGACATTACAAGAAACAGCTAGGGGGAAACGCAAATGAGTAAGTACCTTGTCATCGGCTACAAAGAGAACAGCGACGACTACGCTCGTGGGTGTCACGTGGAATCCTACAGTTCTGATTTCTACAGTACCGTGTGTGAAAGCACCGCTGAACTGGTAGACGAGTATGTTCGACTCTCCACTTGGCACCTTGGCTGCAATGAGGAAGGGTTCGAGATTGAGATTCTCAACACTAACTTTGACGAAGTGTCCCTTGAAGCTCTCGGCATCAGCGTAGACGTGGAAAAGCGGACTGCTGAGGTCTATGAGGGTCGCAAGCTGGAGTTGGAGAAACAGAGGGTCAAAGATAGGAACCGGGCAGAAGAAAACAAACGGAAACGTGAACTGGCACAGTTGGAAGAACTCAAAGAAAAATACGAGGGGACCGCTAGAATTGGCAGCCCCTACTACCGAGAGGATGCGACCCTATGAACGACGAAACACAAGAACCACCGCAGATCACGCTGTTTTTTGAAGGTGCCGTTATCTTCTTGCTGGGAACAGTAGAGGAAATTCGTGCCAAGCGGATTGATTTCGCCCCTTTCGGGACGTGCATCGCTGGTGAGGGCGAAGACTGGGAGAGTGTTGTTCGTGGAAGCCTCGCTGTCAAAGAAGGGCCTACCGATGGATGAGATTACCCAAGTGGTGAAAGACTACGAAGCGAAGCAGCAAGCCTTAATGAACGCTAGGTGGGCTGTGGGATTCCATGATCGCGGTATGGGTCATGGAGACTTCGGTGTAATCGCAGAGGGCGGCGGATTCAAAGTTGTGTGGGAATGTCCCTGTTGTGGAACAAAATTTCAAGACTCTGGGATGGAAGACGAGCTTCCATGTCCGAATTGCGGAGACGATTTGGTAGACGTTGAAGACCTCAAGAGTGACATCATTGAAAATCCGGGCGGTGAATTGATCGTCAAATGCCCTAGCCGTGAGATAGCTGACCACATTGTAGAATTACACAACCAAGGGTTAAGAAAATGAGCAAGTGGAACCGATGGAAGTTGATCCATAAGGAAACAGGGTTAACTTTCAGGCAGTACCAGATAATGAGGGGCAGTACGTCAGAAGAATATCCTGTGCTGCTACAGTCTGGTATCCCTGCTGTCTTCAACCCAGAACCCTATTACCCATCCATTCGCTTTCTGGAAAACAGAGAGTGGCGAATCGAAATGAAACCAGCAAAAGGATAAGTGTTATGAAATTGATTCTAACATACGATGGTCAAGACATTACAGAGATTCCCCATACTACCTGTGAGACGATTGTTTATCACGTACAAGAAGAAGTTGATCGTCAAGCAAGAGAGGGCGGCGAGAAGTACGGGAAGATAGTTTCAACAAGGAGATTGACATGCTCCTAATGACTGACCTTGGGCATGACCCAGACGATGCAATGGCCCAAGCACTAAGGGGAGAGTCATGGAAAAGCCAAAACGAATAGTCGATACAGACGGCTACATCATCAATGATCCAGAACACTTCCATGAAACCCTCAGATGGGGGAGGCACATGATAGATAAAATGGAAGAAGAAAAAGTTGATCGAAGCGACATGCACTTGATGGTGCAACGCCTGACAGAGGAATTAAGATTCACCCTTACAATGTTAAGGAACCGCAATGTTTAGCGGAGAGCGTCTAGTACGCAAGTTCGACAAGGTTCGCCTCTGCTATGTGACCCTCACAGAATTGGCGATGACCAAACAGCTTGACTACGTCTTTGAGGGCGATGAACTGTTCTGGGTAGAGTGCGGCGAGGACGAGTACGGCTGGAATCAGTATAAGGATAAAATTGCAGTACAACTTTTTCGTGGACACTGGCTAGCGGGGGAAGAAGTATGATAGTAACTGAGGCATTCTGGGTTCCGCACTGCGACGACCACTCTTGCGACCTTGGGACGTTTGACTACACCTGTCCAGCCTGCGACATAGACATAAGCAGTTGTCATTTGTGGTGGAATCACGAAGACCCTGTATTTTCGTTTAAGTGTCGTCGTTGTGGGGCGAAATTAAAAACCGTCTACGATGAGGGGGATACCTATGTTGAACTGGGTTGACGCGAAGGAAATGTTCTACAGGCTCAGTCGGATGGGCGTCACTAGCGTTACGATGACACCAGACAGTCTGCACGATCTAGAGACTCTTGCCAGCGAGAATACGGATGACGGTGGTTCTCATGTCCGTCCATCACGGATGAAACAAATAGGAACCCTTACTAGTTTCTACGGAATCAGGATAGAGGAAGAATAATGGATTTCCTACTATTAGCACTCGCCCTCAGCGTTCCACCAGAGTTCCCAAAGGAACGTCAAACCCTGTTTTTCCTAGTAGGTGACGATGTACAGTCCAATCTACTCAAATCCGAGCTTACGATCCCGTGGAAGAAGAGGGTACGACCAGAATTTCGTAAGAGAGTGCTAAACTCTCCAGAAACCCTTCGTATTCTCAACTGGTACGAAACTAAACGTCTATTCATTATAACTCATTACGACATCAAGTTCATTGACTACAACACTACCATCACTTCTGCATCGCCCGTCTCGTACAAGTTTTACAAGCGGCGTAAGTGGATCAAGATGAGTGAGCGAGCTTTCAGTGACTCAGCGACTCCTCTCTTGACCGTTCTTACTATCGTCGTGCAGTGGGAAATGCCTGAGTGGATAGAGTCCGCGTGGAGAACAGAGCGTAACGCCTATCAAATTTCATTCAACAAGCGACGGACCCTTGGTTACAAGATGTTCATCGAAAACTCAAAGAAGTGGCTCAAGGTCAAGAATTACACTGGCTACGGGTACTACAGGAACAAGTTCACCGGCAGTACCGACATGACTAAGCACCCTATACCGAAGCCCCCATCAATCATGGCCCCCTTTCCTTTTCGTAGATGGGCCGATGATAGTAAATACGCGGAATTCCAAATAAAACGCAAGAAGTGGCTTGACACTTGGGAGTATGTAAAAGACGAAACCGCAACCGAACGTAGGGCTGAGTACGAACCTCCATACAACCCCATAGAGAAACCTACGGAAGATTCATTCGTGATGCCGTGGGAAACGCCCAACAAAGAACAGAAACTTTACCTGAAATACTTCACTCCCCCACTTAAAAGTAGGTAGCACTATGAAGATTGCATTTGGTGAATACGACAGCCAGTTTGGCAGTGGAGTCAGCGTTACCTTAAATGGTAACGAGTTAGCCACTGCTGTTATGAATTATTTAGAAGCGGAATGCGGTCTTGGATTATCAGGACCAAGGACCGTGAAGGTAAACGGAGAGCTTTGTGATGTCGCTCGCGTCTTTGTTGACCCTTTGGGCAGCGTTACAGAAGCAAGCGGAAAGGTGTGGAGCGGTCGTGGACCCCAATACATCGGAGCAAGTGCAGACTCTCCACTAAGAGGTGATGATGCCAAGTGGAATCTCGCCACGGTGAAGGAAGATTGTCCAGATTCGGGGTTGACAAAGAACGCACATGTTGCTATAATGGTGAAGTACAGAGACGACCTGTGCATCGTCGATCCCGGCGATGACAAGGCTATGGTGATTGTCCACTTGTCCACTTTTCTAAACTGAGACCTTGGAATAAGGTTGACCGTGTGAAGACATGAAGAAAGTCTGGTGTAATCAGAAAGACATCCTCCTGAACAAGGATGGCAAATATTCCCACGACAGGATAGTCCCAAGGATGGTACGCTGCCCCTGTTGTAACAAGAGGTTGAAAACCTTCATCAGGAATTGCGTTGGCGATCTATCATTTAGCCAAGCCTGTTGCTGGTGGGAGTACATGCCGAAACACAAGGTCATAGTCAAAAAGAAGAAGGGAAACAGAACTCATGTTGGGCTACGAACCAGACGATAGTTTTATCCTAGCCGGAACTGGACATAGACCTAAATACTGCCCCTGTAAGTACAAGGACAAGCATCCTTGGCTACAGAATTTGCAGGGAAGACTGAAACTTTACCTTTTGGGCCTTGACACTGCGGCTCCAGACGGTATAATAGTTCGTACTGGCGGGGCGATTGGCTGGGACACTTGGTTGGCTCAGGTCGCCCTTCACTTGGGACTTGAGTTACACCTGTACCTCCCGTTCCCAGACCAAGGTAAGAAGTGGCCTAGCGATTCTCGTGAAGAATACGAGAAGATCAAAGGGCTAGCGACAGAAGTAAACTTCACCAGCGAAACTTATTACCCCAAGGTGTTCCTCGACCGTGATAAACAAATGATCGAGGGATCATCCCAGATTGTCTCGCTATTGAATCCGAAAGTGGATTCGGGTGGGACTTACTACACTGTAGGAGAAGCGAAGAAACTAAACATTCCTGTCATCAACTTTTGGAAGGACTAAAACATGGGCGTCGATTACAATCAGAAGTGTATTCTTGGGTGGGAATTTACCACTGAACAACTGGAGAAGGAAATCTCTCCCGCCGAGTATACACAGCAGCCGCGTTTTGACACTCAATCCGGCTTAGAAACACACAAAGAAAACGTTTTGGTTAAGGAACGAGACTATTTTCTTGAGCTTGCTGGCTTCAAGGATGAATGTCTGTATGAATTAGCGGGGGCGGTTTCTGATCACTTTGGTCTGGCTATGGCAGTCGATCAGGATGACGAATCAATATTCATCGGTATTAGTCTGGGTGATGAGTGGGACTGTGGGCGTGTAGACCTGTTGATTGGAGACGTTCAACTCGACCTAATAGCCAAGTACATTGATCGCTTGAAGGAAGTGCAAGAAGACCTTGGCACGCCAGACAGTCCCGCCCTACACTTTGTTGCGAACGTGGGATAATGGGTGTCACCTCATCTGATATGGGTAGCGAAGCGTTGACGCCTGTCTGTGACATGTGTGGCATAGCAACGAGAACAGAGAAGTGCCGGAAGACTTATCCACAATTGAATAACAATATGACTCTGACTGGTAGGAGAAACAATGGAAGTATTCAGAATTGGAACGGAAGTTGATCTTGGGAAAAATCTCAAAGGAACTGTCCTTGAGGTCTTGATTACTGAGAGCAATAAGGTACAATACAAGTGTGTCTGGTGGGACGGCAATAAAAGAACCACCGACTGGCTGAGTAGCCTTGAAGTAGAGGCTGCCGAAGAAGACAAAATGTTTATAGGATTCAGAAGACAATGACGAGCAAACTAAACGATGAGGCACGAGAGTTCCTCAGACAACACGATGAGGAATACGGTCCAGCGTGGAGCGAAACCGCAGAGGGTCTGGCTGACTTCATGGAAGAATTTGCTCAGGTATATCTCGACCAAATTGTAGAGGTCATCCACAAGGGAACTGGGAATAGACGCTACTGGAAGAGGTGGGAGAAAACCGTCCTTACTCTTTGTAACAAAGAAACGGAAGGAATGTAATGTTTCACGATCTCAAAGACGCCTTCTCGAAAATGATGATAGCCTGTAGTCACGCGACTGACAGCAGAGGGTCTTCAATCTCTTTTCCAGAAGAACTGTTCGATAGGTTTGAACAGGAATACAAAATCTGCTTCGTGGAAGAAGAAGACGATGTAGCGTTTCAAGGTTGGCAAGACGAATACGAGGGGGATGACGATGAGCAGCCGGTTTGACCACAGATCACAAGACACGTTCAAGAAGGACATCAAGTTCGGCACCAGAATGGAACAATACTGGTGGAACTTGTGGGTCAACAATTCGATAGATAGAACCGATCTGTTTATCACAAACCCACGAGACAACGGCTGTGGAAATGACGGTGAGTTTATCGCGTCTGGCAATACTGCGGGGGCAGATTTCGCCGCAGACATTGCATATGAGGAAAGGACGGTCAAAGACCACCCTATTGAATTGAAGTGGGTTCCTACAGCGGGTAAATTCACCCTGAAAGAGAACGACTTAAAGGCATACATCAAAGAGGGGGCGTCAATCCTCTTTATCTACACTTCGGACAATCGGGGCGTAGACTTACGAAAGCCGAAAGACCACGACTTTGATAAGCACCTTGTCAAGATAGAGCAGGCGTTGGGGTCTGTGAAGTGGGGATTGATGTGGGCCTATTCCGTGCAAGATTTGTACGAACACGCCAAATCTAACAACCTGTTCAAGCCCGTTTATTACATGGGTGGAAAATCCGCTCTGGTATTACAGGCTGGGGACTTCGACAAATGGTTCACACAAAAGGATTGGGAGGGAAAAGATGAATAAACCAGAAACCCTAGACGACAAAATCCAGTGGTTGATAGAAAACGAGGGTTGCGAACTATCAGACGGCTACGAGGCTCTTGAACGGTTCTTCAACGACTGTTGCTATGATGATAGCACCACGATAGGTACGATCCACGAGGTCTTACGACCAACCATTGAGGAACAGTTCGACGTAACGTGGGAAGAAAAAGAGATACGGGACGCAGAGGAAGCAGAATCAGAATCGTTTCTGGACAATGCCTTCTCAGTTGAGGTCTCCCTCATTCACTTGAAGCAGGCTATGCGGGACGACTCTCACTATGCTCATTCATGGCACGACAACGTCGCCTGTATGGTGATGGACGCGGGGGTAGACCACAAGGTGGCGAACGACGCGGCTAGTCGCGTGATGAGATTGTGCTTTGGAGTTGAAACCTCTTGGAGAGGATCAGAATGACCTATCGTATAGTAACCCACCTTGAAGACTGTGCTGCTGGGTTGTGTCTCTCATGCCAAGAGCAGTTTACTCTGCTGTACGATGAGGAATACAAGTTCTGTCCGAAGTGCGGAGAGGTTACTGAACCTGTAAAGGCGAACAAGCGTTATACTCTACCTCAGCCACAGAATAATTACCGGCTTGATAATAAGGGGAAGATATGTGAGACGTTCACCCCCCACTTCATCCTAGAGACTTCAAAGTATACGACCGTGTCTCTCAGCACAATAGCGTTTGCTGCTGTGACGCACCCGCCGAAAAGACTTCCGTGGGTTCTACATACTCACTTAGCAATGGGTGCCATGATGCTAGACTGTTCTGCTTCCGTATGGATGGTGAACAGGTTTGACGAGTTGGTAGAGAAACAATCAGAATTTTATGACCACGTTCGTCTAAGACTGATGGACGGCACTGAATGGGAGGTCATCAAAGAGACGTGATAGAAATAGAGATAACCGAGGAAATGAAGAAGCGAGCGTGGCGTAAGTCTCGCGAGATGGGTAAGTTAAAAAATTCCATCACCAAGGGTGACGGTAACATCGCTGGCTTCTTAGGTGAGGAAGTGGCTAATGTCATCATTCAGGGCGAAGTAACTAACACTTACGACTATGATATTGTTAGTGATGGTATCAAGTGGGATGTTAAGACTAAGCGTTGTACCAGTCCTCCGAGGGACTATTATGACTGCTCTGTGGCGGCGTTTAATACGAAGCAGAAGTGTCACCGCTATATGTTCGTGAGGATTGAGAATAAGAACGGTCTCTGGGGTAAGGCGTGGGTTCTCGGATGGTATGACAAGAAACAATACTTTGAGGACGCTAGGTTCTTAAAGAAGGGACAGATTGATCCCGACAACAACTTTAAGGTCAAAGCTGACTGCTACAACATTCAAATCAAGGAACTGGAAGCACTATGAGACAATACCTAGACATCGTTAAGAAGGTTCTCCATGAGGGCAAATGGAAGTCGCCCGTTCGCAAGAATGAGCAGACAGGCGAGTGGGAGCCGGTTGACGGTGGAGTACGCACGTTAGCGTGTCCAAATATCGTGTTCAGTCACGATATGGCAGAGGGTTTCCCTCTGATCACAACTAAGAAGATGGCGTTCAGAACCATGTGTGTGGAGCTTGAGGGCTTCATCAAGGGCATCACTGACAAGGCATGGTTCCAAGAGCGGAAGTGTAAGATTTGGAATGAGTGGGCCAATCCCGAAGCCGTCGCCAGTATGTTGGAGAGATTGAAAGCGGACCATCTCGACCATGACAAAAAATCCGTTCAAAAATCACTAATTGATCTTGGACCCATCTACGGATACCAGTGGAGAAAGTTCAACAAGACTTACACACAGGGTTTTCAAAATGCAGAAGATGGAGATTGGTCTAATTACACAGATCAGCTAAAAAACATCGTTGAGACCTTGACAAACAACCCTATGGACCGTAGAATGGTGTGTAGTGCTTGGAACCCTAACCAAATCAAGTACATGGCTCTGCCACCTTGCCACTACTCGTGGAATGTGACGGTCATTGGGGACGAGCTTAACTTGTTCTGGGCACAACGTAGCTGCGACCTGATGTTGGGCGTGCCGTTCAACATCGCGTCATACGGACTGCTGCTGACCCTGTTAGCACAGGTTGGTGGCTTCAAACGTGGTAATTTGAGTGGAATGCTTGTTGACTGTCACATCTACGAGGGCCAGATTCTCGCGGCTGAGGAACAGGTGACACGCGAGCCGGGCAAATTGCCAGAAATTGAGTTGCGAGTAAACTCTAAGGACTTAGGGAATTCTTACTCCAAAACTGGTAAGTTCGACATCTTTGACTGGACTTACAGCGACGTGATCCTTAACGGGTACGAACCGCAGGAGAAAATCAGTTTCGGAGACGTGGTGGTATAAAATGCCTAAAATAATCTCAAAAGGTTTGCCGGAGGAACCCACTGTCGTCAGAGTGACATGTGGTAATTGTAAAACGGTTGCCGACTATGACCAAGAAAGAGAAATTCGGTGTAGTTCCGTTGATCGCGGGTGGTGGAGCATTAAATGGGAAGAAACATTCCATGCCAAATGTCCGGCCTGCCTTGAGAGTATCAAGCTATCTTCTGAATCTGTTAATTCCATGCGATACGACGTGGTGGACCAGAAAAAGAGAGAGTCTAGACGTAACTATTCACTGACCTATGTCGCGTGTATGGGTTAAATACAACGTTCCTGACGGAAAATTAGCGACTTTTCTCAATAAAACGTATCTTTTGTGTATAAAAAGAGAGACAATCTTGAATGATAATGTACGTCCTCGTGAGGATTGAAGACATAGAAGGCACCTTCACCGTTGACCCTTGTGGGGTTTATAGTGAGCCAGATGACGCCTTCGATTGGATGACTGAACTTGAACTGCTTAACAAAGACCCTGAAAATGTTATCTTCGACGCCCTAGAATTTGACCTTGACGAAGAACCGGCTGTCCTTGGATGGATGAAGGGCGAAAAGCAGGCGTTGATTGACAACATAGACAAAACGCTACGTAGCCTGTGTGAAAGGGGAATGATTGAACAACTGGTAGGTGAAGACGGGCGATTCTACTACGAATTGACTCCAAAAGGGGAGACAACGATGAAGGGCATCCCCGGTCAAGTCATCCAGAGGTTCATTGACGACAAGAATGAAAAACTATGATTAAGGTACCTTAGCTCAACTAGGCAGAGCATCACCTTTGTAACGTGAAAGTTGAGAGTTCGATTCTCTCAGGTACCTCTCGTGTCTCCGTTGGAGATGTTGTGGAATGTCCACAGAAACGATAATCCAGATACGCCAAGCACTGACGCTTTTGAATAGCTCCGAGCTAATCAGAGAAGATAGCGGGAGTCAGTAGCAGCATTCTGGGTGAATATGACACTAACCGCTGTCTTTGGAAGTGATCCGAACGGTGAGGACGCTGATTGCTAGTCAGTTGCGGGGCAACCCGTTGGGAGTTCGAGTCTCTCCACTTCCGCTAAAGGAGAGGGTGGGATGCAGCATTGAAGTACACCACGACACCTCAAGGGCTACTCGTGGGGGTGTCCCGCCCAAAGATGCTGTACCCTCTCTTTTTTTGTTTTTCTGGTCAACTTTGGGAAGAAAAGTGTTGACAAACGGGGCAATGGACGATATAATAGAGTAGAAGGGTAACGAAGACCCTTAACAATGATCTGCGGTAGCATAATCGGAAATGCGTTTGGCTGTTAACCAATTGATTGTAGGTTCGAGTCCTACCCGCAGAGCTTAAAGGAGAGTGAGATGAAAGAGTTTTTCGACGGGGTTTTTGTGTTCTTTGGCTGTGCGATGGTTGGACTTTTTGTCTGCTACGGAATTGCACTAGCTTGTGGAATGGTAAGTATAGCACGCAAGTGCCCCGAAAAGATGGACGAATTCATTTCAAAGATTGATAACTGAGGCTCAGTTTTTCTGAGCCGACATGGCAGTATTGAACAGGTGGTGTGTTCCTCCGGCTGTAACCCGGATGCCTCTGGCATTGTAGGTTCGATTCCTTCTACTGTCACTTAACTTTTGACCTTGGAGAAACGTTATGATTACTTTTCGATTGAAACACATACCCCTTTGATAATGGGGGTATAGCTCAGTGGGAGCTATTTTAGGTTATCAAATTCA
>Ga0302133_10001183_pt1 | contig 16403 bp, 14 predicted proteins | sample CB9_331_MG_FD_203121 | JGI IMG/M metagenome (GOLD analysis project Ga0302133, IMG submission 203121) | Marine microbial communities from Western Arctic Ocean, Canada - CB9_33.1 | ecosystem: Environmental > Aquatic > Marine > Oceanic | place: Canada: Western Arctic Ocean | collected 2017-09-19 | reverse complement strand
GGATACCTTCCCGAGATCTAAAACATCTAGAAATAACGGATAAAGGGTACCTAGTAGAACCGATGCCGCTGCTACAGAGAGCAGAAAGTTGTTCATGAGAAGCCCCCCTTCCCGGGATATGGGATGGAACACTCCAGAGCCTCTCAATACTGGGCCTCTCCATGCAAATAATGCAAAGGCCGATCCAACACTTACGACTAGAAGCCCCAGTATGAAGACACCCCTAGTAGGGTCGGAAGCAAACGCATGAACAGATGTTATTACACCAGAACGGACTAAAAAAGTACCCAGCATACTCAAGGCAAAAGCGATGATTGCCAAGAATATAGTCCAGCTTTTTAAAGAATCCCTTTTTTCCAAAACGATTGCAGAATGAAGGAGAGCTGTTCCAACTAGCCACGGCAGAAAAGAGGCGTTCTCGACCGGATCCCAAAACCACCAACCACCCCACCCTAATTCGTAATAGGCCCACCAGGAGCCAAGTGCTATTCCACCGGTCAGAAAGCCCCAGGCCGCTAACGTCCAGGGTCGAACCCAACGGGCCCAGGCAGGATCAATGCGCCCTTCAAGTAAAGCCGCAATTGCAAATGAGAAGGTGGTAGAAAAACCGACGTAACCCAAATAGAGAAGTGGAGGGTGAAAGGCTAAGCCCGGATCCTGAAGTAATGGATTAAGGTCTTGCCCATTTATAGGGGCCGGAATTAATCGTTCGAATGGATTCGATGTAAATATTATAAATAGTAGAAAGCCGAAGCCCAGTAATCCTTGGATGCCGAGGACCCTGGCCTTAAGGGTTGGACGGAGATTATTACCCCAGATTGCAACCGCCGCTCCATAGATAGCGAGAATCAATACCCACATAAGCATGGATCCCTCATGGTTGCCCCATACGCCACTCACCTTATAGAGCATGGGTTTTAGTGTATGGGAGTTATTCGCAACCAAATTTACAGAAAAATCAGATGTTACGAAAGCGTGGGTCAGGGCGGCGAAAGCAATTGCCAATAGCAGAAGTTGGAGCAAGGCCGCGGGAGACCCTAATGCCATCCATGCCCTATTATTTGTGTTTGCGCCAAAGAGTGGAAGCGTAGCTTGAATGGCAGATATACAAAGCGCCATCACCAGGGCGAAGTGACCAATTTCAACAATCATAATACGATATATTACTTTCTTGTAAGTTACTCATATATCTAATCTGATTATCGGGACTTTGCATCCCCTTTCCATTTACCAGATTTTTTGAGAGCTTCTGCAATCTCTTTGGGCATATATTTTTCATCATGTTTTGCGAGGACTTCCTCGGCAAAAAACCTGCCGTCACGATAATTACCTTGAGCCACGATGCCCTGTCCCTCCTTAAACAAGTCAGGTAAGATTCCCTTGAAACTGATAGAAACCGAGGTTGTGAGATCGGTAACATTAAAGGTGACAACTGGGCTCCCGTTTGAGCGTACTACTGAGCCAGCTTCAACTAATCCGCCGAGACGCAACCGCTGTTCGGACCTAGGTTGTTTTTGTACAATTTCCGTTGGGCTGTAGAAAAATACAATGTTGCCTTCAAAGGCCATGAGAATTAAAGCAACTGCGCCAGCCAGAGCCAGCATTCCTGCAGATATAAGTGATAGGCGTTTATTTTTTCGTTTCATTATTTATATCTTCAGCAATTTCCAATTTTATTTCATGGCTATTTTGTGTATGCAATTCTTTTTCGGTGTGTCTCAAAAACCGTTGGCTGTGAATTAAGATGCCGGCTAACAAAATAGCCGAAATACCAAATGCGGGCCAAATAAACTGCCCGTAACCACTCATACTCATGAAGTTAGTTAGCTGATTCATTTTACACCGGTCTCTGGTTAGTGTTTTGACGTATGCGGATTGCTCGGATTTTGCTAGAATTGATTTCCGCTTTTACTCGTATTGAGAGGGTCCAGATATAAAATGCGGTATATCCAATAGCCATTAAAAGGAGGGGTACCAGCATGCTGGAATGTATAGCAGGACCATCAAGCTTCACGATACTAGCTGGTTGGTGAAGAGTATTCCACCAATCAACAGAGAATTTTATGATAGGTACATTGATCCCGCCTACGACAGCCAGTATGGATGCCGCTCTGGCACCTCGAGATATATCATCAAAGGCGTCATAAAGTACCATGAAGCCTAGATATAAAAAAAATAGAATTAAAACAGAAGTTAACCTAGCATCCCAAACCCACCACGTGCCCCACATGGGTTTGCCCCATAGTGATCCAGTAGCAAGGGCAAGAAAGGTAAAAGTGGCACCAATAGGAGCTGTAGATTTTGCGACGATTTGCGCAACAAGATGCCGCCAAATTAATGCTGCCGCACTTGAGAAGGCCATGACAGTGTAACAGAACATTGCCATCCATGCAGCAGGAACGTGCACGTACATTATACGAACCGTCTCACTTTGTTGGTAATCGGGGGGAGAAACAAAAATCGAGAAATATAACCCCACCCCCAAGCATATAACAGTCATAGCCATGGCCCAAGGCTGAAGCATGTTACTAAGCCTTAAAAAGCGTGTCGGATTGGCAAAACGGTGCATCTAGTCCATCATCTATAAAATTGAAATTATTTCATTTATCTGCTGTAAATTGGGAATATTCAAAATCCCATTTTGTTTCTGGTCACAATTGAGTAGTTGAGAGGTTTCTATAGCGATAAGTTGTCCAGGTTAAAATACTTAATAGTGCATACTTGTTGCCATACTGCCTTCTTGTCATATTATTCCACGGCCTGCCGGAGAGCCGCAGCACTTGCCCAAGGGCTGAGTGCAAACGCACCCAAAAATAAAGCACCTAAAAGAAGTAGTTGAGGCCGCACCGGCAGATCCATTAGTGCAGCGTCAACGGCACTAACGCCAAAAATCAATACGGGGATGAACAGAGGTAAGATTAGAAGAGATATTAGTACGCCACTCCGCCGTGATCCTAGGGTCAGAGCAGCACCGATGGAGCCAATAAGACTTAAAACAGGTGTACCGAGTAAAAGGGATAGTATCATTACCCAAAGCCCATTTGGTTGCATATGAAGGAATATTCCTAAAAGAGGAGAGATAATGATCAAAGGCAACCCTGTGGTTAACCAATGGGCAAAGACTTTTGCTAGAACCAATATCTCTATTGGATGTGGGGCAAGCACTAACAAATCCAGGCTACCATCATCGTAGTCGGTTTCAAAAAGGCGGTCCATGGATAACATTGCAGCTAGCAGGGCTGCCACCCAAATTATTCCTGCACTTGCCCGGCTTAGGATTTTCTGTTCCGGGCCGATGGCCAAAGGGAATAGTACGACCACCACAACAAAGAATATGACTATCATCAGGCTGTCACTTCCTTGGCGTAATGCCAGCCTGAGATCTCGTCGAAGGAGAGATAAGAAAGCACCCATATTTCAGTTTTCAGCGCGTAAATTTTGTTGGGTCATGTGTAAATTCAGATAGATCTAATATTTTGCAATTTGTTAGATTTGTTTCATGGGTAGCCATTACCACCATACCCCCTTTCCCTATGTGGGAGGAGATTAATTTTTTTAAGCACAAAGAGCCGGCTTCATCTAGTGAGGTGGTTGGTTCATCTAATAGCCAGAGAGGAGAACCAGTGGTGTTAAGTCTAGCTAAATTCAATCGCCTTTTCTGTCCGGCAGATAGGAAACGTGCTGGAAGATTGGCTAAACTATCAAGTTCAAAGGCTTCTAAGGCGTAGTCTACAGAATAGTTTTCCATCTCGCTATCGTACAGCGCTGCCCAAGTTTGTACATTTTCCCGAACGCTTAGATCACCCTTGACGGCATTTTGGTGGCCTACATAGTAAATATTACCTCTAAAAGAATCCGTCACCTTTGAAATCCTCTCTCCATTCCAAAAAAAATGACCCTCCACAGGGTGCATTAATCCAGCCATCATTCTTAACAAACTCGATTTTCCGCTACCATTAGGGCCTGTTAAATAAAGGATTTCACTTGCGGTAACGGAAAACGCCAGTTTTTGAAATACAATACGCTCAGATCGGATACATGTAAGAGCAGTGCCAGTAAAGTTCGCCATAGATACAATAAACGAGGTCAGAGCCTTAATTTCCAGCCCTATCTGAAAAAAAGTTCTTAAGGGTAAGAGGAAGAGATGGAAAATAATTCTTTAGTCTTTATCTTGGATAGATGTTTGCAATTTTTGAGTGTTCTCAAAATAATCACATAAGGGGTAGGTTTAAAAATATAATATTCAACTGGGTTAGTTTGCACCCAACCACTCACTGTTTTATTGTTGGTTTAAGTTTAGGTGGCTTCAAACATTTTTGTTAAGGAGGGGTTTCTTATGCCCGTGACCGGTCATGACAGTCTTGGAACGCGCCGTATTTTAAAAGTTGGCGGAAATTCTTATGACTATTTTAGCCTCGAAGCAGCTTCGAAAGCGGGGCTTGGCGACATATCAGCACTTCCGTTCTCCCTAAAAGTGTTATTTGAGAACCTTCTGCGGTACGAAGACGCCTCTACCGTTACCGTTGATGATGTGAAGGCACTGGCAGATTGGGGCAAAGAGAAAAAATCGAATAGGGAAATTGCCTACCGCCCTGCTAGAGTTTTGATGCAGGATTTTACTGGTGTTCCGGCTGTTGTTGATCTGGCAGCTATGAGAGAGGCTATGGTCGAACTTGGTGGAGACCCAAAGAAGATTAATCCGTTAATCCCAGTCGATTTGGTAATAGATCATTCTGTTATGATTGATCATTTTGGCACCGCCAATGCCTTTAAGTCTAATGTTGATATGGAGTTTGAGCGCAATAACGAAAGATATGAATTCTTGGCTTGGGGTGCCAGCGCATTTGATAATTTCCGGGTGGTACCTCCTGGTACGGGTATCTGTCATCAAGTTAACCTTGAATACCTCGCGCAGACTGTTTGGACGGCTGAGGAAAATGGTTCAACAATTGCCTACCCTGATACGCTGGTTGGCACCGACAGCCATACAACTATGGTTAATGGCTTGGCGGTTCTTGGTTGGGGTGTCGGCGGTATTGAGGCGGAGGCAGCTATGTTGGGCCAGCCTATCTCAATGTTGATCCCCGAAGTGGTGGGGTTCAGAATGACTGGATCTTTGAAGGAGGGGACTACGGCAACGGACCTGGTCCTTACCGTGGTTCAGATGTTGCGCGAAAAGGGGGTTGTAGGCAAATTTGTGGAATTTTGTGGTCCGGCGCTTGAGACATTAAGTCTGCCTGACCGTGCAACACTCGCCAATATGGCACCTGAGTATGGCGCAACTTGCGGGATATTTCCTGTTGATGAAGAGACAATCCGCTATTTGAAACTTACCTCACGCGATTCTAAGCGTATTGCGTTGGTTGAGGCCTATGCAAGAGCACAGGGTATGTGGCGGGATTCTTCTGCGCGCGATCCGGAATTTACTGATACACTTCATTTGGATATTTCCGAAGTTGAGCCATCTCTAGCCGGGCCAAAACGGCCGCAAGACCGTGTGCCCCTTTCAAAAGCGGCGAGCGCATTTGAAGATGCTCTTAAGCTTGTTGGTGCTGGCAAAGGGCCCGTTAATGCCGAAGAAAATAAATACAGTATTGATGATGGTGATGTAGTAATTGCGGCTATCACGAGCTGCACAAATACCTCTAATCCGTCGGTTTTACTTGCGGCCGGACTTCTCGCGCGTAAGGCATTAGCAAAAGGTTTAGTTGCTAAACCGTGGGTAAAGACCTCACTCGCGCCGGGCAGTAAGGTGGTTAGCGATTATCTTGAAGCAGCCGGAGTGCAGGAAGATCTCGATGCTTTGGGTTTTAACGTTGTAGGATATGGATGCACTACCTGTATTGGTAACTCCGGTCCATTGTTAGAACCAGTAGCTAAAGCGATTGAAGAGGCGGATCTTGCTGTATGCGCTGTTCTATCCGGCAACCGCAACTTTGAAGGCCGCGTACACGCGCAAGTTAAAACTAACTATCTTGCATCACCTCCACTGGTAGTAGCTTATGCTATGGCAGGTTCCATGAAGGTTGATCTCTACAATGACCCACTTGGCAAAGATAAAGAAGGTAATGATGTATTCCTTAAAGACATTTGGCCATCAAACGAGGAGATCCGCGATGCTGTCTCCAGCTTTATCCAACCCGAGATGTTTGCTTCCCGCTATGGCAAGGATGTTTGGGAGGGGCCGGAGCAATGGCAGATTATAAAAACCAGAAACGTTGGTGGGGATATTTATCCCTGGCAAAACGCTAGCACATACGTGAAGTATCCAACATTTTTTGAAAACATGGCTGAGGAACCTAGCAATCCTGAAGATATTCATGGTGCTCGACAGCTAGCCCTCCTAGGTGATTCGGTAACAACGGATCATATTTCGCCTGCAGGATCCATTGAGGGGGATAGCCCAGCCGGCAACTACTTGACTGAACGCCAGATTCGCAAAACGGATTTCAATTCTTACGGCTCTAGGCGGGGTAACCATGAAATCATGATGCGCGGAACTTTTGCAAATATTCGCATACGTAACGAGATGGCGCCAGGGACAGAAGGTGGCGTAACAATTCACTATCCTTCAGGTCAGCAAATGCCTATCTATGACGCGGCTATGAGATATGACGATGAGGCTGTCCCTCTGGTGATTGTTGCCGGCAAGGAGTATGGAACCGGTTCCTCCCGCGATTGGGCTGCAAAAGGAACTCGTTTGCTAGGCGTGAAAGCCGTGATAGTAGAGAGTTTTGAACGAATTCACCGTTCTAACCTAGTCGGAATGGGAATTTTACCATTGCAATTTAAAGATGGTATGAGTCGTGAAACACTGGGGTTTGACGGATCAGAAGTAATAGACATTACTGATATATCGCATGGAATTAAGCCTCGTATGGATGTTAGTTGTCGGATAATACGGGTAGATGGTACCCAAGAAGACATAAAACTTCTTTGCAGAATCGATACCGCTGATGAAGTAGAATATTACTGCCACGGCGGTATTCTCCAATACGTTTTGAGAAATTTGAAGGCGGCTTAATCCTCTATTGAGGGTGATGTATTTATGGAAGATGTTAAGGGTGGTGTTTTAACACGACAATATAGTGTCCTCCGACGGAAGCAACCTGGCACGCAAAGCTTGCCTGCTGGGAATAACGTAATTTTATACGGATAATGTGTCTAGTTGCAGAATAATAACAAATTTGAATGATCTTGAACTAAATTGTGAATGGTTAACCTTAATGGGTGTCCATCTTAGAATTGGTTGTTTGAATGCCTGAGTTCTGCTGCAGGTCTTAATGAGTAAACTAAGAACCATTGATGATATCAATGTTGCCAATAAAAAGACGCTTGTCCGTGTAGACTTTAATGTGCCCATCGAAGATAGACATGTCTCCAGTGATGCCAGAATTAAGCAGACAATTCCAACGATAGTCGAATTACTAAAGAAAGGTGCCAAGGTAATTTTGGCAAGTCACTTGGGTCGTCCTAAAGGAGAGAAAGTACCAGATTTATCCCTTAGTATTATCGAGCAAACCTTACGCACCAATCTTCCTGGTGTTGAAATAAGTTTTGTTGCCGATGTCGTGGGAAGTGCTGCTAAATCGGCTGCAAATAAACTTGCTCAAGGGCAGGTTTTGCTGCTTGAAAACCTGCGTTATGAGGCCGGAGAGGAAACAAATGATCTTGGGTTAGCTACTAAACTGGCAGGGTTAGCAGATATTTATGTTGGTGACGCCTTTTCATGCGCTCACCGATCTCACGCTTCTATTCAGGCCGTTGCTAAACTTCTTCCATCAGTGGCGGGACGTTTGATGGAGAAAGAAATTGGAATATTAAGTCGAGTACTTGAAACACCAAAGCTTCCACTCGCCGCCATCATCGGAGGCAGCAAAATTTCTTCTAAACTGGGTGTACTCAAAAATTTAGCCACTAAGGTTCAATATCTCATAATTGGTGGCGCCATGGCTAACACATTCCTCTATGCAAAAGGGCACAACGTTGGCACTTCCCTTTGTGAGGTGGAAATGACGGAAGTCGTCAATGAAATTTTGGTTAGTGCTTCAAACCATGATTGCAATGTCGTTATTCCAATCGATGTGGTCGTTGCAAAGGCGCTAGAAGAAAATATTGAGACCGAGAATGTAATGGTCGAACAAGTGCCTCAAGAGAAAATGATACTTGATATTGGGCACGGAAGTATTAAAAAATTGGGAGAAATTTGTGAAATTTGCCGCACCGTAATCTGGAATGGACCCCTGGGAGCATTTGAGGTGTCACCATTCCATGTGGGTACTATAGCGGTCGCAGAAAAAGTGGTAGAGTTTACACGTGCCGGTAAATTAATGAGTGTTGTTGGGGGTGGTGATACTGTTGCAGCGTTGGAGCGGGTAGGCGCAGAAGATGCCTTTACATACACAACGATGGCTGGTGGAGCTTTTTTAGAATGGCTTGAGGGAAGAATTTTGCCAGGGGTGGAAGTTCTTGAGGATTAACATTAATTTTAGGTATTTTTTTTAGCTATTTGGTTTATTTGCATCACTAGGTTTGATTTTCTCTAATAAACCATCAAGCATTCCACGCAAATGTTCTGATTGGTGCAAAAGCATTGTAGCTGCATCCAGCGCGTCGTTGGATGCTTCGGTGGCAATTTCGAGAGCCACCTGATTTACCTCTTGGATGGTTTGGCCCACTTGCCGAATGGCTCGGATAGCACGCTTCGTACCGTTTTGTAGCGTATCTAAATTATCAGTAACAAATTCGTTGGGGTTTTGTCGTTGATTTCCATCGGAAGGTGATTTAGGCCGCGATATCACCTCATCTGGGACATCAGACCCCGTTTCATTAGTTATAGCAGTTTGAACAGCTAAAAGGCTCATGTGGTCATTAATAGATTCCAGTAGTAATTCGATGTCTTTAATTTTCTTTAATGCACCTGATAATCCGTTAATCATCACGTCACACCGCTCTGCATCCCTAGCCGCACTAGAGGCACTTTGGCTCGTTTGGGCTACTAGTTGGCTTGCTTCAGAAATTGCCGTAGATTGCAACGTTCCATCCCGCCCGTCTTGGTTCTGTTGAGTAACCCGTAAGTCTAAAGGTGTATCTTCGAGTACTTCAGTTTCTCTCAACTTTTGGCTAGGTTCCGGCGGTGTAGCGTCTGAATTTAGAATTGGCAAATCAGACAAAGTCCCTACATTTAATTCTGCTGTGACATCATCTTCTGGGGTGGTTTGTTCTGCTGTTTCTTCTATTGTTAGAGACTCCTGATTTTGATATTTGTTACGCTGGTCAGCATCTCGAAGATAGTACTCCAGTTCTTTTCTTAATGTATTTGCTTCTATCATATTTTCCCGAAAGTAGGTAAGTGCGATTGCTACTTCTCCGGTTTCATCCTGGTTCTCTATAGCAGGGATAGTTACAGATTCGTCGCCCCTTGCTAGCTGCATAGCCGCTTTTGCAAGGTATTTTACTGGACGCACTATGCTACGCATTAGGATAGTGCCTACGAGGGTGAACAATACTATAATGAATGCTGAACCCCCGGCTACAATGTTGCGTATTTCTGTCTGTTTAGTCTCAAAATTTTTCCTTGCGCTCTTACTTAGAGTTCTCGTAAAGGTCACCAGCGCTTTTAAGTTTTGTCCTAAAATTATATTTATTTCACCCATACGTGCTATCTCTCTTATTTGACCAAGGCGGGTTTGCGCTAAACCTTCTAAATCTGAGGCATAAGGCGTAATTCTGTTGTTGATTACTCTTTTAACTGAGCTAGATAACGGAGATGCGATTAAAGACTGGCGAATATTTTTGACGGCTCCCATGATGTTTTGAGCGTCTTCTGGGGAAGTAGATTCTTGTAGCTTTATCTCCGATTTTCGAAGGGCGTTAATCTCATTGACAAGCTTACGGTTTCGAGTTACCGAAATTTGTGTTTGCAGTTTGGTACCTGAGATAGCGGTTTTAGCCACCAACCCCTTGTCTTTACCAGTCCCAATGAGAGATTGAATCTGTAACGTATTTTGAAAATAAGTTGCGTGTTTGGTGATACTTTCAATTAGTGTTTTCAACATCATTTGACCATCGGATGCTGCAGGTAAATGCTGAAGGTTTGTTAGCAAGATAGCCGCTTCGCTAGATCTTTTTGAATAGTTCTCAGCGTAAATGGTTTTTTTGCTGATAAGAAAGTTTTGGCTGTCACTGTTGAGTGCAAGAATGGCAGTCTCGACGCGGAAAGAGAGATTCGAGATGTGATAGCTGGATGTTAGTGAATCTAAGGCAATTCTTAAGCGCTGTTCTGCATTGAAGAATACCCCCCCCATCGCGGCAAGTGACAGGATACCAATAAGAATAAACAGAATGACCCGCGAGTTTAAGCGAATGCCGCTGAGAAATGTTCGCGAACCGGTGGATTGTTCTTCAATAGGCAGGGTTTGTTTGACAACTTTTTCTTTTGCCATTTTCTTTCCACTGGTAGTTTATAGTATCATTTATCAAAAAAAGGTTGCCACTGTTTGGAACTGATATGTTATATCCTTTTGGCCTTAAACGGCAAATCCCCACCTAACTAAATGATATTAAATTATTTACATAAATATTTTTAAGACCAGATAATACATTAAAATAATTCCTGTGATAAATTTTTCATAAAGAAAAATTAACCCTAAATGCGCCAGTTACCATAAAGCTAAAGAAAAGGTATAAATGCAAAATTACCTTATGAAGAGTTTGGGATCTTATCGTACTGTTTCTTTTGAATATAAATCAGGCGGATGCATAAGTGATGGGAAGTTTCCGCAGAATTAGAGTTTAAGTTCATCGTATTTAAACAAATGTTATTCCAACTCATATTTTTTTAACTCTTGTAGGTTAATAAGTGTCCCATGAGTAACGATTTCCTTATTTCTCATTCAAGACAGCCACCACTAGCGGTTGGGGAGTACTCGCATTGGGAAAATCAAACACCAGTGGCAGAGAAGAAGAACGCGAAAGCCTCTGACCCTATGAGTGACCCCGAGTTCAGGGTAGCTATCGAGCGCTTAAAAATGAAACTATCATCTGAACAGTCGTTGCGTCAGGATGTTCCTCGCGGTTATTATTTAAATCTTCGAGTATGACTTAGTCGCTAAAGCTAAACAATTTCCTCTCTCAAGTTCTAATATTTAAAAGTGAGAGTGCAAAGTCCGTAGCACTGAAAGCTTGTAAATCGTCTAGTTGTTCACCAACCCCTATAGCGTGGACGGGTAACCCATTTTTTTGAGCAAGGGAGACGAGTACACCACCTTTTGCGGAACCGTCAATCTTGGTCACGATTAAACCCGTGACGTTAACCATTCTAAGGAAAATCTCCACTTGGGAATGGGCGTTTTGACCCACTGTTGCATCTAATACCAACAAACAGTTATGTGGCGCGGTTTTGTCAAACCTTTGTAGGACACGGATGATTTTTTGAAGCTCTCCCATAAGTTCCGAGTTGTTCTGGAGGCGACCGGCGGTATCAATGAGCAAAACGTCAGCGCTATCCCTACGAGCTTTCTGGAACGCTTCAAAAACTAAGCCTGCCGGGTCTGATCCCGTTTCTTTTGAAACCACAGGACATGCGGCACGTTCTCCCCAAATTTTAAGTTGTTCAGTCGCGGCAGCGCGGAAAGTATCTCCTGCCGCGAGCATAACATGTTTACCATCTTCGACAAATTTGTGGGCTAATTTACCTACAGTCGTGGTTTTACCACTGCCATTAACTCCGCATACCAGTATTACGTGTGGTCTGTTTGCGGGGTTGAGGGAGAGTGGTTGTGCTACGGGTGACAGTATTTCAATAATTTCATCAGCAACAACTCGTCGGACTTCTGTAGGGTTTGCATCCTTGCCAAATCGGGTTGATGCCAATTTTTTTGATATTTGGTGTGCGGTTTCAACTCCTAAATCAGCTGTGATGAGTACATCCTCGATCTCTTCCAGGGATTGTGAATCGAGCTTTTTTTTAACCAAAAGTTCATTTAGGGAATTGGTTATAGAGAGGGATGATTTTATGAGGCCCGCTTCAAGTTTACCAAGCCACCCTTTTTGGTGGTTATCATCATAACTGTTATTCAAGGTAATAATTCTGCCGAAAGTATCTGATTGTTGTGGCCAGTTATTATTAACCGATGGATGGATCCACTTTCTAGATTTTGTGAAATTTGAACAGGAGCATAGTGTTCCGTATAGCCGCGTCCCTTCTCTTCGATAAGTACGTTAGCTTTTGAACCTAGCAATTGATCAAAATAGATAGTTTTAGCAAGGTTGCCTTTTTCCCGGAGCCTTTTTGACCGCTCTTTTCGTAAACCAATTGGCACCTGTGGCATACTAACCGCTGGCGTTCCATCGCGAGGTGAGTAAGGGAATACATGTAGATAGGTTAGACCGGCTTCATCAACAAGTTTCAACGTGTCTTGAAACATTTCTTCGGTCTCGGTGGGAAAACCCGCAATTAGGTCCGCGCCAAAGATTATATCTGGCCGAACCCGACGGATCCTGTCACATAGGTCAGCAACATTCCTACGGTTATGGCGACGCTTCATTCGCTTGAGGATTATGTCGTTGCCGGACTGAACACTTAGATGAAGATGTGGCATAAGACGTGGATATTCAGCCAATGATGAGATAAGCGCCTCATCAATCACTGCGGGATCTAGTGAACTGAGACGTAGTCGCTCGAGAGTTGGCACCTGATCAAGTAGACAGCAAACCATTTTGCCAAGGGTAGATTCTTCATCAAAGTCATGGCCATATGAGCTGATATCTACGCCCGTGAGGACAAATTCCTTGTGACCGTTTCTCGTTAAATTCCGGATTTGATCTATCAAAAAGTCTGGCGGAATACTGCGACTATTTCCACGACCGAATGGAATAATACAAAATGTACAGCGGTGATCACACCCTTGCTGTACTTGTATTAGGGCGCGGGTACGAGACCTAAATTGGCTAATTGAATGACCAGATATTTCGGTTGATTTCATAATATCTGACACAAACACCTGGTCCTGTTTTGTGTCTAAAATATAGTTCTCTGCGTTTAGTTTTTCTTCATTTCCCAATACCAGATCAACCTCAGGCATCATTGAAAATGAATGAGGATCAATTTGAGCAGCGCAGCCAGTGACGATAATTTTACCGTCTGGCCTTTTCCGCCTTAGACTCCGAATTTCTTGGCGCGCTTGACGCACAGCTTCAGAAGTTACGGCGCAAGTATTGATAATATAAGTATTGTTAAGACCCGCCGCTTCGACGTGCCCATTTATAATCTCGGATTCAAATTTATTGAGGCGGCATCCAAGAGTAATGATTTCTGATTTGTTCATGGCACTAAATTTTAAACTGCCAGGTACCTGTAAAGCTAGTTGCTGTTGGTCCTGTCATCAATACCTGATTATTTTTATTCCATTCCACCAGAATAATGCCACCCGCAAGTTCAACCTCGGCGTGCCGATCGGCATAACCCCGACGGCAGGCCGCTATAAGTGCGGCGCAAGCACCAGTTCCACATGCTTGCGTTATGCCAACACCCCGTTCCCAGACTCGAACTTTTAGGTGATTTTTAGTCATCACTTGGACGGCTTCTATATTAGCATGTTCAGGGAAGAGAGCATTAGTTTCCAATTTGGGGCCAAGTTTGGATAAAGGGACGCTTTCCAATTTATCAACAAAAAACACCGCGTGTGGGTTGCCTATATTTACGCATACCGGATCCGAAAGAATGCCTTCGGAAAGGTCCACGTTTAGTGTGTTCATTTCCCTGGACAGGGGTATAGCTTTCCAATCATCGTAAGCTTGCCCAAAATTTACGGTGATCCCAGTTCTCTTGCGTTTTGTATCTAGGAGGCCTGCTCCGGTTTCGATTGTTACCTGGTCAGTTGCATTCTCATCCATTACTTTGGCAGCGATGCAGCGCGTGGCATTTCCGCACGCGTCAACTTCGCTACCATCAGAATTATATATGCGCATAAAAAGATCGGCTTCTCGGGAATGTGCGGGTTCCATTACTATTAACTGATCGCAGCCAACACCCGTTCGTCGATCGGCAATGGCTCTTACCGTACTGGCATTAAACTTAATATTTTTTATACGGGCATCGAAGACGACAAAATCGTTTCCTAGCCCGTGCATTTTTATAAAAGTTAATTTTCCCATTAACGACGCTATAATGGCGAAACAACGGTAAGTCCATTACAAAACGCCAGACCAAGTTTGTGTCTCATTTAAATCTAATAAATAACCATCCAAAAGCTAGACGTGGAAGAGATTAATTTGGCAAAGTTGTAGTTTGGATATAGGCCTCTAATCGGTTGTTTAGGCGTGTGTGTTCTTGACAATTTTGGTTTTTGAACTTATTTTCATGGCGGTTAATGAGGCTGCAGGTTAACGCTTGTAGCTACGCTAGTCCGCGAGTTTCGCGCACTAGCAATTTTTGTTTTGTGAAACTTAAAAGTTTTTTGAATATGTTTGATGCATTAAGTTCGAAATTCGGCGGCATTCTAGAAAGCCTCACTAGAAAGGGTGCGCTCTCGGAAGAGGATGTCGGCGTAGCTATGCGTGAGATCCGCGTGGCCCTGCTAGAGGCGGATGTTTCTTTGCCTGTAGTAAAAGAATTTATTGAAGTTGTCGGGCAAAAGGCGATTGGTCAGGATGTGGTTAAGAGTATAACCCCGGGCCAAATGGTTATAAAGATTGTTCATGATCAGTTAATAGAAATGCTAGGGTCAGAGGACGCAGAAATAAACTTCCGGGCGTCACCGCCAGTACCAATTTTGATCGTCGGCCTGCAAGGTGCCGGCAAAACAACGACAGCTGGAAAACTGGCGTTGAGGCTTACGAAGCACGATGGCAAGAAAGTTCTGTTGGCTGGTCTTGATGTAGTGCGACCTGCGGCCCAAGAGCAACTGGAAATTTTAGGGAGCCAGGCGGGTGTTTTGTCACTTAAACCGGTGTTTGGTGAGCAACCTATCGGCATTGCTAAACGTGCCATGGAAACGGCAAGAAAGGAAGGCTATGACGCGGTCATTCTTGATACGGCGGGTCGCCTTTCAATCGATCAAGAATTGATGGCTGAGGTTTCGGAAATAAGAAAATCTATAACCCCAGTTGAAACGCTCTTAGTGGCGGACGCTCTTAGTGGTCAGGATGCCATAAATACGGCCCGAGAGTTTAATGAAAAAGTGGGTATAACAGGCATTGTCCTTACGCGAGTGGATGGTGATTCACGCGGCGGAGCGGCACTTTCAATGAGGGCAGTTACGGGTTGTCCAATTAAACTAATTGGCGTTGGAGAACAGTTAGACGCATTGGAGCCTTTCCAGGCAGAACGTATTGCGGGCCGCATCCTCGGAATGGGTGATATCGTCGGATTGGTTGAAAAGGCCTCTGATACCATTGATCATAAAGAAGCGGAAAAAACTGCGCAGCGAGCCCTAAAGGGCCAGTTTACACTAGAGGATTTGGGAGATCAGCTTTCTCAGGTCAGAAAAATGGGGGATGTGAAGGGACTTCTTGGAATGTTGCCGGGAGTCGGCAAAATGAAAAAACAAATGGCCCACGCTAATATTGACGATAAAACTATCGTTTACCAGGAGGCTATCATTCTTTCTATGACTAAAAAGGAGCGGCGTAATCCAAAAATTTTGAATGCGAAGCGGCGTATTAGAATAGCAAATGGTTCGGGCACTACAGTCCAGGAAGTAAACCGCCTGTTAAAGCAGCATAAGCAGATAGCCCAGATGATGAAGAAGATGGGTAAAACAGGGAAAAAAGGGATGTTGTCTAATCTCCCCCCTATGCCGGGAATGCCTGGTATTCCCGGTTCGTTCCCATCTTTTAAATAACGGGAACGATTATGATGAAGAATGCATTGAAAAAATTTAAATTTGCAGGAAGGAAATAAAATACTATGGCCTTAAAAATAAGATTATCACGGGGTGGTGCCAAGAAACAGCCGTTTTACCGCATCGTAGTTGCGGATTCTAGAAGCCCGCGGGATGGCCGATTTATTGAGCGTCTTGGTACATATAATCCAATGGTTGCAAAAGATAGTGAAAACAGGATCACTCTCAAGGAAGAGAGAATAAAATATTGGTTGTCGCAGGGTGCAAAACCATCCGATCGTGTGGCCCGTTTCTTGGGACATGCAGATATTATCACTTTGCCAGTACGGCATGAGCAAACAAGACAACACCTTCCGCGTGCAAAGACCTTGGAGCGGCTAAAAGAGGAAGAAGAGGCAAAAAATACTGCAGCTGCGGCGGTATCGGAACCTTCGGCAGGAGAGAGCTCAGCAGATGAAAAGCCTGCGGATGGTTTGGCAGATGACTCGGCAGGAGAGAGCTCAGCAGATGAAAAGCCTGCGGATGGTTTGGCAGATGACTCGGCAGGAGAGAGCTCAG
>Ga0302133_10001176_pt1 | contig 16444 bp, 13 predicted proteins | sample CB9_331_MG_FD_203121 | JGI IMG/M metagenome (GOLD analysis project Ga0302133, IMG submission 203121) | Marine microbial communities from Western Arctic Ocean, Canada - CB9_33.1 | ecosystem: Environmental > Aquatic > Marine > Oceanic | place: Canada: Western Arctic Ocean | collected 2017-09-19 | reverse complement strand
CTCTTGGCATCACCGACATTGGCGAGATGGGAAAATATTTCGACTGACTCGATAAATTTTCGCCCGGCTTCACGCCCGCCCTTGATGCCGAAGGTAAATATCGATCCGCAGCCGTTCGGTAGCAGCACTTTCGCCAAATTGTGATCGGGATGGGAGGTCAACTCGGGATAGCTCACCCAATTCACCGCTTCGTGGCCCTCAAGAAAAGCGATGATAGTCCGGGCATTCTCGACATGTCGTTTCACCCGCAACGAGAGTGTTTCCACTCCCTGCAGAATGTAAAAGGCGTTGCCCGGACTCATACAGGCGCCAAAATCCCGCAAGCCTTCGGCGCGGGCCCGCATAATGAATGCGCCAGGACCAAATTCCTCCGCAAAATCGAGACCGTGATAGCCCTCATAAGGCTCTGTGAGGGTGGGAAATTTGCCCGACGCCTCCCAATCGAAGGTACCGCTATCGACGATCACGCCGCCGATGGCAACGCCATGCCCGCCAAGAAATTTGGTCGCCGAATGCATGATGATGTCGGCGCCATGCTCGAAGGGCCGGAACAAATAGGGTGTCGCAAAGGTATTATCGATCATCAGCGGCAGGCCGTTCTGATGGGCGACCTCGGCGATGCGCGGCATATCCATCACTTCGAGGCCGGGATTGCCCAATGTCTCGCCGAACAGGAGCCGCGTATTCGGCCGGATGGCGGCGGCAAAAGCGTTTGGGTCGCGCGCATCGACGAAACTGGTCTCGATGCCGAAGCGCGGCATGGTATGGGCAAAGAGATTGTGACTGCCGCCATAGATCGAGGCCGAGGAGACGATGTGCGAACCCGCATCCATCAAGGTCGCCACCGCCAGATGCAGCGCCGCCTGGCCGCTCGCCGTGCACACCGCGCCGACACCGCCTTCCAGCGCCGAGATACGCTCCTCCAACACCGCCACCGTCGGGTTGGAGATACGCGAATAGATATGGCCGGCACGTTCCAGATTAAACAGCGAGGCCGCGTGCTCGGTGTCTTCAAAGACAAATGAGGTGGTTTGATAAATCGGTACGGCGCGCGCGCCGGTCACCGGATCGGGCCTTTGCCCGGCATGCAGGCTGAGCGTATCGGGTTTAAAATATTTGGGATCTGCTGCCATGGCGGAATGCCCCTCGCGGCGTGTACTGGTTTCCGGCGGTATCCTAAGCGGGCGCGGCGGTTTGTCCAGGCAAGTTGCGGCAACTGCGGAAAACTGTTTAGGGCCACGCCTGCAAGGCGTAAGATCGCCGTCAAAGCATTAGAAACTTGGGAGACGGATCGATGCTCAAGATCACCGGCTATTCGGACCGCGTCAGCGCGCGCCCCGGCGAAACAATCAAATTTATGGTCAATTGCGAACTTGGCAATTACCGCGCCGATATCGTCAAACTGATTTGTGGCGACAGCTCGCCGGATGGGCCGGACTTCAAGGAAAAGCTGATCCGAACGCCGGCGAACAAGCGCTACAAAGGACGCCCACAACACATTCACATGGGCTCCTACGCCGTCGTCGAAAACAATTCAACACTGGAGAGTCTGGAGAGCTTCACCGTCCAAGCAATGATCTGGCCGACCACGCCGGACAAGGGCGTACAGGGTATTCTCGGAAAATGGAATCCGCGCGGCAAGAGCGGGTTCGCCCTGGTAATCGCCGAGGACGGTTCGCTCGGCCTGATGCTGGGCAACGGCAAGGGCCGGACAGAGACAGTCTCGCTCGGCAAGCCGATGCTGGCGCGTCACTGGTATTTGGCGGCGGCGAGTTGGGACGCTGAGAAAAAAGAGGTGCGCCTCTATCAGGAGCCTCTGCGTGACTATGTCGGTGTGACCCATGGTGGCACGGCACGCAAGAGAGTAAAGCTCGCCAAGGTGGCGGGCAACCGCGCGCCCTTGACGATGGCTGCCCTGTTCGAGCGCAGTGCGGGCGGACGCACATTTTGCGGAAATTTCTACAACGGCAAGATCGACGGGCCGAAACTGAGCGGCCGAGTGCTGAAGCCGATCGAAATCGAGTCCTTAAGAGGCAATAGCGTGCCGCGCTCTCTGGCGCCCTCGGTACTTGCCGCCTGGGATTTTTCGCGCGACATCTCCTCGATCAAAATCAGCGACGTCAGCAGCCGCCATATGCATGGCGAGATCGTCAATTTGCCGGCGCGCGGGATGACCGGCGCCAATTGGACGGGCGCGGAACTATGCTGGCGCCACTCGGAAAGTGAATATGGCGCAATACATTTTCACGACGACGATATTTACGACGCCTGCTGGGACGTGGATTTCGAATTCACCGTACCGAAGGGCCTTAAAAGCGGCATCTATGCCGCGCGCCTCCGGGCCGCCGATGCGGAGGAATATATACCCTTTGCTGTGCGCCCCGAGCGCGGCGGCGAAGCGAAGATCGCGTTTATCCTGCCGACCATTCACTATATGGCCTACGCCAACGAGCACATGGCCTTCAACGGACCGATCGCCGAAATATTGACCGGACAGGTCTCGGTCATGAACGACACACATCTGTTTCTCAATGAGCATCGCGAGTATGGCGCCTCGCTCTATGACACCCATTCTGACGGCTCGGGCGTGTGCTATTCCTCGCGTCTCAGGCCTATTCTCAACATGCGGCCGAAATATCAGACGCAATGGTCGTGCTTCGGCAAGACGGACACCAATCTCCGCGAGTTCAATCTCGATCTCTATTTCATCGATTGGATGGAGCGCTTCGGATTCGACTATGACGTGGTGACGGACGAAGATATCCATTATGAGGGCGTCGACGCGATCGAGCCCTACAATGTGATCCTCACCGGCGGCCATCCCGAATATTACTCCAAGCAAATGCGCGATTCAGTGTTCGACTTCACGCAGAAGGGTGGACGGCTGATGTATATGGGGGGCAACGGTTTTTACTGGCGCGTGGCGCTACATGGCGAAGTGCCGGGCGTGATTGAGGTACGCCGTTGCGAAGCGGCGATCAAAGCCTGGGGCGCCGAAACTGGGGAGTATTATCACAGCTTTACAGGCGAACATGGCGGCCTGTGGCGCCATCAGGGCGAAACCGAACCGCAACGCCTGGCGGGTGTCGGCTTTAGCGCAGAAGGTTTCGATATTTCATCTTATTACCGGCGCAATCCGGACAGCTTCGACCCGCGCGTCGCGTTCATGTTCAAAGGTATCGGCAAGGACGAATTGATCGGTGATTTTGGTTACCATGGCGGCGGCGCGGCAGGCAATGAATTGGACCGCGCCGACCCCGCCCTTGGTACACCGCCGCACGCGCTCATCGTCGCCACCTCGGAGAAGCACACCGACCTCTACATGGTGGTCAACGAAGAAATATTGATTAACCATCCCGGCATGTCGGGCAACGACCATCCGCTGGTACGCGCCGACATGGTGTTTTTCGAAACGCCCAATGGCGGCGCTGTGTTTTCCACCGGCTCCATCGCCTATGGCGCCAGCCTGCCGTGGAACGACTACAAGAACAATATCGCCAAACTAACCACCAACGTGCTCAAGCGCTTTGCTAATCCTAAACCGTTCTAAAGGGAACAGAACAGATGCCTGCCTATTTGATCGCCGATATCACGCTTACCGACGCCGAACTTTATTCGAACTACACGGCAGTCACGCCCGGCACCATCGAGAAATATGGCGGGCGCTTTGTGATCCGCGGCGGCGCGCATGAAGTAGTAGAAGGCGATTGGCAGCCGGGGCGCCTGGTGATGCTGGAGTTCGACGATATGGCAGCGTTGCAACGCTGGTATAATTCGCCGGAATACACAGAGGCACGGGCGATCCGCCAACGCGCCGCGACCGGCAGTGTAATTTTCGTCGAAGGTTTGTAGAAACGCCGAAAACACGGCGCGGCAACAAAATCTTAAAATAACAGGAGAGAGAACATGTCAGCCTATGTGATCGTCGATTCGCACATCAAGAATCTCGAAGCTATGCAGGAATATATCGACAAAGTCGGCGCGACCCTGGAGCCGCATGGCGGCAAGCCGATTATTGCCGGCACCAATATCGAGGCCATCGAAGGTGATTGGAACCCGAGCCGTCTTGTCGTCGTCGCCTTTCCCAGCATGGATGCCGCCAAGGCCTGGTACAACTCGCCCGCCTACCAGGAGATCCTGCCGATCCGTACCGCCAATACCGACGATAAAATAATCCTCGTCGAAGGCTTGTAAGACACGCCTTTAGGCCGCTTCGGGGCCGGCGATGATCCCGGCATCGTGCAGGCGGCCTATTTCGCCGTCGCCCATGCCGAGAATAGTGGCCAAAATTTCGTCGCTATGTTCGCCAAGGAGCGGGCCGCGCACCACGTCGGTACGCGGATGGGTGGTGAAATCAAGCGGCGAACCCGGCGTCAGGAGACGCCCGATGCCCGGCTGGTCGATTTCCTCAAACATAGGGTTGTCGGTCGACACGAAGGGATCTTCGGCGACCATCTGTTCGTAGGTTCGAAACGGCCCCCACAGGATACCGGCGGTCGTCAGCGCCGCGCTGGCCTCGGCCATGGTTTGGCCCGCAAACCAAGCACCTACCATTTCGTTCAGCTCGGCGCGCACCTCCCAGCGGTCAGCTTCGAGAGTGAGGTCGACGCCGCGCGCCGCCTCTAATTCCTTGAAACGCTGGTCGAGGCCGGTAACTTCGCCGAGCGCCCTGATGTGACGGCGGGTAACGATGACCAGCATGATTTGGCGCCCGTCGCTGGTGGTGAAGTCACGCCCGAAGGTGCCGTACATATCGTTGCCGATGCGCGGGCGGGTGCGACCGTTGATTTGCACGTCGCCGATATAGCCGAGCGATCCGGTGAGATGATAGGCAACATCGGCCAGGCTCAATTTTACCAACTGGCCCTCACCCGTGCGCGTGCGGTGGCGCTCGGCTGCCAGCAAGCCGATGGCGGCGGTCAGCCCGCAAGTCAAATCCCAGCCCGGCAGCACATTGTTGATCGGCCCCTCATGATCTTCCGGCCCGGTGACATAGGGCCAGCCAGTGCGGGCGTTGATGGTGTAATCCACGGCCACGCTGGCATCTGGATTGCCGATGATCTTGAGCATGATGACATCGTCGCGGCGCGCTTTCAGGGCATCGTAATCAAGCCAAGGTTGGACCTGTAGATTGGTCAGGAAGATACCGGCTTCGGGCCCCGGCGCAGTAATCAGAGCGGCGATGATTTCTTGGCCTTCCGGGTCGCGCAGGTTGATCGCCAGCGACCGCTTGCCCTTGTTCATGGTTGCCCAATAGATGCTGGTGTCGTCGGCGGTTACGGGCCAGCGTTTGTAATCAAGGCCGCCGCCGATCAGATCGAAGCGGATCACGTCCGCACCCATTTGCGCCAAAGTCATGCCACCCAGGGGCGCGGCAACAAAGGCCGAGCCCTCGACAATTCGAAGTCCTTTGAGAATATCATTCATAGCGGTCCGCTTTACGCCAATCAGCCGATCAGCTCAAGACAAAGGGCATCAAATTGACGGTTTATGCTTCGCGCGGCGGTCTTGCCGTTCAGCCAATGCGATTAACAACGGCGGCAGAAAAAGAAAATCAGCGATTAGGGCAACAACAAGCGTAATCGCGGTCAGCGCGCCCAGACTGGCATTCACCTTGAACCCGGAAAGACTCAGCATGGCGAAGCCAGCAGCGAGGGTGATTGCCGTGATGGTGAGGGCGCCGCCGACGCTTTCAAAGGCGTGGCGCACGGAGTCCGGACCCGTCAGCCCCATTTCCCGCCGGCCACGCAAGAATTTGTTGAGAAAATGAATCGAATTATCGACGACGATGCCGAGTGTCATCGCGGTAACGACCGACCCGGCGAGGCCAAGCTCACCCACCGCCCAGCCCCATAGCCCGAGCGCAATCACCGCCGGGGCCAAATTGGGCAAGAGGCTGAGCACGCCGAGGAGCGGACTTCTGAGAGCGAACACGAGAAGCGCCGAAATAAGCAACAGCGCGGCGCCGGTGCTGATCAGCATGCCTTCGATATTGCGTGCCGAAACATGCGAGTACATCATGGAGAGGCCGGTGGCGGGCGCAGCCATTTGCGGCGCGTTGCGGGCCAGCCACGCATCCGCCCCGGTCCCGAGATCGCGAATCTGGCGGGACGACATGCCGCGCACGATCACGCTCAACCGCGAGATCGCGAAGCTGCCGTCCACCAGCACTTTGGCAGCGCCGTCAGGCGCGGCAGCGGCATATTGCGTGAGTAGGGCGCCGGCGCCGGTCTCCGGCAAGCGGAAAAAGGCCGCGTCATCACCGTGACGCGCCTGATTGAGGCGTTTGGCCATCTCAGCCAGACTGGCAACATAAACCACGCCCGGTTGCCCCCGGTACCACTGGCCAAGTCCGTCCACACCAGCGAGATAATCGCTGTCAATCACGCGCCCTGGCCCGCCGGCGGGCAGCGCATGTTCGATCAGGTCGATGCCGGTCAAATGGCGCTCGACGAAATCCGTATCGCGGCGAAACTCGTACCGGCTATCGAGATACTCGCCGAAGCGATCATCCAGATTGATTTGCGATATGCCGGCGCCAAGGCCGAGCGCCACCACCGTGATGGCAGCGAACAGCGGCCACCGGCGGCGCACGATGGCGGCGCCGATGGAGGCCATGATCTTTTGTTCCATTCCGGTGCGCCCTTTTCGGCCAAGTGGCAGCATCGAGAGCAACACCGGCAACAGGGTTACGGAATAAATGAAGGCTGCGGCAACGCCAATGGCGGTGACATTTCCGAGATCGCGGAAAGGCGGCGAGGCGCTGGCGTTCATCGTGAGGAAGCCTGCCGCGGTCGTCGCACTGGTCAGAAATATCGGCCAGAGATTGAGACGCAGACTCTCGGCGATGGCAGCCGGTTTCTCCAGCCCGCGTGCCATCGCGTGGCGAACGCCCGATATCAGGTGGACACTGTCGGCGATGGCAAGCGTGAGGATAATCGACGGCGCGGCGGCGGAGCCGGGATTAAGGACGAACCCCGCCCAACCTGCGATTCCCATAGCCGTGAGCGTGGCGGCGACAACTACCGCGAGCGTACCGATAACTCCGCCCCAAGAGCGCAGCATCAAAACAAGCAGCAGCAACACCAATGCCGCCATTCCCGGCATGATGGTTTTAAGGTCACTCTTGGTCGCCTCGCCGAATGTGGCGCCGCCCACGACCGGGCCGGTTAGATGGAATGCGAACGCCGGGTGCGCCGCCTCGAGGCGCCGGATTAGAGCCCTGATGCCGGCGACACTGCGGTCCACGGCCGTGCTGTCACCGGGCGGCAAAGCCAAATTCAGACTGAGGGCGGCGACATTGCCGTCGCGCGAAATCAACCAATTGCGGAACAAGGGCTCGTCGCGGATACGCCGCGCCGCTGTGGGATCCATCGCACCGTCACCGCCGAGCAACGGCGAGATTTCCAGCCGACCTGCCGTCCAACGCGGAAGCGCAGTCGACAGCGGACTGTCGATAGCGGCGATATCGGGCAAACCACGCACCAATCGAACAGCATCCGCGAGCGCCGCCAAGGCCGGACCGCTCAGCGCTGCATTCTCGCTACCCGCCGAAATGCCGCCCTTCGGCGAGATCGCCAACAGAGCTGTTTGCGCCACATCGAAGCTCTGTTCTAAGCGCTCCAGCGCCGCGCGCTCGGGATTGTCTTGGCCGAAGAATACCCGGCTGTCATTGGTGAAGGAGAGTGAAGGCGCACCGGCTGCGCAGGCAAGAATCGCGGCCAGGCACGCGAACACAAGCCAGAACCGCACGCGTGGTGTAAGCTCAGAGAGGTTCATAGGCTGGGCCGAGCAACCGAGAAGTAATGCGATGAGCGATGAACAGGCGGTCTTGCAGGCCAACCAGGCCTTCTACACGGCTTTCGCAACGCGCGACTTGGCGACGATGGAACAGATCTGGGCGCATGATGCGACCATATGCTGCATTCATCCGGGATGGGCCCCGCTGGTCGGGCGCGCGCCCGTCATCGGGAGCTGGGCCGCTATCCTCTCCGACCCGGGCGCGCCCGAGATCAGCTGCGGGGATGCGCATGCCATTCTGCATCATCAAAGCGCCCTGGTGATGTGCCATGAAAATTTGCCGCACGGCCACTTGCTGGCCTCCAATTTTTTTGTGCTTGAAAACGGCGCCTGGCATCTCGTCCATCATCATGCCGGCCCGGGTCCGCAAATTGCCGTGGCAAGTGCCATGCGCCCCGACGGCGACACCGTGCATTGAAGGCATCTTGATCGACGGCCGGGGCGCCTCCCACGCCTCGCCATTCGATCCAGCCCTGCCCAGGCATATGAAGTTCAAGTCCTGCCGCGCGCCACGGCAAAAAGTTCGTTGGTGAACCAGAGACCGTCATGGGCGCGCAAAATCTTTTCCGTTTCCTCGAGATAGCCGCCTTTGCGTAGCGCTTTCATCAGTTTGACATCCTCAATTTGGGCGACGTAAACGGCGGCGTTCCAGGCTGCGAGCAAGGTTGAGGTGCCGATGTTGCTGGAAATTTCACTGGCCAGGGTGTGCATCTGATAGCGGAACTGGGAGCGCGAGTCGGTATACGGGAAATAACGCAAATTACGCCGCTCCGCCTTCATCTCGCTTTTCAGGACATCGAGCAGCATGCGCCGCGGCGTCTGAAACGGATTCTCTTCTGGCCACACCGAACGCACGATATCCATGCCGGGGTCCTTGCCGGTGGACTGAACCACGACCATGCGCCCGCCCGGCGCTATTGCCCGGGCAAGCGGGCGCAGCACGTTTCGGCTTTTGACCTCGGCCGGAAGGCGTGCCTGATAGGGTTGCGAGGCCATCACGAAATCGAACTCCTGCGCCTCACCCTGGCGCGGAATGACGGAATCTAAAGCGAAGCGATGATCTTTACGGTAGATCACCACGGCAGAGGGTTTTACATAGAGCGGATTCCCGGTCTTCTCACTGGTCCGGGTACGCCAGCCGGAGCTCAGGATTGGCTGCAGATTGTCGCTTAATTGGGCACCGAATTCATGCGTGGTCGAGCCGTCGAGCGCGATCTCCTGCCAATTGAAATCTGCCGCCGACGAGTTGCGCGGCGACATACCCGCAACCTCGTAATAATAGAGATTAGTCGCCACGAATACGGTATGGGGATGCTCTTGGAAGCGGTCCACCATCTTTTCGATCGACAGACGGACATCCTCCAGGCTGATTTCCTTACCGACAATGAGAAACGGAATGGTTGGAAACATGTTGTGCATAGCGCGCATGGTGCGGGATAATACTGTGCCGTCGCCCATGCCGGCATCGAGCACTCGGAGCGCCGGCGGGTGCGGCTTGACATGCTTCAATTCCTGCGCCATACGCGCCGCCACCTGCCACTTTTCGCTACAGGTGGTGACGAACATCAAATATTTTTCCCGGTTGTCGAAAAAGCGGAAGGGCGATTTGCTCGGCTTGGCGCGAGAGGTTCTCGGCATTCTTGTTTCCTTCCTGGCGACCGCTATATTTCGCGGCATTGGATTTCCGCTGGCTATTGTTGTAGCCGAAGCTGAATAAGGCACAGCATGAATGACTCCAGCCCAGCTCGTCAACGCGGTGCGCTCCATCGTCGCCGAACGCATGGGAGAGTTCGTTTGCTCGTCACCATGATTGTTCTAACATTGGCGGTTTGAATGAACATATTGAAGTTCCCTCCGGCGCTGGCGACCAAGACGAAGTGCTCAGCTGTGAGCCATCCTGGATCGATCGGGCGAGTCTTGGCTGCCATACTCATCGTCCTGACGCTCGTCGGATTCGGCGAGCGTGTCGCCCGCGCTCAGGACAGCACGGTTCTCGTGAGCCTGAAGAACGTCGCCTCCAGCGGTGCCGTCAGGTGCGTCGTACACCTGGCCCATTGATTTGCACACGATCTCGGCCGCCTGGAACCGGGGCAACGGGCCGAGTTTGTTGTTCGCATTCAGCAGCGGACGAAATTGGTGACGATAAAGAATGACGCCGGCGTCGACATGGCGGTGGAAGGAATTCATTGCACTGTGGTGGGCGGCCCGCGGCAGCTCGCGGACTGGATTTCGGCGGATGCCCTGCGTGACAAGCGCGGGCAAGTCGAGTTTGTATGCGGATCAGGAGTTATATTTCGCTGCCATGCGGTGGCGATAAAGCCGTGAATCAGCTAAATTTGGAAGCCCAAGAGAATATTCAGCTTGAATAGACCTTGCCTATCCGGTTAACACACTTACCCACAACATGTGGGATGCTCCCATTTCCCCGAGTAGAGTTCGTCAAAGGTCGGTGCGCTGACGTTGCCAGCGATGCCGAGTAAGGAGCGGAAGGCGTTGAATGGGTAGAAGCGCCTGTTAAAGCGGAACGTGAACTCATTGAGGTAGGCTTGAAGATGCTGGCGGCTGACACCGTGGTGGATGCCGTTGATCCAGGTTTTCAGATTGGCGAAGACCAGATGGATGATCGGCAGAAAGTCCTCGGCAACCTCTGGGTCGCCACACTCGGCAACGGCAAAGTGTTCATACCCTCGCTTGCCGAGGCTGGCATATCCACTCCAATCGTCAGTGACGGTCAGCGCCCCCGGAGCGACGACGTTCTCAACGAACCCACAAAGCGAGTTGGCGCTCCGGTCGGGGACTACGGCCAGCCTGACACGACCGGCATAGCGTCCGTCTTTTCGCTTGTCCTGCGCGGTTCCCGGTTTCCGATGACGCACTTCAACGGCACAAGCGACGAGAACCTTGTGGTGGACACCCCGGCCTTCGCCGCGAGTCCGTCCACCAACCCATGTCTCGTCTATCTCAACGTGTTCCCCCGGCTTGCCGCCGATACGATCCTGATTGGGCCGTACCATGCCGGCGCGGAGCTTGTGGAGAATGCCGAAAGCCGTCTCATAGCGCGACAGGCCAAGCTGCCGTTGAAACTGGACCGCCGAGATGCCGGGCGTCTGGCTGGCGACCAAATAAGCCGCCCAAAACCATGTGCTCAACGGGATATGGCTACGTGCCATGACCGTGCCAACCGTCAGGCCCGTATCGCGGCGGCACTTGCGGCAGCGCAGGACACCGGGCCGAGTGGCGATGCGGAAGGGCTCGCCTACGGCATGGCAATGCGGACAGACAAACCCCTCGCACCATCGAGCTTTTTCCATGTAGGCGGCACACGACGCTTCATCGGGGAAAAGCCGCTGAAACTCCGAAAGCGACTGCGGGAAGGGCAAGTCATCACGCTGAAGGACGTCCATAGCTCGCTACCCATTATGCGCACATAATCTATCCCTAGTAGGTGTGTGCGTCAAGCGGATAGGCAAGGAATAGACTACACTTGAATAGACTACAGTGGTCTAGACACGCCCGCTCGGTGCACCACCTTTAACGCCTGAGCAAAATATTTCGAAGCCACTTGGCATCCTTTGAGGGTTGTGGTTAACTTCCGCTCATACGACCACTTTATGGTCATACAGGCAATAAGTATAACTTAGTTTGAGTTATGCTCACGGGGAGACTGAGCCATGTTGCAAAAATGCCTTCGATACTTGTTAGCCGCGGTTACCGTGGCGGTGTTGGCGTTCTCGGTTAATTCAACGGATGCCGCGCAGAAGAAAATAGCTTTTTTATCTCCTGAATCAGTGGAGATTAAGGACGGTAAAGTCATCGGTGATTATGGTTGGAATCAAATGGGCGCGGAAAGTGCACTCCAAGCGTGTAAGAATACAGGCTCGGAATGCGAGATCGCGAGCGGCCTCGGCTATGCGGATATCCGCCCGGTTCTTCGGGAATTCGCCACGAGCGGATTTGACCTGATTATTGCGCACGCGAGTGGATATAACAGTGCCGCTGCTGAAATTGCGAAGGAATTCAACGTACCGGTAGTTATCACTGAGTTGCCGGGTTCTACAACGCCCGGGCTGATCAACGACTACGAGCTCAGTGGCGCCTCCGGTGCCTACTTGGCGGGCGTGCTTGCCGCCAAGACAACACGGGCCGGAATTCTAGGCATTGTGGTGACCTCGGAAATAGTCACGTGGAACCTCCAGGCGGGAGGCTTTGTTCAGGGCGCGCTCTCCGTAAATCCGGATATCAACATACATTACGCGGTGATCGGCCATGGGGCCTATGAGGACGTCGCTGGGGCAAACCGTGTTACGAAGTCTGTTATCGGAGCCGGCGCCGACGTCATCTATGGGATGGGAAACGGAGCGACTTTTGGCATGCTGCAGGCCGTGGAGACCACCCCGGCGGTAGATGGCGGTAAGGTCTGGTTCATCGACATAATCGGCGACAAGAGAGGCCTCGACAAGGGTTACCTTTTGTCATCAACGGCATGGGACCTTTCATCGATTTGGACCGCGATGATCAACGATCTCGATGAGGGCACGTTTGGAACCAAGAGCTACGATCTGAATCTCGGTAACGACACTATTAAACTCCTCAGGACTGAACATATTTCTGATGTTGTCTGGGCCGAGATTGTGCAGGTACGCGATGATATCGTTAACGGAAGCATCGAGGTTGCACAAGTCAGAGAAATCGATAAATTGAAGGCAATGATGTCGAGGACTACTGGTCCAAGCGAATAGCATACGGACCCTCACACTGTCTCGGCGGCGCGGTCCAGGTCGGGCAGCGCTGCCAGTCGTTCTGTACAGCAACTGTCCACCGGCGGACGGATGTTAAACAGCGTTGTTGATGTGACGACGACCCCAGCGGACGTAGTGGCTAAACCCAGCAACGGGTCGGTCGTTGAGTTCCAAAAAATTACCAAACGCTTTCCGGGCGTGGTCGCCAACGGCCAAGTTGACCTGTTGATAAGGCCTGGCGAAGTGCATGCGCTGCTTGGCGAGAACGGCGCTGGCAAATCGACCCTCATCGGCGTTTTAGCAGGTATACACCAGCCTGACGAAGGCGAAATATTAATCGAAGGACGACCGGTCAGAATTGACTCTCCCGGGCGGGCAATCGAGCTCGGTATTGGCACAGTTTATCAGAATTCGACCCTGGTACCCACTCTGACAACTCTACAAAACCTGATGCTCGGCCGGCCCTGGTATATGGGTCGGAACCTGATGGGCACACGGACGAAGTTTCACGAGTTGAGCGAGATGCTCGGCATTACAGTGGACCCTGACACTGCCACGGGCCAACTCGCTCTTGGGCAACAGCAACAGGTAGAGATCATTAAGGCTTTGTGGCGCGGGGGCAAGGTGCTCGTGCTCGACGAGCCAACCTCGATGCTTACGGCGCAAGGAGTGCGCGACCTAAGAAAAGTCATCGAGCGTCTTAAGAACGAAGGAATTGCGGTCGTCTTCGTTACTCATAAATTGATCGAAGCGCATACCTTCGGGGACCGTGTTACGGTACTTCGGCGTGGACGGATTGTTGGCGAGATCCCGGCAGGGGTGTTTCATACCATCCCGTTCGCGGAAACAAGCGCCAGAATCATCGAAATGCTGTTTGGTACCGGTAGTGTTAACGAGGATCTTATCTACGAGGCGGTGGGAACGGCCCGTCTACAGCGCAGAGTTCCGCCTGATCAGGCAGCTCAGCCTATATTAGAGATCAATAATATCTCCGCACAGGGAGGGTGGATGGAACCGTCATTGTCCGAAATCTCCTTCGTCATTCGACCCGGTGAGATTTTCGGCATCGCCGGAGTGGATGGAAACGGCCAAAAGCAGTTGGCCGAGGTGCTTGCCGGCCAGCGAAGGGTTAGTGCGGGTCACATTAGATTGGGCCACAAAGAAATCACCAATCTACCGGTTGGGAAGCGTCTCAAGCTCGGCCTTAGTTACATCAGCGACGATCGATATGGTGAGGCCACGCTCCCCTCTTTTAGTGTTGCCATTAATATTTTGGCCAAGCGCATTGGCGAAAAGCCATTTTGGCAAAGGCACATGCAACAGCAAGCAAGGATCAACGAATTTGCGGCTTCGTTTATTCAGCGCTTTGACGTGCGCACGCCCAGCGAGCAGACATTGATTGGCGCGTTGTCGGGGGGAAACATTCAGAAAGTCGTGCTGGGCCGGGAGTTTGTCACGGAACCCAAGATTGTTGTCTACAACAAGCCAACCTATGGACTCGACTTGGCCAATCTCCATTCGGCCCGCCAGCACATTCGAGATCAGTCAGACAAGGGTATGGCCGCTATCGTCATATCGACGGAAATGGACGAACTGCTCGAGCTTTGCGACCGAATTGGCGTCATGTCTTGCGGGCGCCTTGTTGGAATTATCAAGAATGAAGAAGGAGCGGAGACCAAGATTGGCCAACTCATGGTCGATGCGGAAGTGACATGAGCGAAACTAGCGAGCAAACGGACGCGCCCGAAACGGCTCCGTCAGACATTGCGCAAGCGGCTTCGATGAATCCTGGCGGCAGAGTTATCCCTTACTGGGCTCAGGCATTCATACCCATAATAGTGGCACTCATCTTGACCGGCCTTATTCTTTTGGCCCTGGGGAAAGATCCCCTGACGTTCTACTGGAATATAGTCGACCGAGGCATAGTTAATCCCTGGGGACTACAGGACTCGATAAACCGAATGACGCCTTTGTTGTTGGTCGGCGCGGCTTTGACCGTGTCGTTTCGAGCCGGTATGTGGAATATTGGCATTGATGGTCAATTCGTTCTGGCCGCCGTATTCGTGTCGGCGACCGCGCCGCTCGCGCTTCCGGTCATGCCTATGCCCCTTGCCATGTTTGTTCTGGTCCTGCTGGGCGCCGCCGTGGGAGCGATTTGGTCGATCGGACCAGCACTGCTGCGAGCATATTATGGAATTAACGAGATCGTCACGACGCTTATGATGACCTTCCTCGGTGTGCTGCTTGGCGCTTTGCTCGTAAAGACTGTGTTCAACGATCCGCAGAACAAAGTGCACCAGACTATTGGACTTGCCGTGGAAGATCGATGGCCGGTACTGTTCGGTTCGTCAGTTCACATCGGCATTATACTTGCCCTGATGGCTGTTTTGCTTACCCACTTCGTCATGACAAGAACCGCGTTCGGAATGAAGCTGCGGATGGTGGGCACCAATCCCCGTGCGGCAGCCCATGCCGGGCTCTCTGTTCCGCGCTTGACTCTGGCGGCATTTGCAATTAGCGCTGCGCTGGCCGGTTTAGCGGGAACGGTCGAAGTGCTCGGGCGCATCGGCCATGTGCGTGGTGGCTGGGATCCTCATTTTGGCCTTTATATGATCCCATTTGTCTTCTTGGCGCGATTTCACGGTGGCGCGTTAATCGGATTTGCGGCCTTTTTCGCGGTGTATTCGATCGGGGGCGAATATGCGGCGCGCAAGGCACAGCTTCCGTCCGTATTTGTTCTTGTTGTCATCGGACTCATATTAATTCTCTTGGCGCTCACCGAATACCTCAACGAGCGTCTTGAGAGGAAGCCATAGACACAGCATACGTCTTGACGCTGATCACCTCTTAAGCAATCGGTCAACCTTGGTATGGATACACTGATAACGACAGCATTTCTAACCGCCTTCATCAGTGGAATTATCATGGCCGGCATCCCGTTGCTGCTGGCCGGACTGGGTGAGCAGATCTCGGAAAAAGCGGGTATTTTGAACCTCGGCCTTGAGGGTATGATGCTGGTTGGCGCATACGGGGGCTTTGCTGGGGCGTTCTACACCCAGTCAATTTGGCTGGGTTTTCTGATTGGTGCCATTTGTGGCGTAGTGGTCGCAACAATGATGGCCATCCTGTGTGTGTATGCAGGGCTCAACCAAATTGTCGTGGGAATCGCTCTCCTGTTCGGTTTCCAAGGTCTCACGGCGCTGATGTTTTATGCTGAATTTCGAACCACCTATCCGCGGCTTGAAAAGGCGAATACGTTCGACATACCCGGACTCTCGGATTTGCCTGTCATTGGACCCAGCGTATTTGATCAACAACCACTCGTTTATATCGCGCTGCTGCTCGTGGCTTTCTTCACATGGCTATATACCCGAACAAACATCGGCAACAACCTGCAGGCTGCGGGTGACCGGCCAGCCGCCCTCGACGCCGCTGGCGTCAACGTTTATTCTACGCGGACCTGGGCAGTGGTTTCTACCGGGGCCTTGGCGGGTTTGGGCGGAGCCTTTATGTCCGAAGTTAGCGCCGGCACGTTCGTGCCCTTTATGACCAAAGGCGCAGGCTTTATTGCTATCGTTCTTGCGATGCTGGCGCGCGGCAGACCGGGCTGGGTGCTGATCGGGGCCTTACTGTTCGGGATTGCGCAATCGCTCTCGACAGCATTTCAGGTGGCAGGGGTGCCGGTTCCCACCGATGCAGCGGACATGCTGCCATTTGCAGTTGTAATCGTCATGCTCATCATCTTCGCGCGGCGCGCCTATCTGCCCGCAGCGTTGGGGCGTGCCTACAAGCGGGGAGGCGTTGTCTAGGCCGTCCTCTTTCCTTTTTATCTCATTCGGGCCGCCAATGGATCCTCCGCAGCTTTATATAAACAGCTCGCCCGAGGTCATTCGCCGCGCATCCTC
>Ga0302133_10001162_pt1 | contig 16564 bp, 20 predicted proteins | sample CB9_331_MG_FD_203121 | JGI IMG/M metagenome (GOLD analysis project Ga0302133, IMG submission 203121) | Marine microbial communities from Western Arctic Ocean, Canada - CB9_33.1 | ecosystem: Environmental > Aquatic > Marine > Oceanic | place: Canada: Western Arctic Ocean | collected 2017-09-19 | reverse complement strand
GATGACTGATAACGGATACGCGAAGGCGCAGGCGGACTACGACGCGCAGATGCCACCAGAGTTCGATCTGGCACCGATCCCGACGCGCGTGCTGCGGGCGGTGGTGTATCTGACGTATGACGGCAGCGACGCCGAAGACGAGGACGATGAGGGAGTCGAGGGCGAGGCGTCGCCATGGATGATGGAGCAAGACATCCAGCGCGTGCTGAGCCCGAAGGACTGGCTCGGCGGGCTGAAGTTCAACCGGATGCATTATTCAGCGGACAATATCGAAGTGGTGGATGCCGAATGGATGAGCCCCGAGGCGGCAGTCAACTACGGGGTGCCTGTTGATGTGCTGGCCGCTGTAGACCGGGCGCTGGCATGAAGGACGCCGGCGGGAGCGTACCGTGCCCAAGCTTGCGGCATCGGGCGCTATCCAAACCCATCGGGAAAGTGCCAAGATTGCGCGGTACAGGCCGCACGTTGGAGGTTCATGGTTGACACTAAAAAAAGAGGGATGGCGTAATCGCATCACCGGGCACGGCGAGGTATCCCCCGAGTCACTGCTAGCCAATCCGCTCAACTGGCGCACCCACCCCAAGCAGCAACGCGACGCACTCGAGGCCGCAATCGATCGCGTCGGCTTCGTGCAGGGCGTGATTGTCAACACCACCACCGGGCACGTCGTCGATGGGCATCTACGGGTTGACCTCGCCATGCAGCGCGACGAACCGCTGATCGCGGTGGACTACGTCGCACTCAGCCCCGAGGACGAGGCGATCGTCCTGGCAACGCTCGATCCACTGTCCGCGCTCGCCGGCAGGGATCAGGCGGTACTCGATGACCTGCTGGCGATGACTGGCGACATCGAGGACGGCCCACTGGCGCAATTGCTCGGGTTCGCTGCCGAGGTGGGATTCCCTGAGATGCCGACAGGTGAGCGTGGGATTAGACAGATGACGTTCACCGTGACCGAGGACCAGCAGGCGATCATCGAAGGCGCGCTATCGGTGGCGAAGTCTGCCGGCGCACACGATCCGAGCGAGACGGGCAACGAGAACAGCAACGGGAACGCGCTGGCGTTCGTATGTGCCGGGTACGAGGCCGCGTGATGGCATCGGCTAAGGACCTCCACGTCGCGCCCATATCGTCCGCTGACGCCCGTAGGTTCGTCCGTGAGCATCACTACTCGGGCAAGGTGACGCAGAACAGCCAGCTACACCTCGGCGCGTTCCTCGACGGGCGGCTGGTGGGCGTGGCGCAGTTCGGGCCACCCTTGGATAAGGGGAAGGTGCTTGGGTTGGTGCGTGATACCCCGTGGAACGGGATGCTGGAATTGAACCGGCTGGTGATGATTGACGACACTCCACGGAACAGCGAGTCGAGGTTCTTGGCGGTGATGGCGCGACTGTTGCGGCAGCATGTGCCCGGTGTGCAGTGGGTGCTGTCATTCGCTGACGGGACGCAGTGCGGCGACGGCACTATCTATCGCGCGGCGGGGTTCGTGCTCACGGCAATCAAGGCGTCGCAGAACTTAGCGCGTCGCTCTGACGGTGTCGTGATCCACAAGATGACACTGGAAAGTAACCCGACTAGCGCGCGGGCGGAGTTGGGCGGGCGGAGCTATTACGATGTCACCGGCGGGCGCTACAATTTCGCCGCTTATGTTTCTGCCGTTGGTGGTTCGATCGTGCCGGGGTTCCAACTGCGATACATCTACTTCATCGACCCCACGGCACGCGCTCGGCTGACCGTGCCCGAGGTGCCGTTCAGCGACATCGAGCGACTAGGTGCCGGGATGTATCTCGGCCAACCACGCGCCGGAAGCATCGCAGTCGATGCGTCACCCGACCAGGGTGAAGAGGGCGGTGCAAGTCCGACCCCGGCGCTCCATACCGAAGCGAGGAAAGCATGACAGCCAAGAAAGCAGCACCGAAGAAGCGCAAGCAGCGCCCCGGCGTCAACGCATGGCGGCCCGCGTTCCTCACCGCGCTGGAGCGGACTGGCAACGTCGCCGCATCCTGCCACGCCTCGGGCACCTCGAGGCAGAACGCATACAAGGCCAAGCGTACCGATCGCGCGTTCGCCCTCGCATGGGAGGATGCGCTAGAGATCGCCGTGGAGCTGCTGGAGGCCGAGGCACGCCGGCGGGCGATGTCAGTCAGTGACACGCTGCTGATCTTCCTGCTCAAGGCGCACAAGCCGGGCATGTACCGCGAGAAGATGGACCTGCGCTTCTACTCAGCCGAGGCCGCGAAGATTGCAGACGAGTACGATCTCGATCCTGCTGACGTGCTCGAGGAAGCCCAGAGGATGCTCAAGGACGCATGACGTTAGCGCGCCCTGAGATCGTCACGATGAAGCTCGCGGCGAAGCGGCTGGCAGAACGTCGCGCAGCTCGAGCCACCCCGGACGGCGGACCCACTACAGACGAACAGCTCCACGCCTGGCTGCTCAAGTCCACCGGCTACTACGTCCCACGCGCAGCCGTCGTCGAGGGCCACCGCTCCCCGTTCGAGCTGATCGCGGATCTGTACTTCAACCGCATCACCGACGCCGTCGCCCTCGCCGGCAGGGAGACGGGCAAGACCACCGACACGGCACTGCTGCACCTCGCGAACGGACGCTGGAAGCCCAACCACGAGACGACGCACTTCGGTAGCACGGGCACGCAGGCCGGACGCTGTGACACCGAGTACGGCAAGGCGCTCCGCTCCCCGAGCTACGACGCAGCCCCACCGAGGCGCCGCGGGAAGCAGGGCGGAGGCAACGAGTACATCTCTGATGATGGGCACGTCGTCTGCGAGATCCTGCCCGGCACCGACACCCAGACCCAGGGCGGCCACCCGCACCTCGTCTCGTTCGATGAGGCGGAGCAGTCCAAGTATCAGCCGTTCGAGAACGCCAAAGGGATGCCGTCCGAGTACCGCCACGGCACAGAACGCGACGTGGGCCAGTTCCTCACGCTGTCCACGCGCCAGTACCGATCAGGGCGGATGCAAGCGATCCTCGACACCGCCCAAGCAGATGGGATACCGATCTATGAGTGGAACGTATTCGAGTCGATGGAGCCATGCGACGGCAAGAAGGGCCGGCACAAATGCAACGGGTGGGAGTGCCCGCTGGCGCTCTGGTGCATGGGCGGTGCCCCGCCTGACGGCTCAGAGGAAGCGGTAGAGGTACCGCACGAGTGCGAGGCAAAGGGACCGGCACACGGGCGCGCCGTACATGCTGATGGATATCGAAGCTACCAGCAGATCCTCACCGTCTTCGGGCGCAACAGCCGGGAGACGTGGGAAGCGCAGCACCTCTGTCTGAGGCCCGAATCATCGAGCCTGATCTACTCCACGTTCAACCGCGCCAACGCGCCCAGTCCCGAGGATGTCTCGTTCTACGTCCCCGGCGATGGCCGGCTGCTGCTCTCTTACGATTGGGGCTGGACAGATCCCACCATCTTGCAGTTCGTGCAGGAGGTGGACGGGCTACGGCCTGACGGCACGATGGGCCTCGCCTGGTACGTGTTCGATGAGATCGTGGATAACGAGCACGACGGGGTGTGGTACGCCGACCGGGTGATTGAGAAGATCTGCAATCTGCCCGACTACAACGGCCCGACGCCGAAGCACTGGGATCAGATGAAGCGAGGCCGCAGGCCGTGGCCGAAGATCTCAGGCTGGCCCGAGGTGTGGCCCGCCGTCGTCGCAGGTGACCCCTCAGCGGTACAGCTCCGCAACGCGCTCAGGGCGTCCGGCCTCGGCGCGCGATCCCCGAGGCGGGTGAAGCACGAGATCGCACAGGGCCAGCAGGTGCTCCGCGCGTTCATCGCCGCTGGTGGTGGACGGCGTCTGTACGTCGATCCCGTGGCCTGCCCCGTCACCGTCACTGCGCTCGAGCGGTACGGCGCCAAGCGGCTGCCTGATGGTAGCTACGGGGAGCTGCCAGATCAGGCGGCAGAGAACCACGTATATTCGCACCCGACGGACGCGCTAAGATACTTGGCATGGACGCAGCGCCGGCGATTCGGTGTGACGGTGGACAATTCACCAGATGAGGATGGGGATGATGAATAACCCACCAGCCATCGGCCTGATGAGCGGTGACCAGGTCGAGCGATTCGCTGCCGGCAGCGATACGCAGTGGGACGGCGTGCCCGGTACGTGGCGCTTGCTGAAAGTGTCGCGCGGCCACATCCCACGCCAGCGCCTCTACAGCTTCGGCCCGACGCTCACCAGTCGAGGCGATCGGTACGTGGTAGGGCTGTATGATATCGGCAAGCACGACGGGCGAGGGATGCAGGCTGAGGACTTGCCGCAGATCCCGCCCGAGGGAGTTGAGCGTGTCGCGATCTGTCAGGTGGTGCCAGCATGACAGCCGCCGACTGCTAGACTCAGGTGGGGTTCGTGGTGCTGCGCCGCCGCTCGAGCCCGTCGCAGCACCCTATCATCAAGGATGACGCATGGCCCTTCCCGCTGACTTCAGATCAGCCGTCAACCGCGCGAAGAATCGCTCCACCAAGCAGCGCATCGTCTCATCTACCGGAGACGGATCATTCCAGACCTTCGGTGATGACTTGCTCGGCCAGACACGAGGCACAGCGCTCAATCGCCGCAAGCAGCGCAACAACCACGACATCGCAGCACTCAACGCATCCGTCTTCTCAGCGATCCGCTGGCGCGAGCAGGCGATCGCTCGCCCTGCCGTCGTGCTGGAGCAGCGCATCGGCAGGGCGTGGACGGAACTAGGCCGCACAGACGAGCCCGGCATCCACCCCCTACTCGACGCGATCCGCTCGGTCAACGCCGGGCTCACGGCACGGCACGGCATGATGGGGATCGAGCGCGGCAAACTCACCAACGGATCACATATCTGGGTGAAGGTGCGCGCAGGCAACCGGCCCAACGGCGAGCCGGTCAGCTTCATCGTCTGGGACACTAGCCGAGTCACCATCTACCCCAAGGCAAATGCATGGTGGGAAGTATCCCACGCCAAGCGCCGCAACGATGACGGCAGCACCACCACCGTCTCAGGCGAGGACCTGATCCTGTTCCGCCACATCGTCGATCCCGCTACCCCGCTCTGGGGCATGACGCCGATCTCCGCGATCCGCATGGACACGGACACCGTGTTTGAGGCGCAGCGGCACAACCTCCGATATTTCGACAACGGCATCCCGGTCGGCCAGGTACTCGTCCCCTCAGACGGGGACAGCGAGATCGACCCGGTCGAGATCAACCGAATGCTTGAGCAGATGCGTACCGAGTGGCAGGGCACCGACAATGCCCACCGCTGGCACATCCTCGAACGAGGACTGAAGCCACTGCTGACGCCGGCGACGATGTCAGACATGCAGTTCGCCGAGCAGATGGCGTGGAGCGTGGAGCAGGTGGCGCGGGCGTTCGAGCTGAGCCCACTGACGCTCAAGGATCTTCGCCGTGCGACGTACTCCAACGCGGATCAGGCCGCCGCCGAGGACTGGACCACGATCCAGAACCAGCTCGACAACACGCTGGACGAACTGAACGAGTTCCTGGTCTGGCCCGACTTCGGTACTGATCTTCGGCTGCGGGGCGACTACGCCGACATCCCCGCACTACAGTCTGACTCCAAGGAGCAGGCCGAGACGGACAAGATCGAACACGACTTCGGCAAGGTGAGCACGAACGAACTGCGCGAACGCGACGGCCTCGAGCCGCTGCCCGGTGGCGACATCCCGCAGCCCGGCCCACGCGTCGAGGCCGTTGGCGCGCTGGTGCGTGCCGGCTTCGATCCAGCGGAGGCGCTACTGGCGCTGGGGTTGCCACCCATCACGCACATCGGCCTGCCGCCGGTCACCGTGCAGGCCGTCCGCGATCCGTCACCACCACCGCCCGAAGATGCGCCCGCACCGCCGCGGAGCCGAGCCATCGAGGAAACACCAAACACCGAGGACGCGCCGAAGTTGCTGAGCGCCGAGGTACGGCTCCGCACCGCATGGGGCAAGCGGCTCAGGGCAGAGATGCAGCGCATTCTCGACAGCATCACCGACGAGACGGAACGCGGGCGAGCAGTCGCGGACGTGGACGTAGAGGCGATGAACTGGGACTGGCAGGACCGCTACTTCGATGACGTCGCGAGCGAGCTGTCACAGGTACACGCCACCGTGCTCGCTGGTGAATCGTTCCTCACGACGCCACTGCTGGAGGCGCATCAGGTCGCCAACTCTTACGCCGCAGCCCGTAGCGCGGAACTGCTGAGCCTCGAAGGTTCGGTCTCCGTGGTGCGAACGACTCGACTGGCGATGCGCCGGCTGATCGGCACGGCGATGGAAAGCAACTGGACGGTACGCCAACTCAAGAACGCGATCCGTGATTCGTTCGAGTTCTCACCGAGCCGGTCAGAGATGATCGCCCGTACCGAGATCGCAGCCAGCCAGGGCAAGGGCGCGAACCAAGCAGCACGCACGCAGGGCCGCGACGAGAAGCGCTGGTTCACTGCGCGAGATGAGCGGGTGGACGGCGGAGACGCTTCCGGCCCGTGCATCGAGGCGCAGCGCGACGGCTGGATCAGCATCGAGCAATCATTCAACAATGGACGCGACACTGTACCCGCACACCCCCGATGTAGGTGCGACGTCGAGTACAGAACCAGCCGCTTGCAGCCATGACGACGCAGCATCAGACCGTGACGGCGCCTCGGTGCTGCGGTACGTGGCGCGGCCAGCCATGTCGCAAGCAATGGGCCGCGAGCGTGACGACGCCGTTCAAGTGGACGTGCCCGAGGTGTGGCACCCTCAACACCGCCTGATCCCAAGTCTTACAGTATTCGCCCATCGCGGTATTCGTGCCGTATACGGGTTGCGCATACGGAACGGGCTAGGTAAGATTCCCCTATCGACCAAGAGCACAGGAGCACCAAGATGACCGACACAAACCGCGAACTCACCGCCTCCATCTCCGACGCCTACGCCGCCCTCGCCGCCGCCGCCGCCCGCGACGCCAACGCCGCCCTCGCCGCCGCCCGCGCCGAGGACGCCCTCGCCGGTCGCGAACTCACCGCCTCCAACGCCCGCGAACTCACCGCCGCCAGCGCCGCCTACCAAGTCGCCCGCGACGCCGCCCGCGCCGTCTACGACGCCGCCAATGACCGCGCCGAGGCCGCCTACGCCGCATGGTCCGCCGCCGACCGCGCCCACCACTACGAAATGAAGCGACTCAAGATTCGGTTCGCCCTCGAAACGTATCCACTCGCAGCGAGCGAGCGAGCAAGCCTCGCCGTCGTCGGGTCGCTGACCGTGTACGCCGCCGCGCTCAACGACGCCGAGAAAGCACTAGCCATCGCCGAAGACGTCAACAACGGCTAACAAGCCGCCCGAGCCGGGGCGGACTCCCCGGCACCGCGACCAAGAGCACAGAGCACCGGAGCACACAAGATGACCGACACGACCAGCGACGCCCGCGACGCCCGCGCCGTCTACCGCGACGCCCGCGACGCCCTCTACGCCAGCGACGCCGCCTACCGCGCCGCCCTCGCCGCCTACCGCGCCGCCCTCGACGCCTACCGCGCCGCCCGCGACGCCCGCGACGCCCGCGACGCCCGCGCCGTCTACCGCGACGCCCGCGACGCCCTCTACGCCAGCGACGCCGCCTACCGCGCCGCCCTCGCCGCCTACCGCGACGCCCTCGACGCCGAGGACGCCTACCGCGACGCCCGCGACGCCTTCCCCGCCTACCGCGACGCCCTCGACGCCTACGACGCCTTCCCCGCCTACCGCGACGCCCTCGACGCCTACGTCGCAGCCAAAGCCGCCAAAGCCGCCAACGGATAGCACCAACGCCGAGCCGGGGCGGCCTCCCCGGCACGCACCCCAGAAACCCAGCGGCCAAAGGCAAGGATCGAACGACATGCCCACCAAGAAAAACATCGCCCTCTCCGCCCTCGCCGCCTACCGCACCGTTCGGATCGCGCGAGAGATTGCCGAGCGCGACCTCGAAGGCGCAGAGGACGCACTCGACGCCGCCCGCGCCGCCCACCGCGACGCCGCCTATTCCGCCCGAGACGCCCGCGCCGCCGCCCGCGCCGCCCTCGATGCTCTAGGCTCCGCCGTCGCCGCCCGCGACGCCGACGAGGACGCCGCCGAGGACGCCTACCGCGACGCCCTCGACGCCTACGTCGCAGCCAAAGCCGCCAACGGATAGCACCAACGCCGAGCCGGGGCGGTAGACCTCGGCACTAGAGCACAGGAGCACACAGCCATGACATTCGCCAAGAACCTCCACCGCTGGCGCAGCAAGCGCGGCTACTCCATGCAAGACCTCGCGGAACTGTCGGGCGTAGCTAAGAGCCACATCAGCCGTATCGAGGCTGGACAATGCTCGCCCACGCTCGCCCGCGCCGCGCAACTCTCCAAGGCGCTCGCTGTGTCGCTCGCCAAGATGGTGTAGATGATTGAACTATTGATTGCCGGTGTTAGTGCCTGGCTGCTTGTAGCTGTGGTGTCGTGCTCGGTGCTCTGGTGGCGGCTTCGGGATATTCGGTTGATATGGGCGGTCGAAGACCGGGTGATTGAAATTAGAATGACGATCGTCGATCGTCTATCGCCGGCCTTGCGGGGTGCGGCACAAGCGCTCGACCGGTTTGCTATCGCTCACGCGGATACCGACGATGATTAGGTACGTGGCTGCGATGCTGCTGGTGATGGTCCGCCGCACCTCGTGACTGTCGTTCATTTAGTCGTCACGCCGTACTCTCCGCGTCACTCCAGAGGCCGCCCAGTCTAGCAGGGATGCGGTGGCCTCCCATTTCTGCCATAATGCACATGGGTATTAGCACCTAACAGATCGCACAGAGGCCGGAGAGTCCCGCGAGGATGCGGGGCCATGTGGATTTCCGAGTCCGATCTTTCCTTCCCAACGCAACCGATTTCAAGGCCCGCCAGCTTGTGCCGGACTTCGCTGCCGGCCACGTTCCCGTCGTCATCAGCTCCGGTGAGCGTGCCCGTGACGGGTTCGTGCTGGAGCAGAAGGGCCTCGAGTTTGAACGATTCCGTGCCAACCCTGTCGTCTTGCTGAACCACGATGATGGTTCGGGCGGGATGCTCGGGGGTGGTTCGAGCGCACTCCCCATTGCTCGATCTCGTGATGAACAGCGCGACTCTGAGCGCGACATCACGACGGCAGTGGCTGACTTCGACATGGACGACGAACTCGCGGTGCGCGTGCTCGGCAAGATCGAGCGCGGCTTCATCAACTCCACCTCGATCCGTTGGATTCCGCTAGAGCACCGCATCGACCGCGTGAAGCGCGACGGAGCCGACGAGACGGAGCCGGTGATTGTGTTCACGCGCTCCGAGGTGCTGGAGTGGTCGTTCGTCCCGATCCCCTCAGATACGAAGGCGGTAGTGCTGCGCAGCGACGGCTCGGCGAGTTCGTTCTGCTTCGACGAAGCCTGCTCGCTTCTAGATGACCCGCTCCGCACCCCCGACAAGTTCGATCCGATGTCCCTGGTAGACGTCGTTGACGCTGCGCACGCATTGATCGAAGGCCGCTCCGAGCCCGTCTTTACGGCAGTGGAGCAACAGGCCGCAGCCCGTCTTTACGGGACGATCAACGGGCGAGTGTTGCAGACGCGGCAACTACCGAGCCGGGCAACGGATGAAATATCAACAGTGCTCAACGACCTCGTGCCCCTGTTCAGGGACGCAGTCGGAGTGCTCACCAAGAAAGACTAACCCAATGACTCTCGCACAGGCCCGAGCGCACTTCGGCTTCGCGGAGGACGTCTCTGAAGAGATCGTCCGCACCGCCGCAGCCGGCGCCAAGATTGAGATCGCCGACGAAGAGGCACCGGAAGACCTCGGCACGCTTGCTGAGATCGCCCGCTCGCTGCGCGAGGCCATCACCACCGCTGGTGAACAGGCCACCGAAACGCAGACGGACGCGCTGACGCGCATCCAGGACCAGATGACGGTACTGTCGACGAAGCTCGACGAGCAGAACGCCGGCACCCCGTCCATGATGCAGACGCTCCGCGCGACGTCTCGCCCGTACTGGGAGGACACGCAGGAGTGGACCCGAGCCGACTACGAGCTTGGGATGCTGCTGTTCGAGTCCACGCACACGATGAACGTCCGCGCTCCGCGGCTCACCCCGCCCGAGCAGTTCATCCGTGCCGCCAACGCGCACATCTTCGAGGGCGACGCGCCCCCGCCGTGGCACGCTGACGCCAAGGGCAACCCGGTCCGCGCGATGGAGCCATACAGTCTCAACACTGGCGAGTTCGCCCGTGCATCGGACACTGCCGAGAGCGGCAACGGTTCCAACTTCATCGGCCAGCAGTACGTCTCCGACCTGTGGACCGCCGTGCGAGCGCTCGACCCGCTGGTGCAGCGCATCCGCACGATCCCGCAGACGGACGCCACCACGACGATCCCGACAGACGGCGCACTGCCCGAGATGCTGTTTGTTTCTGAGTCCACTGCGGACGCGGCGACGGCGTACACGGTCAGCGACCCGACGACGGCGAGCCGTGATCTGACTGCCAAGAAGTTCACCATCCAGCAGATCTGGTCAGGCGAACTGAACGAGGACTCCATCATCGCGTGGACGCCGTTCATCAGGAGCCAGCTCGCGGAATCCACCGCGCAGCACCTTGGTTCGGCCATGCTGAATGGCGACACCACGAACGCGGCCACCGGCAACATCAACAGCGATGACGCTGACCCGGCAGACACGAAGCACTACCTGGCATGGGATGGCATCCGCCATTACTTCCTCGTGGACTCGACGAGTTCCGGGATCAACGCAGCCGGTGCGATCACTCGTGCCGACCTGTTGAAGGCTCGCGGCAAGCTCGCGGTCAACTCGGCTGACGACATCGATGCCGCGGTTGGGAACATCAACTGGGGCCGCACGGCTTCAGAGATGCTCTACATCGCGGACTTCGACACGCTGATGGCACTGCACGACCTCGAGGGCTTCCGAACCGTGGACGAGTACGGCGCACAGGCGACCGTGGTTGTTGGCGAACTCGGGCGCGCGAACGGTGTGCCGATTGTCAGCCCGGGCTACGCCTCCCGCACGGAAGCGGACGGCAAGGCGTCGGGCACGGCAACGAGCAACACGCTCGGTCAGGTCACGGCAACCAACCCGCAGGGCTGGGTGCGTGGCGTGCGTCGAGACGTGGAGCTGTACTTCGACCGCATCCAGCGGACCGATCAGTACCTCATGGAGCTGTACACGCGGCAGTCGTTCCAGCGCTTCGGCGGGAACGTCGCCAGCGGCATTTACAACATCGACGTGAGCGCATACGCCTAGTCGATAGCGAACAGGCCTTGCCTCCGGCGGCGGAATGAACCCCACGTCGTCGGGGGCAGGGAACCAACACATAGCAGGGGGCACGGCCCCAGGCGGAAGGATTGCAGGCTATGGCACGGATCAACGGAATCAACAAGGCTGTCCCACGCGGGATCGACAAGCTCACCGGCTCCATCTACGGAGCGCACCCAAACCAGCAGGTCCAAGACCTGATGCTGATGAACGACCTGAACCACCACCAGCAGGCAGAGCACTTCGGGAACGTCGCGGACGTTGCGGTGGTGTCCGGCACTGCGGCAGCGGTCACCACCCCGGGCGGGTTCCGCCTGTTCGGGCAGGGCCTCGCCGAGTCTGCAGATTCGGGCATGGTGGTCACGGCTGGCCTTGACGGTCAGCGCATGAGCACCACGAACGAGGACGCGCACACGATCGCGATCGGCAGCAACGTGTTCCTACAGCCGGACACCCACGGCCCGTTCACGTTCTCGGCCCTGTTCCAGTTCGTCAACCAGATCACCACCACGGCTGCCTTCATTGGATTCTGTGGTACGGCATCGGATGCACTCGACCCGCGCGTGACGGGCGCCACAACGGTGCTCACGCTGGTTGACGACGACGTGGCCGGGCTGTTCTTCGACTCGCAGTTGACCGACGGCGATCGCTGGATGGTCCCCCACAACAAGAGCAACGCAGCCGCCACTATCGCGACTACTGCGGCAGGGGTGGACACCGGCAAGAACGTCGTGCTCGCCACGTACACGCTCGCAACGGTGACCGTGGACAAGAGCGGCAACCTGGCGTGGAGCCTGTCGGACTCCACCGGTAACAAGTCGGGCGGCATCGCTGGCGCACTGGACGCGGACGAGGAACACGCTGCGGTCTTCTACGTTGAGAGCGCCGGCACTGCGGCAATCAGGGACGTGGACGTGTACGCGGTCAGCTTGGATTACTACCACAGCTTGAGCTAGGGGGTTCGATGACCAAGACATTGAGAGTAACGGCCCGATACCGGAACACGCAGATGCGCGTGGACTGGGCCGCAGGCCGGATCGATTCGTTCCCGGACGCAACTGCGGCGTACCTGCTGCGGGATGCGCCGGGCTCGTTCGAGGACGTGGACCCGGCTGCGCTCGAGGCTGCTGACGCAGTGCGTGAGGCGGCACTGGTTGAGGCATACGGAGTGAACCAGCAGGTAGTCGTCGAGGGGGCCGAAGAGGTACCAGACGAGCCCGAGGTACCAGACGAGCCCGAGGTACCAGACGAGTTGGACTCGATGAGTCTCGCCGAAGTCCGAGAATACGCGAAACAGCACAGCGTAGAGCTCTCGGGATTGCGAAGAAAACAGGATGTGGTCGCGGCTGTCCGCGCTGCCGGGAGGTAGTGACACATGGCATTCATCGCACGAGAGCACGGGCATCTACAGCAGGCGCTCGGCACCACGAAGTTGAGCTACTGGCCGTTCGTGGAGTCGTTGGGCGTACTCGTCACCGGCATCACGGCTGGCACGGATCTTATTCCGTCCGAGACGTCAGCCGCAGCCGAGGCGCTGGAGGATGACTTCAGCCCCCTCGATCACCGGAACGGGGTGCACTCTTACCACTTCAACGCGGTGGGGGATCACCACCTCGCCGGCGGGGATCACGCTGACTACTCGCACGGGAACGGGACTGTTGATTCGGCGGCATCGTGGTTCGCGTGGATTCTCCCAACCGACATTGCGACGACCTCGATCATGGCAAAGTACGACTCCGCGGGGAACCTCGAGGAGTGGAAGTGGGGCATCGACGGCTCGGGGCAACTCGAGCTAGAGCTGCACGACGCGAGCGCTTCGGCCTCTGAGATCGGCGCGTCTACGTCTGTTCTGGAGTACGGGATATGGCAGTTCGTCTGCACCACGTACGACGGCACCGAGACGGCGCCCGTGGTGACGCACTACATCTCGGACGGTTCAGCACTTCCGACTGATGCAGGAGACGGCACCACCACCGAATCAGGCGCATACGTGGCGATGGAAAACACCGCCGCTCCGCTGACGATCGGGTGTGCCGGCGTGAGCGCGCTACCGACCGAGGAGTTCACGGGGCGGATCGCGTTCCCGGGCATGACTGGCAAGGCGCTGACGGCTGTTGAAGTCGAGGGCGTTTACCGAATCACCAAGCGGCTGCTGGGACTGTAGGGGCGCTATCGAGTAGCTACACAGTAACAAGATAGACGCGCTCCCCCGTAGAAAGCATCGGAGGCAGTGTGAACAGATACACCACACGCGAGATTGTGAAAGCGGCTGCGGGCATTACTGGCAGCCGCTTCGACGCATCCGTGGATCAGGGCATCGAGTCCGCCTCCCGCCAGATCGACGACGCGACGCACACCTGGTTCATCCCGAAGATCGAGACGCGCAAGTTTGACGCCGTGTGGCCGGTGATCGTGGGCAACACTATCACCTTCGACTCATGGCTCCAGAGCGTGACCACGTTCACCGACGAGGGCGACAACGCCGCCAGCATCACCTCGACCGACTACCGGCTGCTACCTGAGAACGACGGCCCGCCGTACTACGCCGCGGAGATCCTGACCGACGTGGCTGGCGCCGAGTTCAAGGCAGACCCGGACACCTTGCAGCAATCGTTTCGCATCACTGGCCCGTGGTCGGCCTACTCGTCCACCGCTGCCGCTACATCGCTCTCAGCGGCTATCTCTGACACGTCAGGGACGGTAGTGGATATCAAGGACTCCAGCACCGTAGACGTGGGCGACACCATCCTAGTGGGCTCTGAGCAGATGTTCGTTTCTGAGCGCGTATCGGTAGCACTCGCAGCCGCAGCGCAGCTCTCGGACGCGCTGCTGGCCGACCTCACTGACAAGTCGCTCGGCGTCGATGACCCGACCGACGATCTCCAGGTGGGGGAGATCATCCTGGTCAACGCGGAGCAGATGCGGATCACCTCGTTCTCCTCGGCAACGGCGCTGACGATCGAGCGTGCAGTCAACGGCACCACGCTCGCGGCGCACTCAATCAACGACCCGATCTACGTCGAACGTCGGCTGACGGTAGTGCGAGGCGTGAACGGCACGACTGCGGCCACCGCGCTCGATGATGCGGTGGTGACCAAGTACCAGCCGCCATTCGATATCCGCGCACTTGCCACCGCGCTCGCGGTGGACGAGTTCAAGCAGGGTCAGGCCGGCTGGGGCCGCGAGGTGGGCCGTGGCGAGAGTGCGCGAGAGTTCAGCGGCACGGCTATCGCGAAGCTGCGGAAGCGCGTCGTTCGGGCGCACAGGCGGAATGTGACGGTGTCCATATGACCGTCGGCATGGGCATCCACGTAGTCACCTCGGGGCCATTCTTCACGGGCGCGACGCAGCGCCAGATCGAGCATGCGTTGCGCGACACGTTGCAGGACGTCACCGAGCGCGGGGAGTCGATCACTAAGCGGCAACTCTTCCCCGGTCACGGCTTCGTCACGGGCACGCTCAGGCGCTCGATCGCGGGCGAGGTGATCAACAGCCGGAACACGCTGGTGAAGACGAACGTGGTGTACGGCGCGTGGATTGAGGGAACCAGCAGGCGCAACGCGACGACCCGGTTCAAGGGCTACCACATGTTCCGCAAGGCGACGCAGTCGCTCAACCGCTCATGGCCGCGCCTGCTGTCGCGGCACCTCGGGCGGCGGCGCCGCTGATGGCGCTCAACAGCGGCGCCACCCTGGACGCGATCGCGTCGCTGATCTCGGGCTCGGGCTATGCAGTGCCGGCCGGAGGCGACGGGTACATCGGCGATCCCAAGGGACCGCCCGACGCGCAACCCTCGGGCAAGTATCCGGTCTCGGTGCGGCTCACCTCGGCGTCGATTGAGGGTCTCAAGCACGACGGCTCAACGACCGAGCAGCACACCGTCACCGTCACCGTCTACGGCGCGTTCATCGACAGCGACGGCGTGGTTGAGCGGCGGCTGAGTGACGCGGTGAACAAGCTAATGGCGAAGCTCACCAGCGACGCCGACCTCGGCGTGAACATCAGACACATCGACGTGGCCGGCATCCTCGGGCCGCGCATGGGCGTGGAGTACGGCTATAAGGACATCTCGGGTACCCAATTCCGGGTGGCGGAGATCCAGGTGCCGATGGTGGTTGACGGCAACATGACGGTTACAGCGTAGGAGATGGCGATGCCGACAAGATCAAAGGCGGGCGTTGTACTGAACCCGCGGAACATCCCGAAGAAGACTCCGATCCTGACCGAAGGGGATCGGTCGTTCTTCGAGGGCGACAAGGTAACCACCGCGGACCTGTCCGATTGGGCCGGCCTCGTGGAGCGCGGGTTTGTGAGGGTGATCTAGATGTCAATAAAGTCGGGATTGAACCAGCGATTTTACGTTCACGGAAACGACCTCAGCGGTGACGTCGCGTCGATCACCACCGCCGAGGGAATGTTCGACGAGTACGACATCACCGACATCACCAAGGTGGCGCACGCGCGGATTTTGGGACAGGCATCTGGGCGCATGGAGTGGTCGTCATTCTTCAACGACGCGGCCGGCCAGTCGCACGCTGTGCTATCGGCAATGCCGCTGACCGATGTCGTGGTGACGTGGTTGCTGGGCACTGCCCTGGGCGATCCCACGTTCTCGCTTGTGTCGAAACTCGCCAGCGCCTACGCGCCGACACGTGCCCGTGATGGCTCGATGGACATCTCCGCACGCGCTGAGGGCTCTGCTGGGGCGCCGCTCGAGGAAGGTGTCGCGCTGACGGCAGCGGACGACACGTTCTCAAGCGCGTCGAGCGCCACGAGCATTGATCAGACAGCGCAGACGACGCTCGGCGCCACGGCGGTGTGCCATGTTCTCAGCATCGGATCAGGCACGCCGACGATCTTGATCGAGGACAGCGCCAACAATTCGTCATGGGCAACGCTACTGACCTTCGGGGCGCAAGCGGTGAACACCGGGAAGCGTGTCACCAGTACCGCCACCGTGGATCGTTACGTGAGGATCACCACCACCGGCACCTTTACCGATTGCGTCGTCGTGGTCACGCTCCGCCGCGGCCTCACCGGGGATGTGGTGGATCTATCGTGAGCCCAAACAGACGCACCGATCGCGCTCAATTCTACTCGACGGTCCGCCCGCTCAAGACGCGGGTGGCTGCCTGTGAGGAGTTTGAGTGCGACGAGTGGGCTAACGGGTACGTCGTGTCGATCCCGTTCGAGCGGGCGTCACTGATGGCCGATGTGAAGGAATCGGGGCGGATGTTCGCGGAGTTCTGGATCGCTGATGGCGAGGTGAAGGTGATCGA
>Ga0302133_10001134_pt1 | contig 16763 bp, 16 predicted proteins | sample CB9_331_MG_FD_203121 | JGI IMG/M metagenome (GOLD analysis project Ga0302133, IMG submission 203121) | Marine microbial communities from Western Arctic Ocean, Canada - CB9_33.1 | ecosystem: Environmental > Aquatic > Marine > Oceanic | place: Canada: Western Arctic Ocean | collected 2017-09-19 | reverse complement strand
CAGTTTTTGCCAGTATTCGGCACGCGCTTTCATCCCCGCATCGACCGCTGCGGGGATTTCCACAAACGGTGGGCGCAGCGGGCCGGGCTCGCAATATCCGGCATAGCGGATCGCGATCTTGGCAGCCGTCTCGCGCCATGAATAGTTCGGCTTGGTATCCGTTATCACTGGCGAAATATCGAAATAGATTTGTTTCGCCAGCTCGGTATTGCCAGTGGTGACCGCGTCATAGAGCGCGATCAGCGGTTCTGGTCCCATCCAGGAATCGATTGACCAAAACCCTTCAGCACCAAGTTCGTGAAAAGGGTGAAATTGCATGGTGTTGCAGAATACGGAAATTTTGCCGTCGATGATTTCCTGGAGTTTCATGAATTCCAGCGTGTCGCGATGGCTGTCTTTCATAGCGATGATATTTGGTTGTTTGACCAGCTCCTCAAATGCCGGCACCGCCAGCTTGACGTTATGCAGGGCAGGGTTGTGATACAGCATGATGCCGAGTTTCGGGAAGCGCTCGGCGATGTCGCGATAAAACCCAACCGCATTTTCGATGCTCGAAGGAAAATAGAATGGCACTCCGATCAACACGCCATAAGCGCCGATCTCTTCAGCAAACGCCATGCGTTTGATAGCTTCGCGTGAGTTAAGCGCGGTGCAGCCGACAAACATCGGTACCCGGTTGTTATTAATCTCCACCGCCGCGCGGTTGAGGGTCTGCCATTCTTCCCATAGTAGGGTGTGGAACTCGCCAAAGCTGCCGCAGGTCGAGATTACCCCGACGCCATCGGCAATCATGCTGTTGAGCGCAGCGGAGAGGCGATCAAGGTCGATTGTCTCTGTTGCATCAATAGAGGCGCCGTCATCGGTCGTGAAGGCGGGCATCATTGCCATAAAGCCGTTGAGATCGCTGCTGCTGACCATTATTTCTCTCCCCGATTTTATTTTGATGAAAATTTCTGACATTATTATAGGCCTATTGGTGATCTGGCGTCAGTAGCGTTTACTGGGCACTCAGTGGTCGATACCGAGATGGAGAATAGACATGTCGATGAGCATATCCCCCTATTCGGCGGCGCTTGGTGCCGAGGTGACCGGTGTCAAGCTGTCGGCTTCCTGCGATGATGATCTGATCGCTAAGATCAAGACGGCGTTGCATGAACATCTGGTGCTGGTGATCCGCGACCAGGATTTGGCGCCGGGCGACCAGGTGGCGTTCAGTGAACGGTTTGGCGAACTCGTCGTGCGGGTGTCAGGAGAGTTTCTGCATCCGGACTATCCACCGGTGTTGATCCTGTCGAACCGCGTGGTGGAGGGGCAGTCGGAGGGCGCAACCGATGCTTATGCCGGGTCACACTGGCATTCCGATCTCACCTATGCCGAAAAGCCGAGCTTTGGCTCAATGCTGCATGCGCTCGAAGTGGCGGAGGAGGGCGGCGATACCGCCTGGGCCAGTATGTATGCCGCCTATGATGCCTTGTCCGAAGAAACCCGAAGCCGGGTCGACGGGCTCAAGGCGATCCATGTCCGCGACCGCCGCCGCAATCCACGCGCTGGAATCTCGGATGATTTCGATCGTGACGTGAACAAATATTATGACATCAAGGTACCGGATTCGCGGCATCCAATGGTTCGAACACATCCTGTCACGGGCCGCAAAGCGCTCTACGTGTCACCACGCTTTACCGTGGCGATTGATGGCGTGGACGATGCCGAGGGCCAGCCCTTGCTCGATGAATTATTCGAGCATCAGAAAAAGCCAGAATTCATTTTTCAGCATAAATGGCGGGTCGGTGATCTGGTGTTCTGGGATAACAGTGCAACGATCCACTTCGCCTGTGGTGGGATAAAACCGCCGGGGGTGCGTAAACTACATCGGACCTCCATTGCGGGAAGTGTGCCGTACTGACAGAAAATTGTGTAGTGTATTGGCCCGGTTCGAGAGGAGAAGCGGAAGTAATCTTTCCGCGCAAACTTCCGCTTGTAGCCAGGAGCCGACGTCGCAGCTTTATACCACCGACCTAATGAATGCAGCCTCATGCTTCAACTCATCATTACGCGGCTTTGGGTCGGCGATCCCGGGGCGATCCAGCGGGACGAGAATTAACTCTGAGTTAGAAATCAGAATTCCTGTTAGAATGGCCGTATAACGCATTTGTAAGGCCGCACTAAGGAGCGCTGAACATATTGGCGTCCACTTATTTAACGACCAATGGATGAATTAAGATAACAACTGTTCGCTCTCTTTCGCCTGACGACGGGATGGCTCGCACAAAATTAAAAACGGCTGCGCTCGTTGATCATCTTATTCACCTAATTAACATGCACGAAGCTAACAGGCCTATTGTTTACTCTCCACTCCTCTCCGACCAAATTCCGAGGTCACATGCCGCTAATGCGTTTAACGTTTTTCAAGACGCGAGCCTTAAATTTGAGATAATCCGTCATTCCATTCTTTGGGATCCGTGCCGAGAAGACGATCTCGACAAAGAAAGCATCCCAACCGTTATCCAACTAATCGATGACCCGGTTTTTTTACAAGCGCTAGACCAACAAACTGAGGCGTCCTTTGCGGTGCTCCTTGGTAGTGCCTCCTTCAATCAACACCGTGCTGAAAAGAAAGGAACAATAGCACCAGCAAAATTTGGCGATGAACACCGCCTTCTTTCCTACTCCGTCGCCATCGTTGACGGATTGCAACAGGGAATAAACGGCCAAACAATGCTCTGGAATCGCTTAAAGAAGATTGCCAAAAGAAATGCAGAGGCGTTGTGGAACGGTTGTTGCTTCGAGGTTCTTCGCTGAATTGCCGAAATGTAAAGGAACAGAGTGGGTACGCTCCCTGCTTACTCTCCGACAGTCCCTAATACGGCGCCGGTCTTTCTCTTAATCGTTATATGTCCGACGTCCGAGTTGGGTCAGGAGCATTCTCGATAGAGATTGCTAAACTTCGTCTGTTATAAGTGTCAAAGCGGACATTTTTCCAATCCGCGATTACTGCTTTTAGCCGTTTTCTGCTTCTTGCGGTTAGCCGGAGGATTTACGTTTCTCTGTTGATGAATTCCAACGCTTGGTGGTTGTAGAGCGTACACAAAAAATCAAAATGATCGAGTAATGCGGGCGTTCCTTTTGTGGTGACGGCGTCTTCTTTCATCAGACTTAAAATGATGGCCAGTACGTCACCATTGATCTCAAATATTTTGCGATTAAAGCCAAGGCTGTATGTGCCCTCTGATGATGAGGGGGACGATGAAGTGCCGGGCAATGGGATAAGCGCGAATTTTACGTAGGCAGGTTTGATTAGACCTGCCCCCACCTGTAGAGCTTCTGTGAAATCTGACAAGCTAAGAATGTCGTCGCGTTCGCTGTATTGTTCAGTGTCCTCACCGGTTGGCCCGGTGAAAAACGAGGCTAGCCATTCTGAAAACGCAGGCGTCCTTAGCGCGTTGCTGAGCTGATCGCGGAGTGTATCAACGGCATCGGTGGAGAGACTGAAGCCCGAGCTGTCTGCGCTCAACCCGTCGCCGGTGTAGCGATGATCAAGCGCGTCGTGGTCGGCGAGGTACTGACTATAATCGTCATAAAGTTCAGACAATTTCGGGCCGAGGAACCCAACGGAAAAGGTCAACGCGTCGTCAAGCGTGGTGCCTTCGTGGGCGAAATGGGGCGGGATATACAGGACGGCGCCAGAGGTAACCTCAACATCATTGCCGTCTACAGGGTCTTTAAGAATTTTGAGGTCGAGGCCGTCGATGTATTCTGCATCGATGACGGGTTCACGACTAATGTTCCAGCGGCGTGAGCCTTGGCCCTGGACAAGAAAGACGTGATAGCTATCGACGTGACCGCCGATACCGCCTCCCTTGCTGGAGAAACTGACCATAACGTCGTCCATCAACCAGCGGGGCGCAAAATTGAACGCGCGCAACAATTTGGCGGTGTCAGGGTGGAATTGTTCGACGTTTTGGACGAGCAGGCTCCAGGGTGGTTGGCCGGCGGTGTTGAAATCTTCTTCGGTGAAAGGGCCAAATTGGCAGGTCCAGTCTTGCCGCGAGATCATGCGCGCGCGGGCGGTCTCTTCCATAGACAGTCCCGCCAGCTCATCTGGTGTGATCAGCCGGTCCATCACGGTTTGATCGATGGCGTTTCGTACAAGGAACGGCCGCTTATTCCAGTATTGCGCGTAGAAATCCACGATCGACGGCATTGCGTCGAGAGTGACAAGTGAAGAGGACATCATATGACCCGATGTTGAGACCGTTGCCGCGCCGATTAATCGGTGAGCATGGCCAATGCAGCCTGACGGTCTCCCGGCTTCAATCTAAGAAACAGCGTGCGCGCTTTCTTGATGTCTTGATCCGTACCACTTTCCGCGGCCGCCTTGGCGGCCATTGTCGTCAAATGATCTGGTCCACAGATAAAAGCCAAAGCTTTAGCCAAACGCCCCATGGCGGCATGGTCGATCTTTATCTCTTCCATTCGAGAGTCTCCCAAGCATTAGCCCGTGTCGTTGCATCGATCTTTATCAGGCGTAGTGGCGCCTGTCCCTCCTTTATATCTCATTCGGGTCCCTCCAACAGAAATCGTAGGTAAGATGTCAGACACCTTTAAAGCTTTGTCAGAGACCTTGCTCCCTAAAAGTTCCTCGATTTTACCCTTTTGGATCAATAATTATTCGCTACGACATTTAATAATTCGCATGTCTAGTGCCGAATAAAACGTACTAAGCCTGATATGTCCGCCACTCTAATCTAAATCAAACCCATGGCTCTGAAGAAACGCCTTGAACTCGGGCCGTTCCGGTTTGCCGAGCTGGCGCGATATATGTTCTGACCAGCCATAGAACTCAGAGACGCCCCACAAATCAGTACGGGTCTGCCGTTTGGCGGGGATCGGGAAGGCGGCATTGCGGGTCTGGTCGTAGTCATCAATCCCGGCTTCGAGATTGCTGTCGTCATAGCGGTCGCGATGCACCACTAAGGATTGCGGTAGGCGCTGATTGACATAGCCCGGTGCTTCCGGCCAGCCCGCCATGACCCCGGCGATGGGGAACACGCCATCCGGCATTTCGAGAATATCGGCGACGGCATACATGTTGTCGCGCAGGCTGCTCAGCGGCGCGGTACCAAGCCCAGCGGCTTCGCCGGCGGCGACGAAAAATCCCATGGCGAGGGCGGCGTCGACCGAAGCGTTGAGGAACGCATCCATGTTGTTATTCACGTTGGGCCGGTTGCGGAATTCACCGATCCGCTGGTTACGGCGGATATCGGCGCAAAAAACCAGCAGCACCGGCTTGCCTTCCAGTCCGGTCGTGCGCGGGCACCAGGGCGCGAGTTCATCGCGGATATTCTGGTCCTTGACGACAATGATCGAGTATTGCTGCAAATTGGATTTGCTCGGCGCTGATTGCGCGCAGCCGAGGAGGACATCGAGCAGCTCATCGGAAACCGGCTCGTCTTTATAAAGGCGCAGCGAGCGCCGTCCAAGCAAGGCCTCAATCTTGTCTTCGGCCTCGCTGTCATCGCCGAGGCCAGTATCTTTGCCGTAGCGCGCGGTTAGGAGTTCTTTGGTCGTTGCCATGGAAAATCAGTTCCCTGCCTGTGCCTTGTCGAGAATATCCTGTGGTGTCTCGGTGACGATTTCGGCATAGACCGGCACGAACGGGCCACTATCGACCAGCTTGACGAATTCCGGTGCCATATCGACCATCTCAATTCGGATTTCCTTGTGGATCTCGATATCGCGCCATTCGCCGATCAGATAGAAATGATCCTCATCCTCGACATCGCGGCACAGCACGCCATCCTTCACCTGCGCATCTGACTTATGCATCGGGTTGTCATCGCCATAATCAAACTCGTTAAACAGGCGGATGAAATCATCGCCAGAGCCGGGCTTTACCCGGAAGTCATAGATGTGAAAAAAATTTCCCAGCTTGGCCAGCGGTTCCATTGTCATGATCGTGCCTCCCTAATTAGGTTTCAGGGTAAACGGTACTCTGGCAGGCTGGGCTGATCAATGCAGCGCTTGTGAGAATACCACGACCTTCGCTACACTCGCTGACCACACGGGTGAACGAAGGAACGGATATGCCGGATACACCGTTTATAGATGATGGCAGCAATTTGCCGCTCAGCGAATTACGTTGGCCGGATGATGACCTGACCCGTATACCCGACTGGATCTATACCTCCGAGGAAGTGTTTCAACGCGAGCGTGAGCGCATCTTCTTTGGCGAGACCTGGTGTTTTGTCGCACTCGAAGCAGAGGTGCCTGATCCCGGCAGTTTTAAACGATCCTATGTCGGCGATGTGCCTGTGATTGTGTCGCGCGACGAGGACGGCGAGATCCATGTCTTTGAGAACCGTTGCGCCCATCGCGGGGTCGAGTTCTGTCGTGAGCTGCGTGGCAAGGCGGAAAACTTCACCTGTCCGTATCATCAATGGATGTACGATCTGAAAGGCGAGTTGATGGCGGTGCCGTTCCGTCGCGGTGATCGCGGTGAAGGCGGTATGCCCAAGAATTTCAAGCTCGAGGAGCACAATCCCAAAAAGCTCAACGTGACGACCCGCCATGGCGTTGTGTTTGCATCATTCTCGGACAGTGTTGAGTCGCTGGAGGAATATCTCGGGCCGGACAATCTGGAACAATTCGATGTTGTCTTTGCCGGTCGTAAGCTGAAAATTCTCGGGTTTTACAAAAACCGGCTGCAGGGCAACTGGAAGCTTTATCACGAGAATCTGAAAGACCCATATCACGCCACTCTGCTGCATGTGTATCTCGCGACTTTCCGGCTGATGGTGGCAGGACAGAAATCCGCGATGATCTGTGATGAGAGCGGGCGGCATTCGACCATGGCTTCGACCAAGGACGACGATATGGTAATCACCGAGGAGACCGCGAGCCAGATGAAAGCGGCGTTCCGTGAAGGTATGGAGCTTCACGATCCCGAATTCCTTAAATATGTGGAGGAGTTTGACAGCCCGTGGACGGTGACCATGCAGATCATCTGGCCGAACCTCATTGTGCAGCGCGAGCTCAATACGCTGGGCATTCGCCATATCGTGCCGCGCGGTCCGCATGCGCTTGATATGTACTGGACGATGTTTGGCTATGATGATGATACGCCTGAAATGGATAAGCATCGACTGAAACAGGCCAATCTGATGGGGCCGAGCGGTTATCTCGGCGTCGATGATAATGAGGCGATTAAGTTCCTGCAGGATGGTTTCAAACATTCCTATAGCGATGAGGGCATCGTGAAGCTGGAGCCGGAAAAGGAAGGTAGCACCCAGACGCTGATCTCCGAGGCCTCGGTCCGGGCGCTCTATCGTCATTATCGTGAGGTGATGGATATTTAAGATGGCGACCAATTTGTCCCCCGATGAAGCCCGCGCGCTGCGGTTTGATATTGAAGAGTTCAACACCGAGTACGCCCGTATTCTCGACGCGCAGGATATCAATGCGTGGCCGGATTTCTTCACCGGTGACGGGTTCTATCGCATCACTGGCCGCGAAAATTATGACGCCGGGCTGACCATTGGACTGGTCTGGTGCGAAGGTCGGCCGATGATGCAGGACCGGGCCGCGGCGGTGAAAACCACCATGGTACATGCGCCACGCTATCTACGGCATTACAACAGCAATGTTCGGGTAATCGATGTTGATGCTGATGGCACGATCCATTCCGAATCCAATTATCTGGTCGTCGAGACCTTGATGGAAGAAGAAACCCGCATCTTTCAGGCCGGTCTTTATATAGATGAGTTTGTCCGCGAAGACGGCGCGCTGCTGCTCAAAGCGCGTGATTGCATTTATGACAGCCTGCTGATCCCCAACGACATGGTTTATCCAGTTTGATTGGCGCCGTTGATGGAGTTTAGCCTTTCGGAGTTGGCGGCCGTGGCGGCAATTTATGTCCTGGCCGGTTCTGTAAAAGGCGCGATAGGACTCGGCCTGCCGACGGTCAGCATGGCGTTGCTGGGTATCTGGCTTCCGGTAGAGCAGGCGGCGGCGATTTTGATACTGCCTGCTTTTCTGACAAATGTTTGGCAATCGCTCGCTGGTAGCGCGTTGAGGACACTGCTTATCCGTTTATGGCCGATGTTGATCTGCCTGGTCCTCGGGACGCTCCTGACCGCCGGCATTATGACAGCGGGAAATAACGCGCTGAATCGTGCTTTTCTTGGTGCGATTCTGGCAATCTATGCGGGGCTCGTTCTCGCGGGGTTCCGGTTTACGGTATCGCGGAAGGCCGAACCAGTTCTCGGTTCGGTAACAGGATTGGCCACTGGATTAATTTCCGGTGCCACGGGGATATTCGTTGTCCCGGTGGCGCCGTACCTCGAAGCGATGAATCTAGGCAAGGACGAACTCGTACAGGCCATTGGCATTACGGCCTTGATCGCTACCTCGGCCCTTGCGCTTGGCCTCGGCCTCAACGGCAGCCTGGAGGTCGAGGTCGTTGTTCCCGGTTCTATTGCTGTGGTTGCAGCCTTTGCCGGAATGTTTCTGGGCCGGGTGCTGCGTGCCAGATTATCGGTCGAGTTGTTCCGGCGCTGGGTTCTTGTCGGCCTGATGTTGCTCGGGGCGGCGATGATCATCCGCGCTCTTTAGGGGCCGCTGCAAATTCTTCCGGGACGACCGTTGGCGGCCTACCCCAGATAGTCGGCGATCATATAGGCAAACACCTTGGCGGTATCGCGGGTGCGGTCGACTGAAGAACAATCATCATCAGTGTGGGCAAACTGATCTTCGCCGCTGCCATAATTGGCACAGGGAATGCCGACATGGTTGAGGTAGCCCTGATCGAAGGCGGTCGTGGTATAGAAGGTCTCCGGCGCCGCGCCGAGCACTTCTTCCGCCGCTTTGCACACCGTCTGAACAATTGGTGAATCCATCTCGACCAGGGATGGATACATAAACGGTCCTTCCGTCATCTCGACCTGCCACTTTTGGCCGCTGGCGGGGTCCTCCATGCCATCGACTTGCATCACGATATCGCGAATTTCCTGCCATTTGGCGTGCGGGTCATCGCCTGGTAGTAGGCGGCGATCCAAGGTGATTTCGCACTCGCCTTGAATGGTGTGGGTTGAGTCCGGGAAGCTGCGGATGTGATTGACCGCGAAGGTAGGCGTGCCGAGGGCGGGGTGCTCTCCGGTTAGTTCGAGCTGATCTTCAAGCCGATCGATGATTTCGCGCGCGCCGGTGATGGCATTGCAGGCCTTGTTTGGGGCGCTGGAATGGCCGGGAGAGCCTTTAACTTTGACGAAACTATCAATTCGTCCGCGATTGCCCAGGGTGAGTTTTAGACTGGTGCCACCGAGGATGGCCATGTCAGCGCGCACCCCTTCGCCCTCAACCACGCTGGTGATGGCATCATGGCGACCGGTCTCGCCGGAGACACAACACAGAAACACCAGCTGGCCATTGATTGGCAGATCCGACGCGATAATGGTTTCCATCGCGTGCAGCATGGCGGCCATGGTGCCTTTTTGCTCGCTGGCACCCTTGCCCAGCACGACCTCGCCCGGCAGCTCATACTTCGCGCCATCGACGACATCGCCATCATAGGCATTTACCATGGTCGATTGCGGCTGATTCATCGCGTTGCTGATCAACATCAGTGATTTGCCGGTCGTATCGGCGCCATAGGTCGAGATCAGATTGTCCATCTTGTCGTAGCGGATATCGGTGATGCCCATTTTGCGCAGCCGTGGCTCGACGGCATTGCGGATAAATTCGGCAAGGAGAGGTTCGGATTCGAACTTGTCAGTTTGCGGGCTGGGAACTTTCACTAGCTCCACCAAAATGTCCTTAACCCGGTCCGTTGAAATGGCGTCAGTGATATTTTTTTTAAGGCTCATGCCGAATTTCCCCTTGTCAGTTTGTCCTGATTGTAGCGCAACGAGATGACCGATTCACCACTCAATAGGTGATCCAATTTTCGTGTTTATCTTAATGAAGGATTAATCCGAGCTTTTCACAATAGAGGTAATTGCAACTGGTGCATCTGTGTATCGGTATGTGCGGAGATTTGCTGCGGGCTTGTCCTTGTCTAAAAAATCAGCCGGTGGTAGTTGGAGCATCGCTTAAGGATCATTTTGCCTCGTGGTGGAACGGTACCGAGTTGCGTGAAGCCGATCCCGGTTTAATCTTCCCAGTCGGGGCAGAATATGTTGAGGAGTTGGTCTCCGGCTATAGTCTGAGCTCTGACGAAACTATACTCGAGGGCCGTATTGGCATGGGTGGCAATGCGACCACGATTGTCGCCAAGTTTGGCAATTATGTGACCGGCTACGAAAACGACGAAAAACTTGCGGCTGAAGCAAAAAATCAGCCATTAAGTTCGATATCGACGGCAAGGTCAAAATCGCTGGCGATCTGTTTGATTTGGCCAAGGTCAAAACCAGCTATTGCCGCGCCGCACTGATGCGGGAAGTGCTCTATACGATGGAGGACAAGGAGACCGTCGTCGCCAAGATGTACGATTCCCTGAAGGAGGGTGAAGCCTATCTCGTTATTACGGGTTTTCTGTTCGACGAAGATGCCGAGAGCGAGGAGTTGACTGCCTGGAAAGAGGTTCAGCCGAACCCGGTATATCCCTGGACGGCAGAAACCCTGAAAAGCAGCCTTGTTTCACACGGCGTTCTGGCAAGGGTCACGGAAGATGAGAGCGAGCGCTATTCGGAAATGATCAGGGGCTGGGCTGGGTATTTCAACGAAATCATAGGTAAAAGCGTTAATGAAGCGTTTGGACGACAACTGGTACATGAGGCGCAGTACTGGCTTTTGCTGACGAGCGCGCTCGATAGCGGCGTCCTGAAATATTACCGAGTTGAAGGCGTCAAAAGGTCTTGATATCCCTCTAAATCAGTGCGTTGACAAAGCGGGCGCTGCTAACTATGTTCTCGCCTCCGCTAGATAAAAGAGCAGAAAGTAATCCGATGAAAGTCGCTAACTCGCTTAAAACACTTAAACTGCGTGATAAGAATTGCCGCGTTATTCGCCGCAAGGGCCGCGTCTATGTGATCAATAAGCTGAACCCGCGTTTTAAGGCACGCCAGGGATAAGAGAGAGCGCTCTCACGTTAGAAGCCGCGCCTTTGGCGCGGTTTTTTTGTGCCTGCGGTTCACGGCTTGGCGGGATTGGCTTGCACCATCTATCTCTGCCGTAGTTTACTTGCTGAGGTGATATTGCGATTGGCTGAGTGAGAGCATATTTTTTATGGAAATGCCGGAGCCGGATTCCGCGACGATTGCGCGACGCACTGAAATTATCGACGAGCTCAAACGGATCGTGCCGGTTACCTCGGTCATCGCTGAAGAAGAAGGGCTCCGGGCCTATGAGTGCGATGGGTTGACGGCCTACCGCCAACTGCCGCTCATCGTGGTTTTGCCGGAAACCACCGAACAGATTTCGCAGATTCTAAAATACTGCAACGAGGTGGGCGTCAAAATTGTTCCGCGCGGCGCTGGAACATCGCTCTCCGGTGGCGCATTACCTCTGGCCGACGCTATCACCCTTGGTCTCGGCAAACTTAACCGAATACTCGATATCGATTATGAGAACCGGTGCGTCACTGCCCAGCCCGGGGTCACGAACCTGGCGATTACCCAGGCAGTTGAAGGTGATGGGTTTTACTACGCGCCCGATCCATCAAGTCAGATCGCTTGTACCATTGGTGGCAATGTTGCGGAAAATTCCGGTGGCGTTCACTGCCTTAAATATGGCCTGACGACCAATAATCTCCTGGGGATTGAGATGGTGCTGATGGATGGTGAAATCATCCGGCTTGGCGGCAAGCATCTGGATGCCGGCGGATATGATTTGATGGGTGTCGTGACCGGGTCAGAGGGATTGCTCGGGGTGATCACCGAAGTGACCGTGCGCATTCTTGCCAAGCCGCCAGCGGCGCGGGCGCTCCTGATTGGGTTTGATTCTAGCGAGGCGGCCGGCAGCTGTGTCGGCGCAATCATTGGCGCCGGTATTATCCCTGGCGGGATGGAAATGATGGATCGTCCCGCAATCCATGCCGTCGAAGAATTTGTCCATGCCGGCTATCCATTAGATGTTGAGGCCATTCTGATCGTCGAACTTGATGGCCCCGAAGAGGAGGTTGATTTTCTAGTCGGTCGGGTAGGTGACATCGCGCGGGACGCTGGTGCGACGTCAGTTCGGGCGAGCCTTAATGAAGAAGAACGGATGCTGTTCTGGGCGGGCCGCAAGGCGGCGTTCCCGGCAGTTGGACGTATCTCTCCTGATTATTATTGCATGGATGGCACCATACCTCGGCATAAGCTGCCTGAAGTCCTGAAGCGTATGGCAGAGGCGTCTGAACGTTATGGGTTGGGGGTTGCGAATGTTTTTCATGCTGGTGACGGGAATCTGCATCCCTTGATCCTCTATGATGCAAACGTGCCGGGCGAGCTGGAAAAAGCCGAAGAGTTCGGTGCCGAAATTCTGACTTTATGCGTCGAAGTTGGTGGTGTCTTGACTGGCGAGCACGGCGTCGGTGTCGAGAAGCGCGATCTAATGGAAACTATGTTTACCGAAATTGACCTCAAGCAACAGCAACGTGTCAAATGCGCCTTTGACCCGGCGCAACTTCTCAATCCCGGAAAGGTTTTTCCGACTTTACATCGTTGTGCTGAATTGGGGCGCGTTCATATACAGGGCGGCGAGATGCGTTTCCCCGACCTACCGCGCTTTTGATGTCGTTACCGTCAACCGATATGTTGGAGCCCGCGGACAGCGCCGAGCTTGAGTTGCTCATCGGTGATGCGCTGGAAAACCGTACGACGCTGGAGGTCGTGGGCGCGGGATCAAAACGCGCGCTTGGTCAGACGATGGACGTGGACAAAATTGTTTCTCTGTCGCAATTGACTGGGATCACGCTCTATGAACCTGACGAGTTAGTATTGTCGGCGCGAGCCGGAACACCGTTGGTTGAGATAGAAACGGCATTGGCTGAACACAACCAGCAGCTTTCCTTTGAGCCCCCTGACTGGGGAGCTTTACTTGGCAGCAACATTCCGCAGACCATCGGTGGTGTTATTGCAACCAACCTTGCTGGTCCCCGTCGTATCCAGGCGGGAGCGGCGCGCGATCATGTGCTTGGTGTCTCAATGGTCACGGGCCGGGGAGAGACAATCAAAACCGGAGGCCGTGTTGTTAAAAATGTCACGGGTTACGATCTCTGTAAGCTGATCACCGGCTCATACGGAACGCTCGCTGTGGCGACAGATATAACCGTAAAGGTCCTGCCGGTGGGCGAAAAAGTTCGGACGGTTCTGGTGGCGGGTTTGGATGAGGTTGCAGCTGTTGGAGCGATGACGGCGGCTTTGTCCAGCCCCTATGACGTGTCCGCCGCCGCGTTTCTGCCGGGCAACCTTACTGGCCGGTCGGAGGTCTCCTATATTTCTGGCGCCTCGGTTTCAATCGCTGCTGTTCGCGTGGAAGGACCTTCCCCGTCGGTGGAGGCGCGGTGTTCGGCGCTTCGCACGATGCTTGGAGCCCTTGGCTACATTGAAGAATTGCACTTTCATAATTCGCACAAATTCTGGCAAGAGATTGGTAACGTTACGCCGTTCGCTGAAGAAGTGGGGTCAGTCTGGCGGGTTTCCGTGCCCCCGTCGGCTGTTGTCACGGTGATCCAGATAATTCGAGATGGCGCCGACGCAGAATTTTACGTTGATTGGGGTGGTGGGCTGATCTGGATACAACTGCCGAACGAGGCTGATGATGATGGTGGTGCGGTGCTGATACGCGAAGCGATAAAATCTTGCGGCGGCCACGCAACACTGATCCGGGCAAGTGCGGAAATCAGATCTCGGATTGCGGTTTTTCAGCCACAAGAAAAAGGGGTCGCGGCGCTGAACCGGCGGGTTAAACAGGGGTTTGATCCGGCCAATATTCTTAATCCGGGTCGTATGGCACTGACGGACAGAGGCGCGCTGGATGCAGACTAATTTCAGCCTGGCGCAGCTCGGTGATCCCAATATCGCGGATGCTAATGACATTCTGCGCTCTTGTGTACATTGCGGGTTTTGTACGGCGACCTGTCCGACATATGCCTTGTTGGGGGATGAGCTCGATGGCCCGCGTGGCCGTATTTATCTGATCAAAGACATGCTGGAGCAGGATCGTCCAGCGTCCGATACCGATGTTCGGCATATTGACCGCTGCCTGTCTTGTCTCTCCTGCATGACGACATGTCCTTCCGGGGTGAACTATATGCATCTGGTTGATCATGGGCGCCGTCATATCGAAAAAACCTATCGTCGTCCGATTTCTGATCGGATGCTGCGATCCGTCCTGGGTTGGGTTTTGCCCAATGGTCGGCGCCTTAAATGGGCACAGCGCGTGGCCTCCATCGTCACTCCCTTTGCGGCTCTTCTGCCGGTGCCGCTCCGAAATATGACGCGCCTCGCCAAAAAGAAAGAGGTAGTAAATAAAGTAGTGACACCTATTAAAGTTAAATCAGCTGGCGAGTATAAATACCGTGTTGCTCTGCTTACCGGATGTGTTCAGGACAATCTCAATCCGACAATCAATCAGGCGACGATCCGTTTGCTCGCTCGACACGGCTGTGACGTTGTTGTGGTAGCGGAGGTGGGGTGTTGCGGGTCAATAAATCATCACCTGGGTCAGGAAGATCTGACATTGGCCACGGTGACGGCGAATGTCGATGCCTGGACGTCATCGGATCAGGAGAGGCCATTTGATGCCATCATTACTAATATTTCGGGCTGCGGCACTATGCTCAAGGATTACGGGTTCTTGCTCCGCAGTAATTCACAACACGCCAAAAATGCTGCTCATATATCAGCACTCGCCTGCGACATCACGGAATTCATGACACGAATTGGTTTGGAGAAAATTGTTTCGCCCTCAACGATGCGCGTTGCGTATCAATCCCCTTGTTCCATGCAGCATGGTCAGGGAATAAGTGATGAACCGGTCACCCTTCTAAGGGCCTGCGGGTTTGACGTTGTTCAACCAGTTGGCGGACATTTATGTTGCGGATCCGCTGGCACCTACAACATTCTACAATCCGATATCGCGGAAATTTTGCGAAGGCAAAAAATTGCATCACTGTTGGCGGTTTCCCCTGATATAATCGCCAGCGGTAATATTGGTTGCATGACGCAACTTGATCAGACGGGGGCTGATGATATGCCATGTCCGATTGTTCATACCGTTGAGTTGCTCGACTGGGCCACCGGCGGACCGGTGCCAGAGGCGTTGGACGACATGATGGCTGAAATGATGACAGTGACCGCATGAAGAATGTCCTTTCTTGGATGGCAGAGGCGGCTACCTTGTCGTTTGACGTTCCGGTCTCTGGTGGCCAGAACGACTCCCGGCTCGACCCCCTTTTTATCGCCCTTAAAGCTACGGCGGATGCTGATGAAGCGGACCAACTGGAAGCCGGTATCTGGGCTCTGTGGGGATTGTCTGGCGATGATGAGATTGATCAGATGATGACTATTGGCATCAATTCCATGGGTGATGGTGATGGGGAAACGGCGCTGACGGCCTTTAACGAAATTATTTCGCGCGCGCCAGGTTACGCTGAAGGGTGGAACAAGAGGGCAACCTTGTTTTATCTCGCGGGCGAGCAAGAGTTGGCGATTTCAGACATCAAGAAAACGCTGGCGTTAGAGCCCCGCCATTTTGGTGCCTATTCGGGACTTGGGTTGGTTTATATGGGGGTTGGTGAAGAGCGCAAAGCCTTGGATGCCTTCGAGAAGGCGCTCGAAATTCATCCCCATATGGATGGTGCGGAATCTTATATTCGTGAATTACGTGATATCGTCAAAGGCCGCGGTATTTAGCTGTTCAACCCAGCCGATGCGCAGCACGTTGGTTGCACCCGGGGTGCCAAACGGAACACCTGCGGTAATTACTACGCTTTCAGACGGTGCGGCATAGTTGAAATCTCTGGCCGTATGGCAGGCGCGCCCGACCATATCGGAAAAATCTCTGACATCTTCTGCGATAATACACTGAACGCCCCAGGCAAGGGCGAGCCTGCGGGCAGTTGGCAGCCTTTCGGTAAGACACAGGATTGGCACATCTGGCCGTTCGCGCGAGGCTCGCAATGTTGTAGACCCAGAAGTCGTGTAGGTCACGATAGCGGCGGCTGAAATAGTGTGAGCGACCTGACGCGCTGCCGCTGTTATAGCAGCCGGGGCATTGGCTTCCGGATCTCTATGTTCTGAGCTCACCCGGTCCCAGAACGCCGGATCCAACTCTACGCGATGGATAATACGATCCATCATTTCGATCGCTTCCAGAGGATATTTTCCAGCGGCGGTTTCTGCTGACAGCATAACCGCGTCGGCACCATCATAAATAGCGGTGGCGACATCGGAGGCCTCGGCACGGGTGGGCGTTGGCGACTCGATCATCGATTCCAGCATCTGGGTTGCTACCACGACTGGTTTTCCCTGAGCGCGGCATTCGCGGATGATCCGTTTTTGCAGGCTGGGTACGTCTTCCGGCGGTAGCTCAACGCCTAGGTCACCCCGTGCCACCATTACGGCATCTGACATGGCGATGATCTGGTCAAGATGTTCAATCGCGCTTGGCTTCTCAAGCTTGGAGAGCACGCCGGCGCGCCCCCCGATTATTTTGCGTGCCTCGGCGATATCTTCCGGGCGTTGGACAAAACTAAGGCCGATATAATCGACGCCGTGGTCCAGGGCGAAGTCCAAATCTTTCCGGTCTTTTTCACCGAGGGATGATATTGGCAGGACAGCGTT
>Ga0302133_10001128_pt1 | contig 16808 bp, 13 predicted proteins | sample CB9_331_MG_FD_203121 | JGI IMG/M metagenome (GOLD analysis project Ga0302133, IMG submission 203121) | Marine microbial communities from Western Arctic Ocean, Canada - CB9_33.1 | ecosystem: Environmental > Aquatic > Marine > Oceanic | place: Canada: Western Arctic Ocean | collected 2017-09-19 | reverse complement strand
TTTGCCCTCGCGCAGCCATTTTTCCCGGCTCTGCCCGCCTTTCCAGGCGCGCGTCGTGAAGCCCAGGATTTCCACCTTAACCGAACAGCGTTCCAAGGTGCGGGCCAGAATATCGGCGCACATGGCGGCCACGGTGATTGGTCGGCCGCGCATGGAGCCCGAATTGTCGATCAATAGCGTGACCACTGTATCCCGGAAGTCCGTGTCGCGCTCCATCTTGAAGGACAGGGGCAGCAGCGGATTGGTGACAACGCGCGAGAGCTTGCCCGCGTCCAGCATGCCTTCTTCTAGATCAAATTCCCAGCTGCGGTTCTGCTTTGCCATCAGGCGTCGTTGCAGGCGGTTAGCGAGACGCGCCACGACGCCCTGCATATTCGAGAGTTGTTGATCCAAATAGGCCCGCAGGCGCCCCAGTTCCTCGGCGTCGCACAGGTCAACGGCATCGACCATTTCATCAAATTCATCCGAGAAAAAACGGTAGGGGGGTTCGTTCGGGTTTTCCGGCAGCATGTCGCCCGGTCGCCACTGCCGTCGTCCCCGGCCTGGTTCCTCGCTGCCCGACATGGCATCGGCGTCATCGGCCTCCATTTCAGAATCCGCTTCCGCATCGCCGTCGGCCGAGCCGTCCTGGGAATCGGAACCATCGGGGTCGCCGCCGTCATCCGCCGCGCCTTCGCCGCCGTCACCCTCGCCTTCGCCATCGGCCATTTCCTCTTCTTCGTTTTCCGGCGAGTCTTCCAGATCGTCCGATTCCGTGCCGTCTTCCTCGCCCAGGTCCAGATCGGCGATTAGTTTGCGGGTCAGGCGGGCAAAAGCGTTCTGGTCGGTAATATTGCCCGTCAGATTGGCTAAATCTTCGCCTGCCTTTTCCTCGACCCACGGCCGGATATATTCGACCATGGGTTTGGCTGCGGCGGGCGGCGGCTTACCGGTCAACCGCTCGCGCACCAACAGACCAACGACCTCCGGCATCAGGGCCTCGCCCGGATCATTGACGGCCGCATAGCCGCGCGCGCGGCAGCGCTCTTCCAACATGGCATCCAGATTATCCGAGACGCCCATCATGCGTTTGGCGCCCAGAGATTCCACACGCGCCTGCTCCGCCGCCTCGAACACTGCGCGGGCGGTCGCGCCCTTCGGCTGGTTCAGGGCATGCAGGCGGTTGTCATGGTGCCGTTGCCACAGGGCCAGCGCATCGCCGCTGCCGCGCACATGGGCGACTTCCGCCGCGCCCAATTCTCGGCTCGGGGTCGGCAGGCGATTGCGGCCGCCGCCGGTGGCCGTGCCTTCGGCGCCAAAATTGACGACCAGCTCGCTATCGCGCGCGATGGCGCGCACCGCGGCCGTCACGGCACGTTTAAAAGGCTCGACCGGATTTTCCGGTTTCATAATCGCCATGGCGTCAGGATATTTGGATGTGGGCGGCCGATTCCGGCAGTTCGTGGCCGAAACAGCGTTGATAATATTCCGCCACCAACGGCCGCTCCATCTCGTCACAACGGTTCAAGAAACTGACCCGGAAAGCGAAGGCGACATCATCAAATATGCGGGCGTTATCGGCCCAGGTTATCACCGTCCGCGGCGACATCACGGTAGAAATATCGCCGTTCATAAATCCGGAGCGGGTCAAGTCGGCGACCGAGACCATGGAGTTGATGTATTTTTGGCCCGGTTCGTCCTGCCAGTCGGGGACCTTGGAGGTGACGATGCGTACTTCATCGTCGTGGGGCAGATAGTTCAAGGTCGTAACGATATTCCAGCGGTCCATTTGGCCCTGGTTGATTTGCTGGGTGCCGTGATACAGCCCCGTGGTATCGCCCAGGCCAACAGTATTCGTGGTGGAGAACAGCCGAAAATAGGGATGCGGCGTGATCACCCGATTTTGGTCCAGCAGAGTCATTTTGCCTTCGACTTCCAAAATCCGTTGGATCACGAACATCACATCGGGCCGGCCCGCGTCATATTCATCGAAAACCAGGGCACAGGGGTGTTGCAGCGCCCAGGGCAGAATGCCTTCGCGGAATTCGGTAATCTGCTTACCGTCACGAATTATGATGGCGTCCTTGCCCAACAGGTCTATACGGCTGATATGGCTATCCAAATTGACCCGTATGCAGGGCCAATTCAAGCGTGCCGCCACTTGTTCGATGTGGGTTGATTTGCCGGTGCCGTGATAACCCTGAATCATGACCCGCCGGTTATAGCTAAAGCCCGCCAGAATCGCCATGGTGGTTTCATGGTCGAATTGGTAGGACACATCCAGATCCGGCACAAGATCTGAGGATTGGGAAAAGGCCGGCACATCCATATCGCTTTCCAGGCCGAATGCTTCGCGCACGTTCAGCGTGATGTCAGGCTGGTCGAGGGGGTGGACCGATGTGTCATCGGCGGTAGCATTCAGCGTCATTTTTACAGAATCCCGTTGCTGGCGTTAACGTATAGTAGGAAATGCCCCGAACCTATCCTTGCGGCAGGTTTGAGGACATTAGATTGCTGTGCGCTTCATTGATAGATTTGAAACGTTCTTCGGCCCGTTTATCACCTCCATTCGCATCGGGGTGAAAACGTTTTACCAGTTGCTTATAACGCATTTTGATGTCTTGCAAGGTCGCCATTTCATCCAGATCCAATTGGGCTAGGTCGCGGCGCTGATCGCGGGTCCATCTGGGACGCGGATTTGCCGTTACAGGCTGGCCGGCGTTGCCATCAAATATTCCATGATGATCCTTCACCCGGTCTTCCATCCAGGCCTTGTAACCGCGCTCGCCCAACTTCCAGGTGGGGCGGTGACCGGTTACCGCTTCGGTCTGGAACTTCTCAATCTCATCTTGGTTCATGCCGGTGAAATAATCCCAGCTCCGATTATAGGCGCTGACGTGCTCCAGGCAGAACCAATAGAATTCCTCCAGACTGGTTTTAGATTTTGGCGCGCGATGTTCCGCGGCCTGAACACAGCCGGCAAAGTCGCATTTGCGCCCTGGCGTCCCTGTCGGCTCGTCCACCTGGGTTTTCGCCACCGGTATGTCATTCTTGGTTCTTGCCACGAAAGTAGTATGCTGGCATCGGGTACGGCTTTCAATAGTTCGTGCGCAAGAGATGCCAAACGCGGTCGTCAACACGCGACGCCAAACTTGGCCGGGGAGCATAATTGTTAATTATTCATTGTTGAAGATTAGGAGCAAGCGCAATGTCGATGGCCGCTACGATCGAGCATAAACTGAATATGGCTCTCGCTCCGGTTCGGCTCGAAGTAGAGGACCAATCGCACCAGCATGCCGGTCATGCGGGCGCGCGCGCGGGCGGGGAAAGCCATTTTGCCGTCCTGGTAGTGGCCGATATTTTTGCCGACATCAGCCGTCTGGCCCGGCAGCGTCTAGTCAACGAGGCCCTGCGGGAGGAATTGGCGGGATCAATCCATGCCCTATCCATACGGGCTATGACACCGGAAGAAGCAGACAAATATATTTAGCAGGCTTCTTTTGCCGCGGTACATTTCGTATCAAATCACGGCTGATTGGAGCTAACCCGCGGCGGGCGGATGCGCACAGTGGTGACCTGGTTGCGCAGCCGGCGCACCACCTCGAAAGTGAAGCCGTTGTGGGTGAAGCGTTCGCCCACATCGGGGAGGCGGCGGGCCAAATGGATAACCAGGCCGGCGATCGTGGCGGCGTCGTCTTCGGGCAGTTCCCATTCAAAATCGCGGTTCAAGTCTCGCACGGTGACCACGCCGTCGATCATATAGCTGCCGCCCGGCTCGCGCCGCACGGCGGCGGCGCGGGTGACGTCATGTTCATCGCTGATGTCACCGACAATTTCTTCCAGAATGTCTTCCAGGGTGACCAGGCCCATCACGGCGCCATATTCATCCACCACCAGCGCGAAATGTTCCCGCCGGGCGCGGAAGGCGTTCAGCTGCTCGATCAGCGTGGTGGTATCGGGCACGAACCAGGGTTCCCGCCATAGGCTTTGCAAGGCCGGGGCGGCGCTGGCTTCGCGTTGCGGCGTGCTTATGGTCCGCAGCAGATCCTTGGCGTGCAGCACGCCGACGATATTGTCCACATCATTCTGCCACAGGGGCACGCGACTGTATGGACTGGCCAGCAGCGCCTCGGCAATTTCCTGCACCGGCTGATCTGCATCTAGCATGATCATGTTCTTGCGGTGCACCATGATGTCCGAAACTTCTACGTCCGACAGATCAAGAATGCCATCCAGCATGTCACGATCACTTTTAATCATGGCGCCGTCGCGGGCATGCAGGTCCAGGGCGCCGCGTAATTCTTCCGAGGCATCGGCGATCTCTTCCTCGCCACGCATGCGGACCCCGAATAGGGCGAGGAAAAGGACAACAATTTTCTGGACCAGATCAACCATCGGCCCCAGAATCGAGACAATGGGGCTAATAATCGACGCGGCGGCCAGGGCGGTGCGGTCGGGCCGGTTCAGGGCATAGGTTTTCGGCAGCACCTCGGCGAAGATGACGACCAGAGCGGTCATGATTGCCGTGGCATAGGCCACGCCAGGTTTGCCGAACAACGAGATCAATACGGATGTCGCCAGGGCGGAGGCCAGGATATTGACCAGATTATTGCCTAACAGCACGGCGCCGATCAGGCGCTCGTGTTGGGCCAACAGGCGATTGACCCGAGTGGCGCGGCGCACCCCGCGCCGCTCTAATTGATGCATGCGGGCCCGCGAGACGCCGGTCAGGGCCGTTTCCGTGCCGGAAAAAAGGGCCGATAGCACCAGCAGCATCAGCACGCCTAGTATGGAAAACAATAACTCACCATCCATGGCGCAGTTTCCCCTTATCCACCGGTCGCCGGCCCTAATGCGGCTTGCAGCATTTCCGTCACCGTGCTCTCGGCCACGTCGTTAGTGACAAAAGCCTGTCCAATGCCACGCGCCAGCACGAACGTCAGACGGCCGTCGGTGACTTTCTTATCCTGGCGCATATGATTGAGCATGACCGCTGCCGTCAGCCCCCGCAGGCCAATCTGTGCCGCCTGTGTCGGCAATCCCACGGCCGTAAGGTGGCGCAGAACCCGCTCGGTCTCCTGGCTAGGGCACAGGCCCAAGTGGGTTGAAAGGGTAAATGCCATGCCCAGGCCCACCGATACTGCCTCGCCATGCAGCACGCGGCCGTCATATCCAGCTTCCGCTTCTAGGGCATGGGCAAAGGTGTGGCCTAAGTTCAGCAGGGCCCTCTCGCCGATCTCCCTCTCGTCGCGGGCGACGACCGCCGCCTTGGCCCGGCAGGATACGGCCACCGCATGGCGAAGGGCCCCGGGCACGCCCGCCAAAAGTTCAGTGCCGTGTTCCTCCAACCATTGAAAAAACGCGAAATCGTTTATCAGACCGTATTTGACAACCTCGCCATAGCCGGCCCGCAACTCGCGTTTTGGCAGACTGGTCAGGGCAGCGATGTCGGCCAACACTAGGCGGGGTTGGTAAAACGCCCCAATCAGATTTTTACCCTGGGCTACGTTGATCGCTGTCTTGCCCCCGACCGAGCTGTCAACCTGAGCCAAAAGGGTCGTCGGCAATTGTATGAAATTAACGCCGCGGCGCAAAATGGCGGCGGCGAATCCCGCCAAATCACCGACCACTCCGCCACCCAGGGCCAGGATTGTATCGCGCCGTTCAATCCGCAGATCCAACAGGCGATCTAATATCGACTGCAACTGTGCAAAATTCTTGCTGCCTTCACCGGCAGGGACGATGATCGCGTCGTTCTGAATGCCTGATCTGTTCAGCGATTCTTGCAACGGCGCTAAATGCAGCCCAGCCACGGTCTCGTCGCTGAGAATAACGACCCTTGGCCGGGTCAGCACGGTTGTCAAATATGGTCCTGCCCCGGGCAACAGGCCTTCACCGATGATGATGTCATAGGCGCGGTCGGCCAGTTCGACCCGTACCGCAATCTCGTCTTTCTTGTCGTCCTGCCGGCCCACCATCAATCCCCGTTTTTCGCCTCGGCTGCCAAATGGCCCTGCAAAGCTCCCACGATCCGCGCCACGACGTCTTCGTGCGGGTCCTGTCCCGTCTTCACGATCAGATTCGCCTGGGCGTAAACCGGGTCGCGTTCCGCCATCAAACGGCGCAAAATTTGCTCCGGATCGCCCTGTCTCAACAGGGGCCTGTTATCGCGCCGTAGAACCCGTTCCAACAATACCTCCAGATCCGCGCTTAACCAGATTGAGATACCTTTTTCGGCAATCTTAGCGCGGGTCTCGGGGTTCATGAAGGCGCCGCCGCCCGTTGCCAGCACATGGCCCCCGCCTTCCAACAAGCGGGCGATCACGCGGCGCTCTCCGCGGCGGAAGGCGGCCTCGCCATGGCGGCTGAATATGTCTTCTATGCTACACCCCGCGGCTTTTTCGATTTCCTGATCGGTATCGAAAAATGGCAATCCTAAATGCTTAGCCAAACGCCGACCCACGGACGACTTGCCGGCGCCCATCAGGCCAATCAGGACAACGCCGCGGTCCAATTTAGGGACGATTGCTTCGCTCATAATACTTTCAATGGCCGGCGGCTCCGGGGACCGGATTTTCGGGCGCCGGTCACGTTCTTGTGGTGCGCCATGTTCCGGTCCCGTTGCAAGGCGGGCCCGCAATATATAGATTGGCGTCTGTATCGACTAAGTTCTGCCACAATCGCAGTCTAGCAAACAATTATTGGGCTGTCCCTATTAGCTGTATCGATGAAGGAATGTTTCCCAATTTTTGAACGAATGCATATTTTCCAATGAGAAACATATCCCTAATCGTCGTCGCATTCACGGTGCTTTTTCTGGCGGGCGGCATAGCGTTCCTGGCAATGTGGGAGATGCCGGCGCCCAGCGCACCTCTGCAAAAGGTTCTACCCGATGATCGCTTCCCACGGTAGAGTTCGGTCACTTCTGGCCGTATTGTCCCTATTCTCTGTGACCTGTTTGAACGATGCTTCGGTGGCGGAGCGGCGTTTGGCGCAGGTTCAGACATTGGCGCAGGCAGAAACCAATGAACTGCCCAGCGTGACTGTCGGTCCGGCGCCGGCGAGCAGAAGCCCCAGCATGACCACCACGACCGGGCCAGAGGCCAAGGCGGGCGCGGCGCTGCGGAGGGGATCCGCGCCGAAAACCCTACAGCTGCACTTTGACGCACAGACGGGTGAAGTGCTAACCCCGAAGCAGATCCAGGACCGGGACCGGCAGAATGTCCAGCCACCCCGCTCTCTGCGCCCTCGGCAGACGGAAAAGCCCAACGCGGAAGCCGCCGGCACCGTGGCCGGCAAGCCGGTGGCTGCCGACAACACGGACGGTAGCGGAATTCAGGTCAAGACGCTAGGCCGGGCAAAGCTATCCGCCATTGGCCTGTTGAACGAGGCCGAGGGCGGTTTTGGTAGCGCCATGTGGGCCGGTACGCCGCTGCCCCTGGTTATGGGACTGTTGCCCGACCTGCCGGTGGCCACAACGTCGCCCGCGATCCAGTCGCTGCGGCACCGGTTATTGCTGACCACAGCGCTGCCGCCCGAAGATGGGAATGCCGATGACGATGGCAGTGCGCTGGTCGCCATGCGTATAGAACGCTTGGCCGCCGCGGGCAATATCGAGGCGGTGACGCAGTTGTTGAAGTTTGCGCCCTTGGCTTCGGATAACAGAACTTTTGCACAGGCTCGGGTCGAGGCTAAGTTGCTGGCCGGTAACGTGCGTCAGGCCTGCAAGATGGCGCGCCATCGCCTCGCCGCAGCCACCGCGGGCGATGTCAAGGGCAGCGATGTTGTCTGGCAAAAAATTCTGGCGTTTTGTCTGGCACTTGACGGGCAGGCCGCCCAGGTTGAATTGTATGTACAACTGCTCTATGAAAACGGGGTCGAGGACGAAGCGTATTTTAACCTGCTGGACGGCCTGAATAGCGGCGAGGCGGCCGCGCTGGAGAGCGGTGCCCGCATCGAGCCGCTGCATTTGGCCATGCTGCGCACGGCCCGACGGGCGATCCCTGCCGATGCGGTAAAACAGGCATCGCCAGCAGTGCTGCGGGCCATCGCCACCTCGCCAAATGCCTCTTTGGGCATGCGCCTGGAGGCGGCGGAACGGGCCGAGGCCTTGGGCGTATTGGCGACCGACGTCTTGCGCCGGATCTATGCCAGTGTGCCCTTTACCGCGGAACAAAGCGCCGCCGCCCTAGACCTGTCGAAAAGCCAGCCGGGCCCGTCGGCGTCGGCTATTTTGTATCAGGTGACGCAAATTGACGCGCAAGTGGAAAGCCGGGCCCGAGCGCTGGCGGCGGCCTGGCGGAATGGCCGGCGCAGTGGCCGCTATTTGACCGCCGTGCGGGTCAATCTGCCTTTGACCCGGTCTATCGAGCCACATGCGAATCTGGCCTGGTTTGCGGCGCCCGTCGGGCGGGCCCTGTTGGCGGCCGGTGACCGCCAGGCCGCCCGCGCCTGGTTGATGGTGGTGGTGGGGCCGGCGCGTGCTGGCCAGCCCGATGCCGCGGCGGCCATACTGGCCTTGGCGCCGCTGCTGTATATTAGGGATGTGGAGGAGAGCGATCCTGACTTGGCATCTGCATTGGACAAGGTCATGGCCGGCTGGTGGCAGGGAGAGGTTGCAAATGTCGGTGCGGAAAGGTACCAACGCGCCATAAGGATACTGGGTATGCTGACGGCCCTGGGCAAGGACGTGTCTGGGAATATTTGGGTACCGTTGTTCGAGGCGCCGACCAGGGATATTCCACAAGCCTCACCTGCGTTGCTGATGGGGTTGGACCGGGCCGCGGCAGGCGGCCGGACGGGTGAAACTGTATTGCTGTCGCTATTGCTTCTGGGCGATAGGGATTTGGCGTTGACCGATACAATAACCTTGGGCCGGGTTGTTTCCGCTCTGCGCCGTATTGGCCTAACGGCGGACGCCGAGGCCCTGGCGTTGGAAGGGTTGTTGGACGCGGGCTTTTAGCTACTGCGTGTTTATAGATACTGTTGTTTTAATTAAATTTAATGTGAGTATTGCGTTGTCTCAATCACATCAATTCGTCGAAAAATTTCTCGAAATGTTGGCTGCCGAACGGGGTTCAGCGCAGAATACGTTAGATTCCTATGGCCGGGATCTGCGCCATTTCGAGGCCTATGCCAGCGCCGCCATCGCTGAGGCCGACAACGAAGATATTCGCCGCTATTTGGCGCATTTAGAGCGCGAGGGCATGGCGCCGGCCACAGCCGCCCGGCGCCTTTCGGCTCTGAGGCAGTTCTATCGATTTCTCCAATCAGAGGGAATGCGCGGCGACGATCCTTCTTCGGCCATTGACAGTCCGCGTCGGGTCCGTCCCTTACCGAAAGTCCTGACGGAGGCCGAGATAGAGCAGCTTTTGTCGGCGGCAAAAACGTACAAGGGCCCCGAGGGCATTCGTTTGGTCGCCCTGATGGAACTGCTCTATGCGTCCGGCCTGCGGGTTTCCGAGTTGTTGATGCTGCCCTATCCGGCCGTGCAATCTGACCGGGCCTTTATCATGGTCAAGGGCAAGGGTGGCCGCGAACGCATGGTGCCGTTGAGTACGCCGGCGATTAAGGCCCTGCTACAATACGATACGGTGCGGTCGCGCTTCGTGCGTCGGCCGGCGGATGCCAATTGGCTATTCCCCTCGCGCTCCAAAGGCGGCCATCTGACCCGCCAGCGGTTCTCGCAACTGGTCAAGGAATTGGCGCAGGCGGCCAAGATCAATCCCTCCAAGGTATCGCCCCATTCCCTGCGGCACGCGTTTGCGTCGCATTTGTTGGCCAATGGCGCCGATCTGCGCGCGGTACAACAGATGCTGGGACATGCGGATATTTCGACCACGCAAATCTATACCCATATTTTACAGGAGCGGCTGCAGGAATTGGTCAAATCCTCGCATCCCCTGGCTGATTGAGCCGGCTGTTTTAGATAGCTGATTAGAACTCATGATTAGCTTCCTTGATTTCGAAAAGCCGGTCGCCGAGTTGGAGGCGCGGATCCACGACCTGCGCCAGCTCGATGGTGAGAATCAGGGTGGTGCGGATATCGGGGAAGAGGTGGCGCGGATTCAAAGTAAGGCAGACCAACTGCTACGCGAAACCTATGGCAAATTGACCCCATGGCAGAAAGTACAGGTGGCCCGGCACCCAAACCGGCCGCAATTTCAGGATTATGTGGCCGGGCTGATCGATGCTTTCACCCCCCTGGCCGGCGACCGCGCCTATGCGGATGACAAGGCTATTACGGGCGGTATCGGCCGCTTTCGGGGCCGTTCGGTGATGGTCATCGGGCATGAAAAGGGCAGCGATACGCAAAGCCGGGTGCGCCATAACTTCGGCATGGCCCGGCCGGAGGGCTACCGCAAGGCGGCCCGACTGATGCGCCTGGCGGACCGCTTTCTCCTGCCGGTCATCACCTTGGTGGATACTCAGGGCGCCTATCCGGGTGTGGGCGCCGAGGAACGCGGCCAGGCGGAGGCCATCGCTCGTTCTACAGAAACCTGTCTGGACATCCGAGTGCCGCTGATCGCCTGTGTGGTCGGCGAGGGGGGGTCCGGCGGCGCCGTGGCCCTGGCGGCGGGCAATACAGTGATCATGCTGGAACATGCGGTTTATGCGGTGATCTCGCCCGAGGGCTGTGCCTCGATCTTGTGGCGCTCGGCGGAACGGGCCCGGGATGCCGCCGACGCCATGAAAGTCACCGCCCAGGATCTGGCCAAATTAAAGGTAGTTGATCACGTGGTAGCCGAGCCCGTGGGCGGTGCGCATCGTAATCCGGCGTCGGCCATTGCTGCCTTGGGGGACACAATTGCCACCGCTTTGGCGGAATTCGATGACCGGGACGGCGGTTTCGCGCGTCAGCACCGGCGTGATAAATTCCTCGCCATCGGGCAAACCGGTATCACCTAGAGCAATTCTTAATTAATGAGAATTGCGAAGCGATTCTATGTGATTCGGAATTGCTCTAAATACCGTGACAGTGTTTGTATTTTTTGCCTGTGCCACAGGGACAGGCGGCGTTGCGCGGCACCTTGCCCCAGGTGATCGGGTTGTTGGGGTCTATGGCTGCTGCGGCCTGACGGCTGCGGGCCTGTCGTGGGGGCCGGGTCCCGTTGCCGCCACCGGCCCCGGCTAATTCCTCTTCCGCCATCTCGTTCTCTCCGGTGCTTGGATCCAGATGCTCTTCCTGTAGCATCGACGGATCCGCCGGTTGGGTTGAGAAGAGGGACTGTCCAGGGTCGGCCTGCAGTTCTATATGGGCCAGTACCCGGGTTGTGGTCTGGCGCAAATCGCCCAGCATGGTTTCGAACAGATTGAAGGCCTCAGATTTATATTCATTCAACGGGTCGCGCTGTCCATAGGCCCGCAGGACAATGCCGCCGCGCAGATGATCCAAGGTCAGAAGATGATCTTTCCAGGTCTGATCGAGCAATTGCAGCAACAAACTCTTTTCCACCATGCGCATGACATCGGGGCCATAGTTAGCCGCTTTTTCCGCCATCCGCCGATCGGCGGCGTTGCTGATGCGTTTTTGTATTTCCTCGTCCGCGATGCCTTCCTCGGCACACCAATCCACGATGGGCAGATCCAAGCCAAAGGTCTCCATCGCATCCGCCGCCAGGCCCTTGGCATCCCATTGTTCCGCATAGGCCCGTTCAGGGATATGTTTGGTGACCATGCCTTCGGCGACCTCGCGGCGCATGTCCGCGACGGTTTCCGCAACGTCTTCGGCATCCATCAATTCCAGGCGCTGTTCGTAAATCACCTTGCGCTGGTCGTTCATGACATCGTCGTATTTCAGCAGGTTCTTGCGCAGATCAAAGTTTCGCGCCTCGACCTTTTCCTGGGCTTTTTCTAATGCCTTGTTGACCCAGGGGTGGATAATCGCCTCACCCTCCTCCAGGCCTAGTTTGCGCAACATCCCATCCATCCGTTCGGATCCGAAGATTCGCATCAGGTCATCTTCCAGGCTCAGAAAAAATTTCGAGGCACCGGGATCACCTTGCCGTCCCGATCGGCCGCGTAACTGATTGTCGATGCGCCGGCTTTCGTGACGTTCGGTACCGATAATGAACAGTCCGCCGGCGGTCAGAACCGCGGCTCTTTCCGCCGCCACCTCGGCTGCGATCTTTTCCGCCTTGGCGGCATCCGTATCGCTGTCCGGAGTCTCTGCCTCCAGCCGCAGGCGCATTTCCAGGTTGCCGCCAAGTTGGATATCCGTGCCTCGCCCAGCCATGTTTGTTGCAATGGTCAGGGCCCCTTTTCGGCCAGCCTGGCCGATGATATACGCCTCTTGTTCATGGTGCCTAGCGTTCAGGACATTGTGCGTGATGCCCCTTTTTGTCAGCAGTTCGGAAAGCACTTCGGATTTCTCTATAGAGACGGTGCCGATCAGGGCCGGTTGGCCTCTTTCCTGGCATTCCCCGATCAATTCGATGATGGCGGCGAATTTTTCCAATTCCGTACGATAGACCTCGTCATCGTGATCCTTGCGGACCATGTCCAGGTTGGTCGGGACATCGACCACGACAAGCTTGTAGATTTCCAGAAATTCGCCGGCTTCCGTCATCGCCGTGCCGGTCATGCCGGCTAATTTGGGGTACAGCCGGAAATAATTTTGGAAGGTGATCGACGCCAGGGTCTGGTTTTCGGGCTGAACCTCTACGCCGTCCTTAGCTTCCAGGGCCTGATGGAGGCCTTCGGAAAAGCGCCGGCCCTCCATGGCCCGGCCGGTAAATTCGTCAATTATGACGATCTTGCCATTCTGCACCATATAGTCCACGTCCAGTAGGAACATATGATGGGCGCGCAGCGCCTGATTGATATGATGCACGACCGAGACATTTTCCATGTCGTAGAGGTTTTCCCCCTTCAACAAACCGATCTCGCGCAGCAATTCCTCGATATGTTCGGCACCTTCTTCCGTGAAATTGACCGTGCGCGCCTTTTCATCTTTTTCGTAGTCGCTTTCCAGCAAATTCGGCATTAGCGCATCAACCTGTTGGTACATGGCGGAGGAATTCTCGGCCTGGCCGGAAATAATCAACGGCGTCCGCGCCTCATCGATCAGGATCGAATCTACTTCGTCGACGATGGCGAAATTGAAGGGCCGTTGCACCATGGCCGTCCGCTCGAACTTCATGTTGTCACGCAGATAGTCGAATCCGAATTCGTTGTTGGTGCCATAGGTCACATCGCAGGCATAGGCGGCGCGGCGCTCGTCATCGTCCAAGCCATGGACAATGCAGCCCGTGGTCAGGCCCAGTTGGGCGTAAACCACGCCCATCCAATTCGCGTCGCGTTGGGCTAGATAGTCGTTGACGGTAACCACATGGGCGCCCTTGCTTGTCAGGGCATTCAAATAGACGGGTAGGGTCGCAACCAAGGTTTTTCCCTCGCCCGTGCGCATTTCGGCGATCATGCCTTCGTGCAGCACTATGCCGCCTATCAATTGAACGTCGAAATGGCGCTGGCCCAGGGACCGCTTGGCCGCCTCGCGCACGGCGGCAAAGGCTTCCGCCAGGATATCGTCCAGGCTCTCTCCGGCAGCCACGCGCTGGCTGAATTCGCTGGTTTTGCCGCGCAATGCGCCGTCTGATAAATCCTCGAAGCTTGCCTCAAGCGCATTGACCGCCTGGACCGGCTGGGTAAACTGCTTGAGGAAGCGCTCATTGGACGAGCCGAACAGGCGCTTAGCGATACCGCCTAGAATAGCCATCAAAAATCCCTAAAATATCCCGAATACACGACAATGCCCGCCACCTGCCGTACATTAAAGACGTAGGTCACCGTGCAACCACTGAGACATAAGGGCCGCTCGTCCCCCTGTCAACGGAGCCCGGTACCCTTGCCGCACCGCGCCGACCGGGGCCGTTTCCTCGTAACCCCAACAATTGTATGCAACATTTAGATCTTAACGTCTTGTGTGCGCGGGCCCAATAATCGATATTGGGCGGCGCCGGATGCAACAACGAAAGAATACGTCCTAAACTGTTTAAAAATACTACAAAAACTGCAAAAGAAAGCCTTTTATCCATGAGCAAAGTCTACTTCGCGCTATTGGGCGCCGGCCTGATGGCCGTCACCTTGCTGCAATTTTCGCCGCTACAGGCCCAAACCAAGAACGTGGATGGGACGGTGCCCGACGACCGGGTCGTGGCTACCGTCAAGGGCAGCAAGGTCTTGTTCCGCGATGTGCGCCTAGCCTACGAGAACCTGCCGCAGCAATACCGTGGCTTGCCGTTGACCCAGCTATATCAGCCCTTGGTGCAGCAATTGGTGGAACGGCGCCTGGTCCTGCTGGCCGCGGAGTTGGATAATCTAGCCGATAAACCGAAGGTCGCCAGCCGAATCGCCCAGGCCCGGGAGCGGATCCTGGAACAAGCTTATGTTGCCGACAAAGTCGCCTCCGTCGCCACCGAAGACACATTAAAAGCCCGTTATGAAGCGGAAAAGTACACCGCGAAAGGGCCGGACGAGGTGCGCGCCAGCCATATTCTCGTGGAGACCCGGGAAGAAGCGGACGCCATTGTAGCGGAACTGCAAAAGGGTGGCGACTTCGCGGCGATCGCCAAGGAAAAATCAAAAGGTCCCAGTGGCGCCAGGGGGGGCGACTTGGGCTATTTCATGAAAGACAAGATGGTGCCGGAATTCGCCAGCGCCGCCTTTGCCCTGAAGACCGGCGAAATCTCCGCCCCGGTGAAAACCGAGTTTGGCTGGCATGTCATCAAGACGGTGGACCGGCGGCAAGGTCAGGGTCCGTCCTTTGCGGAGCGGGCGCCGGAGCTGCGCCAGGCCTTGGCGCAAACCGTGGTGGCCGATCTTCTGGCGGTACTGGTCAAGGACGCGGATATAAAAATCTTTGAACTGGACGGCAGCCCCGGCAAAATGCCCGCCATTGGCGCGAAAGCCCAATGACGGTTTCGGCCCGGCCCTAATTTAGGTGAACTGATCATGCCGAAAATCACCATTTCACCATTTGCCCCGTCTGGTTTTCCGAAATTGCCACCACTGGCAGGTTTGCGCTTAGGGGCGATGGCGGCCGGCGAACGTTACCGGCGGCGGGCGGATCTGACCCTGATGGAACTGGCGCCGGGTAGTACCATCGCAGGTGCCTTCACCCGCTCCACCATGCCCGGCGCGCCGGTGCTATGGAGCCGCAGGCACATCGCCCGGGGCAAAGCCCGGGCGATTGTGATCAACGCGGGAAATGCCAATGTCTTCACGGGCCGCCAGGGTCTGGATGATGTGGCCGCTACCGCTCGTTCCGTGGCAGGGGCGGTAGGCTGTAAACCGGAGGAGGTCATGGTGGCTTCGACCGGAGTAATCGGCGAAACCCTATCGGTGGACCGCCTGTTACGGGCTATGCCCCGCTTGCAGGGCAAATTGAAGGCGCAGGGCTGGCAGGCGGCGGCCAAGGCGATCTGTACCACCGATACCTACCCCAAAGGGGCTACGGCCCAGGGCGAAATAGATGGACAGGTGGTGAGGATCGCCGGCATCGCCAAGGGCAGCGGCATGATCGCACCGGATATGGCGACCATGTTGAGCTTTCTGTTTACCGATGCCAAATTGCCCGCGAATATCCTACAAAAGCTGTTGCAGTGGGCCAATAGCCAATCCTTTAACTGCATTACGGTGGATGGCGATACTTCGACCTCGGATACCGTGCTGCTGGCGGCGACCGGGCAGGGGCCGAAACATGGCAAGGTCACCGCGTACGAGGACAAACGCCTGGCGTCTTTCAAGGCGGCCCTTTTGTCGGTGATGCAGGATCTGGCCAAGCAGGTGGTGCGGGATGGCGAAGGCGCTTCTAAATTCATCACGATCACGGTCTCTGGCGCGGCCTCGGCCCGGGCGGCCCGCCAGATTGCCATGACCATTGCTAATTCGCCCCTGGTAAAGACTGCCATTGCCGGCGAAGACGCCAATTGGGGCCGGATCATCATGGCGGTGGGCCGGGCCGGCGAAAAGGCGGACCGTGACCGTCTGTCCATTCGCATCGGGGGCGTGGTGATCGCCGAGGCGGGCCATCCCCATCCCGAGTACTGCGAGGACCAGGTGGTGCCCCATATGAAGGGCCGGGAGATTGATATCGTCGTCGATGTGGGCGTGGGCCGGGGCAAGGCCACGGTTTGGACCTGTGACCTGACCCACGGCTATATCGCGATCAACGCCGATTACCGTTCCTGATGGCGGCTCTGCCCCTGCTGTTGGTCGCCGCCGCCGCGTTGGTGGATGTCGATGGCCGGGTGCTGGTGCAACAGCGGCCTGAGGGCAAGGCCATGGCCGGCCTTTGGGAATTCCCTGGCGGCAAGGTGGAAGAGGGCGAGAGCCTGGAGCAATCGCTGATCCGGGAGTTGCGGGAAGAGCTGGATATCGACGTGACGGAAGCTTGTCTGGCGCCCTTTACCTTCGCCTCCCATGCTTACGAGAATTTCCGGCTGTTGATGCCGCTGTTCGTCTGCCGTGTCTGGCAAGGGACCTTGCGCCCGCGCGAGGGCCAGGCGATCGAATGGCTGCGCCCCATGCGCATGGCGGACCTGGCCATGCCGCCCGCCGACCGGCCCCTGGTCGCCATGCTGCGCGATTTTCTGTAGGGGCTAGGATGCTGCCCCCACGGCCAAGTTCTACCTTGTTCCCATTTCGCCTGCCGCTGCGCAGTGAACAACTGGTATTGCGGCTCCTGGAGCGTACCGACGCGCCTAAGATTGCCGAAATGGCGGGGGAATGGGAGGTGGCCCGGTGGACACTGGATATCCCCCATCCCTATGATATCACTATGGCCCGGAACTTCATTGCCTGGGCGCAGGATGAATTGGCCGGGCAGC
>Ga0302133_10001121_pt1 | contig 16877 bp, 11 predicted proteins | sample CB9_331_MG_FD_203121 | JGI IMG/M metagenome (GOLD analysis project Ga0302133, IMG submission 203121) | Marine microbial communities from Western Arctic Ocean, Canada - CB9_33.1 | ecosystem: Environmental > Aquatic > Marine > Oceanic | place: Canada: Western Arctic Ocean | collected 2017-09-19 | reverse complement strand
GCCGGTGATGGCGCGGCCGCGGCGGCCGTTGTCGAATAAGGCGTCAACCGATTCCTGCAGCATGCGCTTTTCGTTGCGGACGATAATCTCCGGCGCCCGTAATTCGATCAGCCGGCGCAGACGGTTGTTGCGGTTGATGACGCGCCGGTAGAGATCGTTGAGATCGGACGTGGCGAAGCGGCCGCCGTCGAGCGGCACCAGGGGGCGCAACTCAGGCGGAATGACCGGGACCACTTCCAGGATCATCCATTCCGGACGGGCGCCCGATGCGATGAACGCTTCGACCAACTTCAAGCGTTTGATGAATTTTTTGCGCTTGGCTTCCGAATTGGTTTCCTTGAGATCGACACGCAGCGACTCGGCCTCTTCTTCCAGATCGATGGTCTTGAGCATATCGCGCAAGGCCTCGGCGCCGATACCGGCCTGGAAGGCATCTTCGCCATACTCGTCGACGGCGTCCTGGAACTCGTCTTCGGACAATAATTGATTCTCGGCCAGCGGCGTCAGGCCGGGTTCGGTCACCACGTAGTTTTCGAAATAAAGCACCCGTTCCAGATCTTTGAGCGTCATGTCGACCATTAGCCCGATGCGCGACGGCAGCGATTTCATGAACCAGATATGGGACACCGGCGCGGCCAGTTCGATATGGCCCATGCGGTCGCGGCGGACCTTGGAAAGGGTCACCTCGACGCCGCATTTCTCGCAAACGATGCCCTTATATTTCATGCGCTTATATTTGCCGCACAAACATTCATAATCCTTGATCGGGCCAAAGATACGGGCACAGAAAAGCCCGTCCCGTTCCGGCTTGAAGGTCCGGTAATTGATGGTTTCGGGCTTCTTGATCTCGCCGAAGGACCAGGAGCGGATACGCTCCGGGCTGGCAATGCTGATCTGTATTTGATCGAACTGCTGATTGCCGGCTTGGGGCTCAAAAATCCGGGTTAGTTCATTCATCTATATTCTCCTATTTACCGGTTTCACACAGCGCCGATCAAGTGCTGGTCTGTTTAAGCTCGACATTGAGCCCAAGTGAATGCAATTCCTTGACAAGTACGTTGAAGCTTTCGGGGATACCGGCTTCGAACGAATCGTCACCGCGGACCACGGCCTCATAGACCTTGGTACGCCCGGACACATCATCGGATTTGACGGTCAGCATTTCCTGCAACGAGTAGGCGGCGCCGTAGGCTTCGAGCGCCCAGACCTCCATCTCGCCGAAGCGCTGGCCGCCAAACTGCGCCTTGCCGCCGAGCGGCTGCTGGGTCACAAGGCTGTAGGGGCCGATCGAGCGGGCATGGATTTTGTCATCGACCAAATGATGCAATTTCAGCATGTAGATATAGCCGACGGTGACCATGCGGTCGAAATGCTCGCCGGTGCGGCCATCGAACAGACGCACCTGACCGGAGGTATCGAACCCGGCCTTTTCGAGCATCTCGACGATATCCGCCTCGTGGGCGCCGTCGAATACCGGCGTCGATATGGGTATGCCGCCGCGCAGGTTGCCGGCCAGTTCGACCACCGCTTTATCGTCCATGGACTGGATATCCTGCTTATAGATATCGTCGCCGTAGGAGAATTTCAGCTTCTCGCGGAGGTCCTTGGATTCCTGGCCGTTCTGGGCCATGGCATCCAGGGCCTCGCCGATTTGCAGGCCAAGGCCGGCGCAGGCCCAGCCGAGATGGGTCTCGAGAATTTGACCCACGTTCATTCGGGACGGCACGCCCAAGGGGTTGAGCACGATATCCACCGGCGTTCCATCTTCCAGGGACGGCATATCCTCGATCGGAACGATTTTGGATATCACGCCCTTGTTGCCGTGGCGGCCGGCCATCTTGTCGCCGGGCTGCAATTTGCGCTTCACGGCGACAAACACCTTCACCAGCTTCATCACGCCCGGTGCCAATTCGTCGCCGCGCTCCAGCTTTTCGACCTTGTCGTCGAAACGGCGCTGGAATTCGGCGCTGCCCTCTTCCAGCTGCTTTTTGAGGGTTTCGATCTCGGACATCACCTTGTCGTTGGCGACGGTGATCTGCATCATCTGACCGGCGGTCAGTTTCTCCAGCATCTCGGGCACGATCTTGGTGCCGGCGGTCAGGCCCTTGGGGCCCGAGACCAGCTTGCGATTGACCAGCCGGTCGCGGATGCGGCCGTGGAAGCTGCGCTCCAGGATGGCAATCTCGTCGTCCCGGTCCTTGGCCAGACGTTCGATCTCGGCCCGGTCGATGGCCAGAGCGCGTTCGTCCTTATCGATGCCGCGCCGCGAGAAGACGCGCACCTCGACCACCGTTCCGGCGACGCCGGGCGGCAGACGCAGCGACGTGTCGCGCACGTCGGATGCCTTCTCGCCGAAGATGGCGCGCAGCAATTTCTCTTCCGGCGTCATCGGCGATTCGCCCTTCGGCGTCACCTTGCCGACCAGAATATCGCCCGGCTCGATCTCGGCGCCGATATAGACAATGCCCGCTTCGTCGAGGTTTTTTAAGGCCTCTTCGCCGACATTGGGAATATCGCGGGTGACTTCTTCCTGGCCCAGCTTGGTATCGCGGGCCATCACTTCGAACTCTTCTATATGGATTGAGGTAAACACATCGTCGCGCACGATACGCTCCGATATCAGGATCGAATCCTCGAAGTTGTAGCCGTTCCAAGGCATGAAGGCGACCAGCACATTACGCCCCAGAGCCAGCTCGCCGAGATTGGTCGACGGGCCGTCGGCGATGATATCGCCCTTGGCAACGACATCGCCGACCTTGGCCAGCGGACGCTGGTTGATGCAGGTGTTCTGGTTGGAACGCTGGAACTTTTGCAGCGTATAGATATCGACGCCGGGGCCCTGATCGTCGTCCTGGTTCTCGTCGGCGTGGATGACGATGCGCGTGCCGTCGATCTGATCTACAACGCCGGCGCGCCGGGCAATGATCGTGGCGCCCGAATCCCGGGCCACGGTTTCTTCCATGCCGGTGCCCACCAGCGGCGCCTCGGAGCGGATCAGCGGCACCGCCTGGCGTTGCATGTTCGAGCCCATGAGCGCCCGGTTGGCGTCATCGTTCTCCAGGAACGGGATCAACGCGGCGGCGACCGAGACCAATTGCTTGGGCGAGACGTCGATCAAATCAATGTCATCGCGCATGGCCATGGCAAATTCGCCGGCCTGGCGGCAACTGATAAGCTCTTGCACGAACTTGCCCGATTTATCCAGCTCCGCATTGGCCTGGGCAATGGTGTAACGGCTCTCATCCATGGCCGAAAGATAGACCACGTCGTCCGAAACCTTGGCGTCCTTGACCCGCCGGTAGGGGCTTTCGATGAAGCCGTATTTGTTGACCCGCGCGTAGGTCGCGAGGCTGTTGATCAAGCCGATGTTCGGCCCTTCCGGGGTTTCGATCGGGCAGATGCGGCCATAATGGGTGGGGTGCACGTCGCGCACCTCGAAGCCGGCCCGCTCGCGGGTGAGACCGCCCGGTCCCAACGCCGACAGGCGGCGCTTGTGGGTGATCTCCGACAAGGGATTGGTCTGATCCATGAACTGGCTCAATTGCGACGAGCCGAAGAATTCGCGGACCGCCGCCACCGCCGGCTTGGCGTTGATCAGATCGTGCGGCATGACGGTGTCGATATCGACCGAGCTCATGCGTTCGCGGATGGCGCGCTCCATGCGCAAAAGTCCGATGCGATATTGATTTTCCATCAATTCGCCGACCGAACGGACGCGGCGGTTGCCGAGATGGTCGATATCGTCAATATCGCCCTTGCCGTCCTTCAGCTCGACCAGGATTTTTACCACCTCCATGATGTCTTCGCGGCGCAGCGTGCGCACCGTATCTTCGGTTTCGAAGCCGAGCCGGGAATTCATTTTCACGCGGCCCACCGAAGACAGATCATAACGGTCGGAATCAAAGAACAAGCCCTTGAACAACGCATCGGCGGTATTCAGGATCGGCGGCTCGCCGGGGCGCATGACCCGGTAGATGTCGATCAGCGCCTCTTCCCGGTTCGAGTTTTTGTCGGCGGCCAGGGTGTTGCGGATATAGGGCCCGACATTGACATGATCGATGGCCAGGGTGGTGATTTCCTCGATCTTGTCTTCTTCGAGTTGGGCGTACAATTCTTCGGTTATCTCGTCGCCGGCTTCGAGATAAACCAATCCGGTTTTCTGGTTGACGATATCAGCGGCGGCATAGCGGCCGATGATTTCCTCGGACTGCACAACATATTCGTTGATGCCCTTGCTTTCCATTTCGCGCAACATGCGCGGCGTCAGCTTGGTGCCGGCCTTGTGCACGACGCGGCCCGATTTGGCGTTGACGAAATCATATTCCATCTTGATGCCGCGCAAGCTTTCGAAATCGACCGGCGCGCGCCAGCCTTTTTTGGTGCGCGTATAGTTAACCCGGTCATAGAAATAGCCGAGAATTTCTTCCGACGTCATGCCGGTTGCCTCAATCGGATCAACCTTCTTGCCTTGCGCAGCCCGGCGGGCGCGCAGTTTTTGGGTATCGTCGGAATCCAGGCCCAACAGCAGCGTCGTTACCGGCAATTTGCGGCGCCGATCGATGCGCACATAAACCAAATCCTTGGCGTCAAATTCAAAATCCAGCCACGAGCCGCGGTACGGAATGACCCTTGCCGCAAACAGGAACTTGCCCGACGAATGGGTCTTGCCCTTGTCATGATCGAAGAACACGCCGGGCGAGCGGTGCATCTGCGAGACAATAACCCGCTCGGTGCCGTTGACAACGAAGGTGCCGTTGTCGGTCATCAGCGGCAATTCGCCCATATAGACGACCTGCTCCTTGATATCGCGCACCGAGCGCGATCCGGTTTCTTCGTCGATATCCCAAACCACGAGGCGCAGGGTCACTTTCAGCGGCGCCGCGTAGGTCATGCCGCGCTGCTGACATTCCTCGACATCATATTTCGGCTCTTCGAATTCATAATCGACGAATTCCAAGGTGCCGCGCTCGGAAAAATCCTGAATCGGGAATACCGATTTGAAGACTTCCTGGAGGCCCGAATCGGTGCGGTCCGGCTTGAGGACGCCGCGCTGAAGGAACGTGTCGTAGGAAATTTTTTGAACCTCGATCAGGTTCGGCATGGGCGCAACCGTGGGAATTCGTCCAAAGTCTTTACGAATACGCTTGCGTCCAGTGAAAGATAGATTTGCCATTGCAGCTCCTCTTGGACCTCAAATATGGAGGTCCGAATTTAAGTTCCAGACTTCGAAACAGGCGCCGACCTGCCTCTGAAGCCCAGACTGTATCCGCCCGGATTGGCGTATCCGGACATGAGGAAACGCCTTAATCAGCGTTCCCGGAACTGCACATCCACGTTCCCGGCCTCGGCGTGGCCAATCCGTGTAAGATGCGTCTCTGTTCTCAATCGCCGCCTCCCGGCGGCAAGCGATGCCGCCGGGGCCGGTAATAATCGCAAACCCCGGGATAAAACCGCCCGGCGCTCTAAGTCCGCTACTTCAGCTCGACGGTGGCTCCCGCCTCTTCGAGCTTGGTCTTGATCGCGTCCGCCTCGTCCTTGGTCACCTCTTCCTTGACCGCGCTCGGCGCCGCTTCGACCAGGTCCTTGGCTTCTTTCAGGCCAAGACCGGTAATCGCGCGGACTTCCTTGATGACGTTGATCTTCTTCTCGCCAAAGGCCGCGAGGATAACGCTGAAGGACGTTTGTTCCTCCTCCGCCTCCTCGCCGGCGCCCGGCGCGGCGGCCGCGGCTGCGACCGGCGCGGCCGCCGAAACGCCCCACTTCTCTTCGAGCAATTTCGACAAATCGGCGGCCTCGATGACCGTCAGGCTTGATAAATCTTCGGCAATTTTCTCTAGGTCTGCCATGATATTCACTCCATTGGCTTAAACTGATTGATGACCGGTCATCAGACCGGCCGGACATTCGGCACTCAGGCCGCCTCTTCCTTTTCGCTATAGGCGCCAATAACACGGGCCACCTGCGCCGCCGGTGCCTGCAAGATGCCGGCGATGCGGGTTGCTGGCGTCTGGATCATGCCGACAAGTCCGGCCCTAAGCGCGTCGAGCGACGGCAATTTGGCCAAGCTGTCGATGGCGGCAACATCCAGAATTTGCCCGTTAAAGACACCCCCTAAGACAACGAGTTTTTCATTTCCCTTGGCGAATTCGACCGTCACTTTGGCGGCCGCCACCGGGTCTTCGGAATACGCTAATCCGATCGGCCCGTTGAATAATTCTCCAAGCTCCTTGAAATCCATGTCGTCCAGGGCGAGACGGGAGAGGCGATTCTTCGTAACCTTGTAGCTGGCGCCGGCGTCACGCATTTTTCCCCGAAGTTCGGTCATATTGGCGACCGTCAGACCCGAATAGTGGGTAACCACCACTAGGGTCTGCTCCTGGAAAAGCTGCTTCAACTGGGCAACCATCTCTTCTTTTTGGCTTCGATCCACGAATCGTCTCCAAATATGTTCCGGCGCCTTAAAAATCGGCAAACCGGAACGGTTGCATTCGGCCCCGCCAACAGCGGCGAAACCAACTCGCCCCGTCCAAGCATTCAGTTCAAGCCGTATTCAAAAACCAGCCAAAGGCCAATTCCAAAAACGGTTTTGCACTGTCTGTGCAGGCGACTTGCTTTTAAGCCGCGCCGGCCGAAGCCTTAGCGGCGCCTACAGTCTCGGACAGGTCGGGGGAACATCCCCCGCCGCCGGTCCAGCCCCATATCCATTACGCCGGGGCCGTCCCAGCAATCTCAGACCAGATCAAACAGACCTAGCCCGAAACATTCATACGCACGCCGGGACCCATGGTGGACGACAGGCTGGCGCGCTTTAAATAGATACCTTTAGCGCCGCTCGGTTTCGCCCTCTTGATCGCGTCCACGAACGCGGTCACGTTTTCCACCAATGCGTCTTGCGTGAAACTCGTTTTGCCGACGCCGGCATGGATAATACCGGCCTTCTCGACACGGAATTCAATCTCGCCGCCCTTCGACGATTTGATCGCCTCGGCGACGTTCGGCGTGACCGTGCCCAGCTTCGGGTTCGGCATCAGCCCCTTGGGGCCCAGGATTTTACCGAGCTTGCCGACCACGGCCATCATATCGGGGGTCGCGATGCAGCGGTCGAACTCGACCTCGCCGTTTTGAATTTTTTCCGCCAGATCCTCGGCGCCAACCAGATCGGCGCCGGCGGCGGTGGCCTCATCGGCCTTGTCGCCCTTGGCGAACACGGCGACGCGGACGTCCTTGCCGGTGCCGTTGGGCAACGAGACGACGCCGCGCACCATCTGGTCCGCATGGCGCGGATCAACGCCAAGATTGAGCGCCACTTCGACGGTTTCGTCAAACTTGGTCTTTTTGTTGTCGAGCACCAGCTTGACCGCGTCGCTGACACCATGTTCGGCGAGCCGGTCGAAGCTTTCGTAAGCGCTCTTCAAGCGTTTGCCTTTAGCCATATTACATCCCCTCCACATTGATGCCCATGGAACGCGCCGAGCCGGCAATGATCTTGCAGGCGGCGTCGATATCATTGGCATTCAAATCGATCATCTTGATCTCGGCGATCTCGCGCACCTGCCTCAGGGAGATCGATGCGATAACCTCAATGCCCGGCGTCTCCGAGCCTTTTTCGACGCGCGCCGCCTTCTTTATATAGTAGCTCGCCGGCGGCGACTTGGTCTCGAACGAATAGGTTTTGTCTTGATAGACCGTGATGCGCACCGGGATCGGCATGCCCGGTTCAAGATTCTGGGTGGTCGCATTGAACGATTTGCAGAAATCGGGAATGGAGAGCCCGGCCTGGCCGAGCGCCGGACCAACCGGCGGCGCCGGATTGGCCTGTCCCGCCGGTATCTGCAGGCGGATATAACCTTCAATCTTTTTTGCCATTATCTTCCCTCAGTTCCTAGTTCACTGGGTGCGCGGTACGGCCATGGCCGGCCTCCCGCACGCGCGGTCTCAAATTCTATAATTTTTCCACTTGCGAATATTCCAGTTCCACCGGCGTCGAACGCCCGAAGATGGAAACCGAAACTTTAACCCGCGCTTTCTCTTCATCGACTTCCTCAACCAATCCGTTGAAGGAATTGAACGGCCCGTCGCAAACCCGGACCTGCTCGCCAATGTCAAACGTGATCGATGGCCTGGGCCGCTCGACGCCTTCCTCGACCTGGCTGAGGATTTGCATTGCCTCGGCGTCGGAAATCGGGATCGGGCGTCCGCGCCCGCCAAGGAAATCCGTCACCTTCGGTGTATTTTTGACCAGATGCCAGGTCTCGTCGGACATCTCCATCTTGATCAGGACATAGCCTGGGAAAAACTTGCGCTCGGCAGCCACCTTGGCGCCGCGCCGCATTTCCACCACCTCTTCGAGGGGCACCAAAACCTGTTCGATCATATCGGAGAGGTGCGATTGCACCGCCTGCTCTTCGATCGATTCGGCGACCTTTTTCTCAAAGCCCGAATAGACGTGAATGACGTACCAGCGCATTGCCATAAATCAGGCCCCCAGCCCGAATATCAATTTGACGCCGGACGAAAGCACCTGATCGACCAGGAAAAAGAACAACGCCGCCAAAATAACCATCACGAACACCATGCCGGTCGAGATCAAGGTTTCCCGGCGCGACGGCCACACGACTTTCGACGCTTCCTGGCGCACCTGCTGGAGAAATTGAAATGGGTTAGCTTTGGCCATCGGTTGCTTCACTTTACTGGTTTGCCGCTTTCGGCACGCTACAAATTTGCTTCGTCACAGGTCTTAATAATCATCTCAAATCTGGCAGGGGCAGAAGGATTCGAACCCTCGACCTGCGGTTTTGGAGACCGCCGCTCTACCAGCTGAGCTATACCCCTATTTCGCAGCCTTGGTTTAATCTTCCAATATGTCGGCGACGACACCAGCGCCAACGGTCCGGCCGCCTTCGCGAATGGCGAAGCGCAGGCCCTGGTCCATGGCGATCGGCGTGATCAATTCCACATTCATCGAGATATTATCGCCCGGCATTACCATCTCCGTGCCCGACGGCAATTCCACCGTGCCGGTCACGTCCGTGGTCCGGAAATAAAATTGCGGACGGTAGTTGCCGAAAAACGGCGTGTGCCGGCCGCCCTCTTCCTTGGTCAGGATATAAGCCTCGCAAGAGAACTTGCGGTGCGGCGTGATCGAGCCCGGCGCCGCCACAACCTGGCCGCGCTCAACCTCTTCGCGCTTGGTGCCGCGGAGCAGACAACCGATATTGTCGCCCGCCTCGCCCTGATCCAATATCTTGCGGAACATCTCAACGCCCGTGCAAACCGTCGTCTGGGTGTCCCGAATACCGACGATCTCAACATTGTCGCCGGTGTTCAAAACGCCGCTCTCGACACGCCCCGTAACCACCGTGCCGCGCCCGGAAATCGAGAACACGTCTTCGATCGGCATCAAGAATGGCTGATCGATCGCCCGTTCCGGCTGCGGAATATAGCTGTCCACGGCTTCCATCAGCTTGGTCACCGAATCGGCGCCGGTCTCCGCGTCTCGGTCCTCCAGCGCCGCCAGCGCCGAGCCCATGACAATCGGGATATCGTCGCCCGGGAAATCGTATTTCGACAAAAGCTCGCGCACTTCCAGCTCGACCAGCTCCAAAAGCTCCTCGTCATCCACCTGATCGACCTTGTTCAGGTACACAACAATCGCCGGAACGCCGACCTGGCGCGCCAAAAGGATATGCTCGCGGGTCTGCGGCATCGGACCGTCGGCCGCCGACACGACCAAAATGGCGCCGTCCATCTGCGCCGCGCCGGTGATCATGTTCTTTACGTAGTCCGCGTGCCCCGGGCAATCCACATGCGCGTAGTGACGGTTCTCGGTCTCGTACTCCACATGCGCCGTCGAAATGGTGATGCCGCGCTCGCGCTCTTCGGGCGCCTTGTCGATCTGGTCAAACTCGGTGAACTCGGCGCCGCCGGTCAACGCCAGAACCCGCGTGATCGCCGCCGTCAACGTCGTCTTGCCGTGATCAACATGGCCAATCGTGCCAACGTTGCAGTGCGGCTTGGTGCGCTCAAATTTCTCTTTTGCCATCTTAACTGCCTCCAGCGAACTCTATTAAAACCCGGGTAAACATGACCAACCTTAACCGGCGAGCCGTTCGCGCACTTCCTCGGACACGGCCGCGGGAAGTTGCGCATAATGATCGAAATGCATGGTGAACTGGGCGCGTCCCTGACTTTGGGAGCGCAAGGTATTGACGTAGCCGAACATATTGGCGAGCGGCACCATGGCCGAAATGACGCGCGCGTTGCCGCGTTGGTCCATCGACGAGATGCTGCCCCGGCGGCTGTTCAGATCGCCGATGATGTCGCCCATATATTCGTCCGGCGTCACCACCTCGACCCGCATGATCGGCTCGAGCATGACCGGACCTGCCTTTAGCATGCCTTCGCGGAAGGCGGCGCGGGCGGCGATCTCGAAAGCCATGACGCTGGAATCCACGTCGTGGGAATCGCCGTCATAAAGCTCGGCCTTTAAGTCGGTAACCGGGAAGCCGGACAACGGCCCGGAATCTAACGCTGATTTAAAGCCTTTTTGCACGCCCGGGATAAATTCTCTCGGCACATTGCCGCCGACCACGGAGGAGGTAAACTCGAAGCCCGATCCCGCCGGCAGCGGCTCGAACCTGACCTTGATGCGCGCGTACTGGCCGGAGCCGCCGGTCTGTTTCTTGTGAATGTAATCCACGTTCGACGGCACCGTGATGGTTTCGCGGTAGGCCACTTGCGGCTGGCCGACGCCGGCTTCAACGGCAAACTCGCGCCGCATGCGGTCGACCAGAATTTCCAGATGCAACTCGCCCATGCCCTTGATCACGGTCTGGCCGCTTTCCGGATCGCTGGTCACCCGGAACGAAGGGTCCTCGGCGGCGAGGCGCGCCAAAGCCTGGCTCATTTTTTCCTGATCGGCCTTGGTCTTGGGTTCGACCGCAACTTCAATCACCGGATCGGGGAACTCCATGCGTTCCAATATAACCTGATTGTTGATATCGGACAGGGTATCGCCGGTGGTGGTTTCCTTGAGACCGGCGAGCGCAATAATATCGCCGGCGCGGGCTTCCTTGATGTCTTCGCGGCTGTTGGCATGCATCAAAAGCATGCGGCCAACCCGCTCGCGCTTGCCCTTCACCGTATTCATTATATAGGAGCCGCTTTCGAGGACGCCGGAATAGATGCGCGCAAATGTCAGCGAGCCGACGAACGGATCGTTCATGATTTTGAACGCCAAAGCCGAGAACGGCTCGTCATCGGAATTGGAGCGTTCGATCACGGCATCCGATTTGGCGTCGATGCCCTTGATGGTGGCGACGTCGGTGGGACCGGGAAGGTAATCGACAACCGCGTCCAGAAGCGGCTGCACACCCTTGTTCTTGAACGCCGAGCCGCAAAGCACCGGAACATACTCACCGCTGACGGTGCCGGCGCGGATGCATTTGTTGAGCGTGTCCTCGTCCGGCTCGTTGCCTTCGAGATAGGCTTCCAGCACGGTGTCGTCCTGCTCGACCGCGGTCTCCATCAGCATTTCACGGTATTGGGCGGCCAGATCGGCCAGATCGGCCGGGATATCGGTATATTCAAATTCGGCGCCGAGGGTTTCGTCTTTCCAGATCACCGCCTTGTTCTTGATCAGATCGACAATGCCGACAAATTCGGCTTCGGATCCGATGGGAAGCTGGGTCACCAGCGCATTAGCGCCCAAACGGTCCTTGATCATGTCAACGCAGCGGAAGAAATCGGCGCCCACGCGGTCCATCTTGTTGACGAAACATATGCGCGGCACTTCGTACTTATCGGCCTGCCGCCAGACCGTTTCCGACTGCGGCTCGACGCCGGCGACGCTGTCAAAAACCGCAACCGCGCCATCCAGGACGCGTAAACTCCGTTCCACTTCGATGGTGAAATCCACGTGACCGGGGGTATCGATGATATTGATCCGGTGGTCTTTCCACTCACACGTGGTCGCCGCCGAGGTGATGGTAATGCCGCGCTCCTGCTCCTGCTCCATCCAGTCCATGGTGGCATTGCCGTCATGGACCTCACCGATCTTGTAGGAGCGTCCGGTATAGAACAGCACCCGTTCGGTGGTCGTCGTTTTGCCGGCGTCAATATGGGCCATGATGCCGATATTGCGATAGCGTTCGAGTGGGGTGGTGCGTGCCATGTTTTTGTTCTTCTTCTCTATTTTTTCTTTTAAACCCCGCTCCCCGCTTACCAGCGATAATGGGAGAAGGCTTTGTTGGCTTCGGCCATTTTATGGGTGTCTTCGCGCTTTTTCACCGCGTTGCCGCGATTGCCGGCGGCGTCGAGCAGCTCGCCCGAAAGACGGTCAACCATGGTGTTCTCGGATCTGACCCGGGCCACGTCGATGATCCAGCGAATGGCCAGCGCCTGCGCCCGTTCGGAGCGAACCTCAACCGGCACCTGATAGGTGGCGCCGCCGACCCGGCGTGACCGAACCTCGATCTGCGGCTTCACGTTTTCGAGCGCTTCGTGGAAGGTCTTGACTGGATCATTCTTGGTCTTGCCTTCCATATCGTCGAAGGCGCCATAGACAATCCGCTCGGCCGTGGACTTCTTGCCATCGAGCATGATGGCGTTCATCAACCGGGTGATCACCAGATCGCCGAACTTGGGATCGGGAAAGATTTCGCGTTTTTCCGCTGCGTGCCTGCGCGACATGTGGATCCCCTATTTCGGACGCTTGGCGCCGTATTTGGAACGGCGCTGGCGGCGGTCATCGACACCTTGGGTATCGAGAACGCCGCGGATGATATGATAACGAACACCGGGCAAATCCTTGACCCGGCCGCCGCGAATGAGGACCACCGAGTGTTCCTGCAGATTATGGCCTTCGCCCGGAATGTAGGAAATCACCTCGAAGCCGTTGGTCAGGCGGACACGAGCCACTTTCCTGAGGGCAGAGTTCGGCTTTTTCGGCGTCGTTGTATAAACCCGCGTGCACACGCCGCGCTTTTGCGGACAGGCTTCCATGGCGGGAACCTTGTTCCTCGACACCGGTGGTTTCCGCGGTTTGCGGATCAGTTGATTGATCGTTGGCATCAGCCTGTTTCAACTCCTCTTAACCGCCGCCGAATGCCCGAAGGGGTCATTCATCAACGCGACAAAACCGCTCGCAGAGCAGGAATACCCTGCTCTCGGCGGGTCGGACATGCCCCACGAGGGCGCGTATGTTTCATTTTACGGGTAGCGCAGCGTCTAGGATGGACACCTACCACCAACACTCCCGGGAAGGCGCGCATATTATGCATGGGAAAATTCCCCGTCAAGCAAAAGAACGGCAGAATTCTTGAGCAAATGGCTGATTTTGCGCGAATTATCCGAAATTTTCGATTCTGGCTGGATTTTGCCCGCCATTTTTCCGGTTTTATGGTGCTCCGAGGCGGTTTGGCAAAGCAAAACCCCGCCGCGGGTGCGGCGGGGTTTGCCCGTTAGAGAATCAAAGCGCGGCCTATTCGGCGGCTGGTTCGGCGGCCGCCTCTTCGCTGGCCTCGGCGGATGCATCGGCCAGGGCCTGAACTTTCGCGCTTTCGGCTTCGAGCACGTCGTCGCGGTCGGCGGCAACAGCGCGCAGGCGTTTCATTACCGCTCCCGTGCCCGCCGGAATCAAGCGCCCGACGATGACGTTTTCCTTAAGCCCGATCAGATTGTCTCGCTTGCCCGAAACCGATGCCTCGGTCAGCACCCGGGTGGTTTCCTGGAACGACGCCGCCGAAATAAAGGACGTGGTCTGCAAGGACGCCTTGGTGATGCCCTGCAGCATGGGCACCGACGTGGCGATCTGGCCCTTGCGCGCCTTGACCTCTTCATTGTGGCGGTCGTATTCGAACCGGTCGATCAATTCACCGACCAGGAAGGTGGTATCGCCGCCATCGACAATCTCGACCTTCTGCAACATCTGGCGCACGATCACTTCGATATGTTTGTCATCGATGCGCACGCCCTGCAGCCGGTAGACGTCCTGGATCTCGTCGATCAGATATTCCGCCAGGGCCTCGATGCCCAATACTTTCAAAATATCATGGGGCACCGGATTGCCATCCATCAACGGATCGCCGCGCTCCACATAATCGCCTTCCTGGACACTGATATGCTTGCCCTTGGGGATCAGATAGTCGGTCGGCTCGAGCTCTTTGTCATCGGGCACGACGACGATACGCCGTTTGTTTTTATAGTCCTTGCCGAACTCGATGCGGCCCTCATTCTCCGCGATGATGGCGTGATCCTTGGGCTTGCGGGCTTCGAACAGTTCCGCGACCCGGGGCAGACCGCCGGTGATATCGCGAGTCTTGGAGGATTCGCGCGGGATCCGCGCGAGCACGTCGCCGGCATTAACCTTTTGGCCGTTTTCGACGCTCAAGATGGCGTCCACCGACATGAAATAGCGTGCCTCCAACCCGTTCGGCAGCTTGACCACCCGGCTGCGGCCGTCGCGCAAGGTGATGCGCGGCCGCAAATCGGCGGCCCTCGGCTGCTGCTTCCAGTCAATCACCACCTTGGACGAGATGCCGGTCGCATCGTCCACCGATTCGCGCATGGTCACGCCGTCGTCCAGATCGACGTAATCGGCGGTCCCCTCTTTTTCAGTGATGATCGGCAATGTATAGGGATCCCATTCCGCCAACTTGTCGCCGCGGCTGACTTTCTTGCCGTTTTGAACCAGAAGTTTGGCGCCGTAGGGAATGCGGTGACGGGCGCGTTCGCGCTTACGTTCATCGATCAGCAAAAGCTCGGTATTGCGGCTCATGACGATATTGATGCCGGCCGAGTTTTTGACGACGTTGCAGTTGACCAGTTCGACCTTTGCATCGGCCGATGATTCGATGCTCGACTGCTCGGCGCCGCGCTGCGCCGCGCCGCCAATATGGAAGGTCCGCATGGTCAACTGGGTTCCCGGCTCGCCAATCGACTGGGCGGCTATGACGCCAACCGCCTCGCCGATATTGACGGTCGTTCCGCGCGCCAGATCGCGGCCATAGCAAGCGCCGCAAACACCGGTTTTGGCCTCGCAGGTCAGCACCGAGCGGATCTTGACCATTTCGATATCGGCTACGCCGAGCACTTCACAGGCGGCCTCATCGAGCAGCGTATTCTTCGGAATGATCACCTCGCTCGATTCCGCGGCGATCACGTCCTCGGCAACCGTGCGGCCAAGAACCCGGTCCGGCAACGACAAGATAGTCTCGCCGCCCTCGATAACCGCATTGCAATGGATGAAATCATCGGTGCCGCAGTCTTCGATGGTGATGATGCAATCTTGCGCCACATCGACCAGCCGGCGGGTCAGGTAGCCGGAGTTCGCCGTCTTCAAAGCGGTATCGGCCAAACCCTTGCGGGCGCCGTGAGTCGAATTGAAATATTCGAGCACCGACAGGCCTTCTTTAAAGTTGGAAATGATCGGCGTCTCGATTATCTCGCCGGACGGCTTGGCCATCAGACCGCGCATGCCGGCAAGCTGCTTCATTTGCGCCGCCGAGCCACGGGCGCCGGAATCGGACATCATGAAGACCGAATTGACCGGCTTGCCAGGTTCGATCTTGGAAATCTCGGCCATCATGGCGTCGGCCACCTGATCGGTACAGGTCGACCAGGCATCGATGGCTTTGTTGTATTTCTCGCCAAGGGTGATCAGGCCATCTTGATACTGGCGCTCGAAGCTTTCGACCATGGTTTCGGTGGCATCGACCAGCTTCTGCTTTTCCTTGGGCACCACGAGATCGTCCTTGCCGAAGGAAATGCCGGCCCGGCAGGCATGTTTGAAGCCCAGGCCCATGATATGATCGGCGAAGATCACCGTCTCTTTCTGGCCACAATGGCGGTAGACCTCGTCGAGCACCGACGAGATTTCCTTTTTGGTCACCAGCTTGTTGATCAGCCCAAATCCCAGGCGCGGATGAACCGGCAGCAATTCGCCAAGCAGCATGCGGCCCGGCGTGGTTTCCACCCGCTCCGTGGTCTCGGTGCCGTCTTCCTCCAATTTCGAGACGCGGCACATGATCTTGGAGTGAACGGTTACCGCGCCACTGCCCAGCGCCTGTTCGATCTCGTCGATATCGGCGAAGGCCATGCCCTCGCCCGGCTCGCCGTCGCGCATCAGCGTCATATAATAGAGACCGAGAACGATATCTTGCGAGGGGACGATAATCGGCTTGCCGTTGGCCGGGCTCAGGATGTTGTTGGTAGACATCATCAGAACCCGGGCTTCCAGTTGCGCTTCCAGCGACAGCGGCACGTGAACCGCCATTTGATCGCCATCGAAATCGGCGTTGAAGGCGGCGCAGACCAGTGGATGCAGTTGAATCGCCTTGCCTTCGATCAGCACCGGCTCGAACGCCTGGATGCCGAGACGGTGCAAGGTCGGCGCGCGGTTGAGGAGCACCGGATGTTCGCGGATGACCTCTTCCAGAATGTCCCAAACCTCGGGCCGTTCTTTTTCGACCATGCGCTTGGCGGCCTTGATGGTGGTCGCCATGCCGTATTTTTCCAGGCGCGAATAGACAAACGGTTTGAACAATTCCAACGCCATTTTCTTTGGCAAACCGCATTGATGCAATAGCAGTTCCGGGCCGACGACGATCACCGAACGTCCGGAATAATCGACGCGCTTGCCCAACAGGTTCTGGCGGAAACGGCCCTGCTTGCCCTTGAGCATGTCGGACAAAGATTTGAGCGGGCGCTTGTTGGCGCCGGTGATGGCGCGGCCGCGGCGGCCGTTGTCGAACAAGGCGTCAACCGATTCCTGCAGCATGCGCTTTTCGTTGCGGACGATAATCTCCGGCGCCCGTAATTCGATCAGCCGGCGCAGACGGTTGTTGCGGTTGATGACGCGCCGGTAGAGATCGTTGAGA
>Ga0302133_10001117_pt1 | contig 16896 bp, 7 predicted proteins | sample CB9_331_MG_FD_203121 | JGI IMG/M metagenome (GOLD analysis project Ga0302133, IMG submission 203121) | Marine microbial communities from Western Arctic Ocean, Canada - CB9_33.1 | ecosystem: Environmental > Aquatic > Marine > Oceanic | place: Canada: Western Arctic Ocean | collected 2017-09-19 | reverse complement strand
CAACCGTATCGTTGGCGTCTTCATCAATCGTGCCGGTGCTGGTTAGTGTGATGTCGTTCGCGCCGGCCTCCAGGCCGGTCACCGTCATCACGCCGCCGAGAATCGTTACCGGGTCGAGAAACGTGAAGGCGTTGATATCGACCACGCCAGCGTCGGCAGCACCGATGGTGATGCTGGTGAAGCCATTGACGAGGAATCCGAGTTCTGTCGCATCGACGTTATAGTCCCCTGTGGCCGTGCCGCCGAGACCGATGGTACGGCCAGCTGCGCCGGTCTGCAGTGCCAGTGAGCCGGCCGCACTGCTGACGTTTGCGCCCAAATCGATCGCATTCGAGGTGAGTGTGACGTCACCGTTGTTGGTCGCAATCGTCGCCGCGGCGGCCGATGTGATCTCGCCGGTGCCGGCATTGATGACGATGCTCGTATCGACGGCGGCATTGGCACTAATGGCTTGGCTGAGCGTGATATTACCGTTACCCGAGAGGAGAACGATGTCGCCATTTGATCCCGTTTTTAAGAGGCCGGTCACTGTGCCGACAGCGTCGGTGAGTTGTGTCACTTCAATCGCATCGTCATCCGTGATGAAAATACCGTCGCTGGCTGTCTGCGCGGCGACCAGCGCGACGGCGGTCCGAATCGGTGCCAACGCCTGGCCAATTCCGCCGGGGGAACGGAGCAGCAACTCATCGGCAGTGACCTTCGAGGCAGCATTGATGACGTCGATATTTCCGCCCGACCTGACGGCCACCTGATTACCAATGGCTGTGATCTCGCCCAGCAGCACATCCTGGGCACCGACCGCCTGGAGGAAGATGTCGCCAGTGCCCCCTGCAACGACTCGAGTTGCCCGAACGAATCGAGCCGCATTGGTGATGGTAATTCCGCCGTTCGACGTTTCGGCGTCGGTGATGTTGAGCACCTGTGTTCCGATTTGATCGAACTGAATGAAGCCCGTACCTGTCTTCAGCGAGGTGACCGTCGATTCGGCCGTCGCCTGGTTCTCGACGTCAATGTTTCCGGTCGTACTGTCGATGGTGAGGGTGGTGCCGGTGATTTCCAGTTGTGCCGCGCTGCCGATACCGGTTGCCGCGTTGAGATCGATGGTGGCGGCGACGATGTCGGCGGTGCCGTCGGCACCCGATTCGTTGATGGCCCCCGCGGCGGTAACGGTCACCAAATTGCCATCGGCAGCAACCGAGTTGACGTTGACGTCAGCACCGCCGGTAATTGTGATGTCGCCGTCGGCCGTCGAAGACGCGGCGATGGTCAGGTCTTGGACGCCAATTTGGTCGAATTGAATTGTCCCGGTTCCAGCCGTCAGCGAGTTCACGGTGGTGGCAGCCGTTGCCAGGTTATCGACATCCACGTCGCCGACACCGCTGCTATCGATAGTGATGGTGGCACCGGTGATTTCCAACTGTGCGGCATCGCCGACACCGGAAACTGCGTTGAGATCGATGGTGGCGGCGACGATGTCGGCGGTGCCATCGGCACCCAATTCGTTGATGGCGCCAGCGGCGGTAATGCTCACCGTATCGCCATCGGCGGTAACCGAGTTGACGTTCACATCTCCACCGGCTGTGGTGGTAATTGTGACGTCGCCGCTGCCGCCGGCAACGATGGCTTCCTCCAGATTGGCGTCGCCGACGACGGTGATGTCGATATCGCTGGCGGTGGTGGTGATGCCGGTGAGGCCATCGACGGTGGTGACGGTAAGGCCGCCGACAGTTTCGGCGAGAAAGATGTCGCCCGACACTTCACTGTCGAGGGCAATGTTGGTGACGTTGGTCGCAAGCCGAATTGATGTTGAAACGCCGATGTTGCCGTCGACTTCGACGGCGAGATTATCCACGGTGATCACGTTGGCGGTCGCAGTGGTGGCGAAGTTTTCATCGGAGTTGATTCGCAGGCTGGTGACATTTGGAGCGATATCATCGCTGAGCGTGACGGTGCCGGAGGTTGCCGAACCGATTTCTAGCGTGTCGGCAGTGACGCGGGCCAGTTCGTCGGCCGACAGCTCCAGCGTGTTTGCGGCAGCATCGGTCGTTGAGCCGAGATTAATGGCGTCGCCTGCCGTCGTCGAGCGAAGAACAACGCGCTGCCCGGTCGCTGTCACAGCGCCGTCCAAGTCCATGTTGTCGGCCTGCAACGTTTGAGTTCCGCCAGACGAGACGGCCAGTCCGATGCTGGTGCTGAGCAGGCCGGCTGCCGTTGCCGCGAATGTCCCCTGCGTGGTGACCGCTCCAAGCGTCAAATCATTGGTGTCGTTCAGCACGACGTTGTTGCCATTGGTGACTGTGACCACACCTGTGAAGTCGTTTCCGCTTTCGCCCAGTGTGAGGTTGTTTGCTGCACCCAAGTTAAATGTGGCGGCTCCGCCCGTTGCGGTCCCGGTGACAACTGCGGTGGCTGCCGTCTGGGCGACGTTGCCTGCCGCTGTCAGAATCAACGAATCGGCGGCCGAGATGTTCCCCAGCGTGACCCCGTCGGTTTCGTTCAGATCGATCGCACCGCTCGCCGTCGTGGTGGCGACGATGGTATCGACGTTGGTGTCGAGATCGATCCCGGTCGCCGCCGTTGCGACGAGATTGGCAGCCGTCACGTTGTTCGTGCCACCGTTGCCATCGGTGATGGCCCCGTCGGTTGCGGTCAGAGTCAGAATTCCCCCGGCTGCCGAGACGGTTGCGACGTCGAGATCGCCGGTGTCGGCAATCAACGTCAAGTCGCTGTTGGCGGCAGCGTTGGTGACGGTGACACCGGCGGTCGATTGAACGAAGATGTTGCCGTCGTTGCTGCTGACGTTTTGGATCGTCAGTCCACCGGTATCGCGAATGAAAATCTCGCCGGCGGCGGTTGTCGTCGCCACAAGCGTGCCAACAGCAATATCAAGCGGAGCGTTCGTCGTGTCAGCGTCGTCGCCAATCGCGCCGCCTGCCGTCAGCGTCAGCGTTCCCGTCGTGGTGATGTCGGCAACCGTATCGTTGGCGTCTTCATCAATCGTGCCGGTGCTGGTTAGTGTGATGTCGTTCGCGCCGGCCTCCAGGCCGGTCACCGTCATCACGCCGCCGAGAATCGTTACCGGGTCGAGAAACGTGAAAGCGTTAATGTCGACCGCGCCGGCGTTGGCTGCACCGATAATAATGCTGGCGAACCCGTCGCGGATAACGCCCAATTCGGCCGCGTCGAGGTTGAACGTCCCGGTACCGCCGGCCAGACCGATCGTTGTTGCTGCCGCGCCGGGTTGAATCGTCAGCGTTCCCGTTCCTCGAATGTCGGACGGGGCGCCATCGATGAGGATGTCATCGGCTGTAATGGTGATATTTCCCGTTCCGCTGGCAGCGCCGAGGTCTGAGTTGTCGAGCACGAACCCGTGTGCGGAGGCAGCGCCAGACGTGCCATTGATGACAATGTCACCGTTGCCGGTCGATTCGACGAATGCGCCAATTAAAATGGCGACGCCGCGGCTGAGAGTGCCGGTACTGCCGCCGACACCGGTAATGGTGATGTCACCGTTAGTCGAGGTCACAGCGGACGGGCTGTTGAAAATCTCGACGCCTTCGTGCCGATCGCCGCCCGACCCGCCGGTTCCAACCAGCGTGATGTTACCCGTTGTACTCTGGATGAGTGCCCCGTTGCCGCTCGTGCCGCGCGCGTTGATGCCGCGCGCCTGATCGACAACTGCCCCCTGCCCCCTGACGCTGATGTTCCCCGTCCCGGAAATCAGATCGGCTTTGTCGAGGAAGACGCCGTCGATGTTTGTGGCAGTCCCGCGTGCTGCGGTCGTCAACGGGTTCGCGCCCCCACCGATGGTAATGTCCCCGTTGTTGCTATTGATCAGCGCACTGTCACCAAGAGCCACCGCACCCGCGCCGCTCGCATCGCGGTCTGAGTTCAAGACGACATTCAGTTCATTGTTGCTCGACGTGAGTTGAACAGAGCCGTTGACGATAATGGAATTGTCAGCTCGAAAAGTCGCAGTGGCGTCGGCACCGGCGGACTTGGTCACGTTGCCGCCGATGGTCAGGTCGGCCCCTGCTGTCACGGTGACATTGCCTTGCGGAACGATGGCAGCAAGAGTGAGAGAGTTTGTGTCGTTCAGCACGACGTTGTTTGCCTGTGTGACGCCAACAGCCCCCTGAAAGTCGTTCGCGCCGTCGAGCGTGATGTCATCGCCAGCCTGCCCGCGAAGTGTGGTCGTGCCGGTCACCGTCAATGCGCCGGAGCCGGTGTCGGTGATGTTTCCCGCACCGCCGGAAACGTCGAAGTCAACCGCGCCGGCCGCAACCGCGCCCGTCACGACGACCTCGTCGGCCGTCACGTCAAGCGTTCCCGAAACCGTCGAGGCACCAAAATCAATCGCATTGGTATCGGCGAGTTCGACGTCATCTCCGCTGACAATCGAAACGGCGCCCGCGAAATCGTTGCTGGTGTTAGCCAGTGTCACGTTGTTGGCCGCACCGGCAGTGATCGACGTCGTGCCGTCGATGTCGAGGACACCGTCCTGTGTTACCACGCCTGCTGCGGTGACGTTAAGTGTTCCGTTGGCAAGCGTCACTGCCGGTAGATCGACGGTTCCCGTGTGATTGATTGTCACGTTGCCGCTGGCGGAAACGATCGCCCCGCCGGTGCTGTTGAATGTTGTGCCGGTACTTTCAAACGAGCCGCTAGTCAACGTGATCGTCTGGTTCACGTTGACGTTTTCGGCTGCGACCGTAATGCTGCCGTCGGTCGGTGCCGTTGCACCGGAAAACGTAATTGTGTCGGTGTCGCCATCACCGTTGATGAAGATCGAGGCATCGAACGCCGAATCGAGTCCCTGCACGTCAATCGTGTCGCTTCCGCCGCCGGCGTTGATTGTGAGTAAATTGGTCGGGTTGGCGAACGCGACCGACTCACTGAGATTCGAGTCGATGAACGAGCGACCGCTTCCGGCGACCGGCGTGGCGTCGTTGGAGAGAACGATATTGTCTACGCCGCCACTGAATGTGAAGACGCGATCGGCGACGACAGTGCTGTCGATGATCGGTTCCAGACCGATGTAGTTGATCGTCAACGTGTTGCCGCCATCGACGATGATGGCTGAGCCGTCGTTGGCGTTGTCAAAAATGTGGGTGACGGACCCGGCGGTGCCGGTGAAAGTGAGGGCATCGTTGCCGCCGGTACCGGCGTTGAACGTGAACGTGATATTTCTGTCGTCGAAATCGTCTGTATTAATCGTTAATAAATCGTCACCGGCATTCGTACCGTTGATGGTGATCTCGCTTGTCGCAATAAGTGCTCGGCTACTGACAACCGTCCCGGTGTCCAGATCGACGATCTGAGCAATCTCGCCGACCACGCGCAGTTCCAAATTGGAATTACCGACGGGGGTGGTGAACGTCACGGGACTGGCCAACTGATTTAGCAGAATGGAGACGCCGGCCGGGGTCCCGCTGGTTGCGGACAGATCGGCCAGGCCATCGCCGTTGAAATCGGCGGCGACAATTCGGTTGCCCGGATTCGCGCCCGCTGCGAAAGTCACAGGCGAGCCAAACCCGCCGCCACCATCTCCCGATAGCACCGAAATGTTATCGGTCGTTGAACTGCCAACGGCCAGATCCAGGTGTCCGTCGCCGTCGAAATCAGCCACATCAAATGAAGCGGGGCTGGTCCCGGCTGCAAGAGCTGTCGCCGCCGCAAAGTTTCCGCCTCCTGTCCCTCGAAAGATGCTGACCGTCCCACCGCTGCTGCTTGTGACCGCCAAGTCCACGATTCCATCTTCGTCGAAATCTCCCGTCTGAGATGACCTCGCATTCGTCACAAGCAACTGAGAAGGGGCAGCGAATGTCCCGTTCCCGTTTCCGAGGTAGACAATGGCACGAGTCGATGTGGTAACGATAAGATCGAGATCCCCGTCATTATTCACGTCGCTGGTGAGAATTCTGTTGGTGCTTTCTCCGACAGCGACAGTCGATGGTGCCAGAAAGGTGCCGTCACCGACGCCCCGGTGGATGAACACAGCCTGTGAGTCGGACGAGGGGATTGCCAGATCGACGAAGGTGTCGCCGTTGAAGTCGCCGACAGCCAGATTGCCGATGCTGCCCCCGCTGGTGAACTGAATTGGGGGCGCATTGAAACTACCTGTTCCGTCGCCAAGATGCACGGTCACCTTGTTGCCGAAGCACCCGCCACCGGACCCTCCGTGGGTCATCACCAGATCGAGATTGCCATCACCGTTGAAGTCGGCTGTCTCTAGACCTCCGCCGGTAAAACATCCGCCCGTTCCAGGATTAAACAGCGTCGGCGCGCCAAAGCTGCCCGCACCGATTCCGAGAAATACAGCAAAGATCGAACTGTTGCTGGGAAATGCCGTGCCGTTGTAATCGGCGGCAACGTCCAGGATGCCGTCGTTGTTGAAGTCACCGACAGTAAGATCGCCGGTACCATTCTGGGTGGGCAGCACGGCAAACGACGAAAAGGCTGTCGGCTGAAATTCATACGCTCCAATGTCCACGGTCGCAGTCGAGTTGCCGTCACCATCGGCGATTCGCACAAATCCGCGCTGGTCGGTGGCAGCAACACCGGTGTTGCTGCCGGCATCAACAACCGGACTACCAGACTGTGTCGCATGAGTATCGGTCGGTCCGCCATTGTCTTGCAGGGATCCAAGCTGTGGATCGGTGCCGAAGATGTTGTCACCCGATCCGCCCGCCAGCGTGAAGCCGGAGTTGGTCTGAATCAGACTGAAGTTGGCAGTGGCGGTTCCGGACCCGGCGTCGCTCAGATCGTCGGCGGAGCCACCGCGGGTATTGCCCGAGATAATAGTGTTCTGCAGGGTGAGCGTGTCGCCGATGTGATTGCGGATACCGCCACCGGAAGCACCAGAGGAGTTATCGACAATCGTGCTGTTGGTGATTGTCGCCGTGCCGTCGTTGAAAATTCCACCGCCGAAGTCGCCTCCAGTAACCTGATTGCCGGAGATCGTGCTGTTGATAACCGTCAGCGTGCCGCCGTTGTTATAAATGCCGCCGCCGGCACCGGTGCCGTTTGACGTGTTGCCCGAGATCGTGGTATCGACGATGGTCAGCACGGCATTGTTGCTGAAGATACCGCCGCCACCTCCCGCAGTTTCGGCAGTGTTGTTCTCAATCTGGCTGGCGGTGATGGTCAGGTCGCCCGCGCTGAGAATCGCGCCGCCGCTTACATTCCCGGAATTGCCACCAGTCAATGTCAGGCCGCTGACTTCGACGTTTGCGCCAACGCTCACTTCAAGAATGCGTGAGAGGCCATCACCGTCGATACTCAACAGACGCGCGCCGAGACCGGTGATGGTCAGGTCGCCGTTCGCGCCGGTGATGGTCGGCAATTGATTTCCGTCGAGTGTGATGGTCTGCCCGGCCAACGAAGCATCGAAGACGATTTCGTCGTTGCCGCTGCCCGCGGTGGAACCATCGACTGATGTGTCGGTATTGGCGGCGGTGATTGCTTCGCGCAGCGTCACTTCGCCGTCACCGTTGACGACATCATCGCCCGTGCCGGTAACGGTAATTGTCGAGAGAACGCGGCGCTCTTCCAGACGGGTGACGAACAGCGGGACGAAGTCGTCGCGGCGCGGCGGCTTATCCGCGCGTGCTGCGCCTCCCCATCCCAAATGACCGAGAACCCAGGAAAATAATTTGCGCAGCCAGATCAAGGATCGCATGCAATCGAGTCCTATCGCAGGTTAGTACCAAACCGCCGCGCAAACATCGTGTCCGCAATGCAGTTTCACTGTCGATCAACGATGATCAATTGACCTTGCGCACTCCGAGCGCAACGTCGTGGCCCGCGATGCTCCTTCGCGCCGGCGATAATCTCCTCATTCATTTCTGTCTGCACACCGTCGCCATCGGGATACGCGCAGACGCCCCCGTCACACCGCCGATGGCTGTTCAAAATCGCAGACATCAACAAATGGGGCAATCTCCGATTATCGCGCGGCTGGTGGCACCCTGTCAAATACCAATTTGCCGTCCTGAGCCATGTCTGAGCCTTCCGATCTTTGCCAAAAACGTCTATTGGGCTGACTCAAACCGTCTTACAACCGGGCGGTTCGCTTCGACCGATCCGGACGCGGTTCAGCTGAGAATCAATCCGAAGCAGTACTGGAATCGATGTTCAGTACGTTGCCGTCGGGCAACGAAAGTTGATTTTAGGCAACATCCCGCTCGGGCGAGATGTTGGCCGAAAGCGTGGAGATTGTCCCGATACTGCCGCTTTTTGATTCACATATACAGTCGATTTGCCGACTTGACGGCGTCAGACCGCACGATCGAAATTCTCACAGCATTTCCTGTCGTCAATTGACCTGCGGAAAAGTGGCAGCCAACGGATGCCTTTCCACACGACCAATACCGGTGCAAGCGGCGCGCCGTCTCGAAGCGCAAAAAAACGCCGTGGCCCAGCCGACCACGGCGTCAAGCGTTTCAGATGTCATTTTCGCCGTTGGTTGACGGCTTATTTCGGGCTATTCCGTCTCGGTCGAGCCGTCGTCGTCGGGCATGGGTGGGGGATCGATACCATCGCGGCCTTCCGGCGTGGTCGGAGTTTCCCCACTGTCGTTGCCGTCTGACATGGCCGGAGGTGCTCCACTGCCGCCGTCGCTCGTCACCGAGCCGGTCCCGTCATCGCCGCAACCAATTGCCCAAGCTGAAAGACTGACGCAAGCCAACATCGTCAGCAGGTGGGCCGTTTTCCGCAAGAAACTCATTTCCCGTTTTCCTTTCAATCGACTGTGGGTGCCTCGATTCGACCGGCCGTGTCTAACGGCTTCAGTCGTCGAAGCGATAAGAGATCATCCGCCGAGTGGATAATTCATGTTTCAAATTCGCAATATTCCATTTAAGGAAGCCATGCCATCGATTGCAACCGTAGGACCATTGATTGAAACCGTAGGAGAGCGAAGCAATTCGCGATCCACAGTTGAACATTTCCGAACACTATGCTGTGAAATGCCTTAGCAGCATCCTCCGGGATTCGTGCATTCAAGCCTCTGGCGACGAATGATCGGCATCGGGCAACGGCCGAAAACCGGCACGCAACTCATGCAACTGCGGAGTCTCGACTAGGTTGCCTTGTGGCCGCGTCATCTCGAACAGCGTTTTGACCAATCGTTCGGCCACTTCGGCAAGATGCGTTTCCATCACAATCTGCAGACGCCAGAGTGTTTCACGCCGCCGATTCATCTGTCTGGCTGCTGTTGCGACCCCCTCTTCGGTCAAGCCGCCGCCGGTCCCGAATACGCTGAAAAGTTCGTCAAAGTCGGCCTCGCTCCAGCCGGAAAACAATTCCGGCGCGTTGCGGCGGACAACATCAACAAGCGGGTTGGTGAGGCGGTCGAAACGGCGGTCGCTCCCCGTTTGTACCTTGGAATCGAAATCAGGTGCATCGAACTCGTGAATGTGCTCTCCGCCGACCGATTCATCCGTTGGCCGATCCAGGCTGCAGGGATCAATGTCGAACGCCTGGGCAATGCTGTTCAACGTCGAAGCGCGGGGACACCGGGTCGTTCCCCGCCGCAGGTTGTACAACGCGGTGCGTGAGATGCCGGTTCGCCGCGCGAGTTCTCCATCGTCCCACCCACGACGCAGACATTCTTCACGAATTCTCCGCTGCCAGACAGCTTCCCCAGAGTGTCCCGGTTGCTGCGCGTGATCGTTCATTTTCAATCCCCGCCAGGAATTTCTGACACGTTTCTGAACATTTCTAACCAATTCTGAACTGACGTGTTGATTAGTTATGTTTTGTATAGTATACTGTTCGTCAGTGGATGTCAAATGGCCGGGCAAGACGCGTGGCCACGCCAATGAGAAAGTCACTCGAAAGCGGCATCCATCAAATGAAACAGGAGGCTCCGTCAAAACCCGGTTGTGGGTGAACTCTGCACTTGAAAACTAGGGGTGTTGTGAGCCAACAGAGGGTTTTGACAGAACTTCAGGGACTTTTTCATCACAGAACCGAGGGGAGGCAACACATGGTACGGGAAGCACGGTTCAGCTGGGACGACGCCGATGGCCGAGAGCCGCCACTGAGACACGATCGGATTGACGAGTTTGACGACGAACTGCTCGACCCTGACCCACCGCTCAATATCGAACCGTCGCCCAAGAACGCCGAGGCACCGAAGCGACGGCGAAAACGGCGACGGCCCGAATCGGAAAGTACTCGTCACCTTGCCGGCGCTGACTGGATTGGCGAGAAACCAGCCGAGCGAAAAGACGAAGCCGCATGATGGGCCTCAAGGAACCCAAAACAGCGACCCGCTACCGGCGACACGTTCGGACCGCATGAATGCGGTCGCAACGAACCAGGCACGCAACCATCGACAACGGACAATCTTGAATGGCAAACGTTGAACTCCGCAAGCAGATCTCCATTTTTGTTCCGCTTTCAGATTGGAAAGCCATTCGGCACGAAGCGGCCCGCCGCAGAATTCCCATGACGGAACTCTGCCGCCGCTGGATGAAACCGGATCTCACCCGCCTGCGCAACTGCGAACCCAATCACAAATAACCCAATCACAACCACGCACCGGCTCACACCCACTAAAGCCCACGGGCCGCATCCCGTCGGAATCCCGCAGGAGAATCCGCATGCAGCAAACCAACACCCGACGCCGACATCCCTACCCCAGCGACATCAGCGACGCCCAATGGCGTTCGATCGCACCGACCGTCCCGCCCGAAAGAGACCTCGGAAGGCACCGAAGTACCGACGTTCGCGAGATCGTCAACGGCATCAACTACCGTTGGTCGACCGGCTGCGTGTGGCGAATGCTGCCGCACGACTTCCCGCCGTGGGGAACGGTTTACACGTATTTTCACCGCTGGCAACAAGACGGCACGCTGAAAGAACTTCGCGACGCGCTAGCAGCCGCGCGGATCGAAAGACGCGCACCATCCAGAACGGCGACAACCGACGACAATTCGCCGGTCTCCGACCAGTACCCCGTACCCGTCGCGTGAAAGTTGGCATACATTTCGCCGCCCCGCTTGCGGGGCGTGTCTCGGACACGCCGTCTGCCTCACCGTTTCGCGTGCTTCACGATCGCTTCAAAAAACGCGGCCTGAATGTGCGGCGGGGCGGCGTGTCCCATCAGTGGTTCGTTGATGATCGTTCTGTCTCCCTGCAGGCTGTTGTAGGCTGCGTAACAACTGGAGGGCGGACAGGTTCTGTCGATGAAGCCGACGCTCATAATCGCATCGGCCTTGCAGCGGCTGGCGAAGTTGACGGCATCCACATACCGCGTTGCCTGCAGAATGGTCGCGTCCGGTTTGCCGTCGGTGCCGGTCGGTACAATTTTCGGCCAACCGTTGATCCGGCCCGCCGCGCGTCCGCTGTGATCGCAAATGGCGGGTACGCCGGTCGCGATGAAGGTCACCCGCTCGTCGATGCCGCCGGCCACCAATGCCTGGCCGCCTCCCTGACTGTGTCCGACAACCGCCACAGTCTTGCCATCCCATTCGGGCTGTGATGTCAGAAAGTCAATCGCCCGCACCAACCGCAGGTACATGCCACGGAAGTAAACGGTCTCGCGACTTTCGCGGCCCGCGTGACGGTAATTTATTAGCGGACCGGCCGACTGATCGCGGTAGAACTTGCCCGGCTTGCCATTGGGCAAACCGTGCGCATTGATGTCCATCGACAGCATGCCGGCCTGCGCACCTTTGACCGCGTTGCCCAAACTCGAACTCCGCACGCCGGCCCCATGCACCCACAACACAATCGGCAAACTCTTCGCCGCAGTTTTCGTCGGCCTGGCAAAGTAACCCGAAACCGGAGCACCTCCCGCACACTTTACCTGCACGTCGAAGCATTCGATCTTGTTGCTGTTGTATTTCACCGGCGTCAGTTGCGGAGCGAGCGGCACGGCAGCGAGTTGTTTCTTCTGGTCGGCCCAGAACGCATCGAAGTCATCCGGCACGGGCAAGCTCGGCTTGATCGCTAGCGGCGAAAACGCCGCCCCGGCGGTGGCAGCGACGTTCTTCTTATCCGGTGTTTGAAACGTAACGCGGCACCTTAGAAACCCCGGCTGCTTGAGTTGTGCCGTTACGAACGCCGTTCCGTTTTCGAGTGTGAGTTTGCCTTTGGGGTAATCGTTTGCCGGTGGATTCTCGGTGATGTAATCATCGACAACAAACGACACGCCTTCTCCGCCGGCCGGTTTGCCGTCCTTGGTAAGTGTAATGACAAACTTTGCCGATTGGTCCGCTTCGTAAATCGCCTCCGACGGGTCGGCGACGACTTTGATGGCGTACTTCTGCGCTGTGACAGTTTGCGGAAACGCAGAAACACAAGCCGTTGCCAGCAGAAGTAAAAACAGAAAACGTGAGATCGATCGGTGTGGGTTCGTCATGGTCAATGTTGCCCGGAAAGAGAAAATCGGATTCACACACTTACCAGCCCGTAGCGCAAGCAAGGGTTACTGCATGCGAAAACCCTTGCTTGCGCGGCGGGCTGGTATTCTTCGCAAAGAAGCAAACGCAAACTATGCAATAATATCGTGTACGACTTCACCATGAATATCGGTCAGCCGAAAGTCGCGGCCGGCGAAGCGGTACGTCAGGCGTTCGTGATCGAGGCCCAACAGGTGCAGCATAGTGGCGTGCAGGTCGTGGACGTGGACTTTGTCTTCGACGGCGTAATAGCCGTAGTCGTCGGTGTGTCCGTATTTCATCCCGCCACGAATGCCGCCGCCTGCCAGCCACATCGAATACCCCTGTGGATTGTGATCGCGGCCGTCGTTGCCCTGGGAAACCGGCGTGCGGCCGAATTCTCCGCCCCACAGCACCAGCGTTTCATCGAGCAGGCCGCGTGCTTTCAAATCGCGAAGCAGACCGGCGATCGGCTTATCCACCTCGCGGGCGTTATTCATGTGGCCGCCTTTGAGATTGCCATGCTGATCCCATTTGTAGCTGTGCGTGCATTGCACAAACCGCACGCCGCGTTCGATGAACCGCCGAGCCATCAGACATTGGCGGCCGAAGTTTCGCGTTGTCCCGTCATCCAGTCCGTACAGTTTCTGTGTCGCCTCGGTTTCATCGCCAATGTCCTGTAGCGCCGGCGCATCGGTCTGCATGCGGAAAGCCAACTCAAATGAATTGATGCGGGCTTCGAGCGCGTCGTCGCCGACATTCCCCAAACGACGGCGATTCATCTGCTGCAGGAAATCGAGTTCCAACCGCTGCAAGTCGCGGGGCGTGTCTTCGGCATTCTTGATGAACGGGATGGTTGCCTTGTCCGACGGAATACTGGCATTGCCCAACGGCGTCCCTTGATAGTCGGCCGGCAGAAAGCTCGAGCTGTAAGCGTTCACACCGCCGTGCGTTAACGTGGGACACATGGTGATGTAACCGGGCAGGTTCCGGTTTTCGGTTCCCAACCCGTAGGTAATCCACGAGCCCATGCTCGGCCGCACGAATGTATCGCTGCCGGTGTGCAGTTCGAGCAACGCTCCGCCGTGCCGGGAGTTTGAACCGTGCATGGAGTTAATGATGCACATGTCATCGACGCAGCCGCCAATGTGCGGGAAAATCTCGCTGACATGCGCGCCGCTTTCGCCGTATTGCTTAAACTTAAACGGCGATTTGAGCAGGTTGCCGGTCGCCGCCGAAACGACGCGGGGCAAAGCAAACGGCAGCGGCTTACCATGATCGCGTTCGAGCAGCGGTTTGTAATCGAACGTATCGACCTGCGACGGACCGCCGTGCATGAACAGGAAAATGACCTGTTTCGCCCGCGGCGTGTGATGCGGCGAAGTGGCGGCGAGGCGATCGGCGGCAGAACTTTCGTCACTCAGCAGCGATGCCAACGCCAGGCTACCGAACCCCGCACCGGATGTGCGCAGCATCTCGCGGCGGTTCATTGGTCGGGTGACGTTGTTACAGAATCGCGCCATGGGTTCACTCCACAAACAGAAATTCATTCGCCGCCATCATTGCGCGGCACAGACTCTGCCACGATCGCAATTCAACATCGCTGCGGTCGGGAAACTTCAATTTGTATTGCCCGGAATAGGCATCGACATACTTTAACGAAAATGTGACTTCATCGGACGATGGCGGGCGGCTGTAGGACAATTGCCAAGCGCGAGTGACGCGGGTCACATCGTCCGACGGTTCTTCGACAAATAGTCGCTCGGCCATCCGCCGGGACTGCTCGGCGACGAACTGGCTGTTCATCATAAAGAGCGCCTGCGGTGCGACCGTCGTCGATTGTCTCTTGCCGTTCAGCACACTGGGGTCGGCGAAATCGAATGCCTGAAACACATCGAACAAGGCGCTACGGACTACGGGCAGATAAATCGAACGCCGGTTGGAAACGTAGACCACCGGATCGACGTTGGCCGTGCTGGTAACATAGGCCCGATTCTTGGTGGGAAGCAGAGTGCCTCCCATGCTTTCTTCCAACGAACCGGCGACCGCCAGCAGCGAATCGCGAATCGCTTCGGCTTCCAACCGCCGGCGGTTCATTCGCCCCAGCAGCCGGTTCTCCGGATCGCGTTCGAATGTTTCCGCATCGACGCCGATACTCTGCTGCCAGACCGATGACAGCAGGATCATCCGATGCAACGATTTCATCGACCATCCCGATTTCACAAATTGCACGGCCAGCCAGTCGAGCAATTCAGGATGCGTCGGTCGTTCGCCCAGCCGTCCAAAGTTATCGGGCGAGCGGACGAGACCTTCACCAAAATGCCACAGCCAGATGCGATTGACCATCACCCGCGCCGTGAGCGGATGCTGCGGATCGGATAGCCATTCTGCCAATTGCAGCCGACCGCTTTCGCCGTCACCAATTTTCGGCTGCGCTCCCCGCGTCATCACCCGCGGCAACCGTCGTTTGACGGATACGCCCTGCGAAAGGTGGCTGCCGCGAATGTGAATCCGCACGTCTTCGGGACTTTGATCCGATACCGCCATTGCCAACGGCAACTGGGGCAATGTTTTTTCGAGAGACTTAACTGTTTCTCGCAGTTTCGCTAACTCTTTCTGCGCCACCGCTGCGTAACGGTTTTCGATATTCGCCGGCAGAGCGAACGGGCCTTTCGGGTCATGGAGAATGCGCCGCAGCGCTTCTTCACCGTCGTCGTCGAGTCGCTCGACTTTGCTGTTCGCCTGCAGCGCCTGTTGCCACTTGTCGTCGATCAACCGAAACCGTTCGCCAAGCCGCTTGGCGGTTTCGCGCAGCGATGCGGAGTCGATAGCGGACGGCAAAACGAGTGTTCGCCACGCCTTGAAGATGTCGGCGACATCCGGCTTCGGTTTCTCTTGCAGATACTTCGCCCACTGCGTCACAAACTGCGACAACGGATTGTATTTCTCATCCAACGCGGCAATCGACGTACTTAATGCATCATCGTCCGCCGGTGCAATCAACAGTTTGTCGATGTGCGGAAAGTACTGTGCGTGCTCTAACCGTACGACATTCTTCTTGCGGAATGAGAAAAAGCCTTCGACGGCCCATTTCTGTCCGTCGGGGTTCCAGCTTCCGGTGACCTTTCCTGCCGCGTCGGCTTTGACCAGTTCCCCGTTGATGAACAACTTGCAGGGACGCGATGCGGCGGCCGCATAACGTAAATCCAACTGGTACACCCCGTCGGTGGGAAGATCGAGATCGTACTCGACGAAGTTCGGCAGTTGCCCCTTGTTGACCAGCACGCCGATGCCCGCTCCGTAAGAGGTTGTGTCCTTCAGCACGTTGCCGCGCGCGAAGTTCTCGGCCTCAACGAGCAGCAGACCGGGCTGCGAGGCAACGTTCGGTTGATCGCCACGCGGACGTGCTTTGGCCAGCAACCGGTCGGTCCGCGTTTTTTTCATCGCAGCCAGCAGGTAATCGCCCACGTGTCGCCGCGCTTCGGAGACGACTCGCTGGTTGTTCTGTTCGATCAACTGTGAGACTTCCGCCTTGGCCGACGCGATTTTCTTTTCGTGTTCTTTTTGCCGGCGCTCCGCTTCGGGAGTTGCCAATGGACGTTCCTGCCAGCGGGCGACGACGCGGAAGTTCTCCATCGTCTTGGTGCTTTTGAAGATGCCGGCCATCGCGTAATAATCGTGTGCCGAGATCGGATCGAACTTGTGATCGTGGCAGCGCGCGCAACCCATCGTCATACCCATGAACGTTCGTCCGATGGTATCGATCTGCTCGTCGATAATGTCCATTTGCATTTTGACCGGATCGTCTTCGGCCAGCATCTTTGCGCCGAGACCGAGGAACCCGGTCGCTGTCAGCCGATCGGTGGCGAGACTCGCAGCGCGAGTGTCGGCCAGCAAATCGCCCGCCAGTTGTTCGCGTACGAACTGGTCGAACGGCAAATCACGATTCATTGCACGCACCACGTAATCGCGATAGCGAAACGCATTCGCGTAGGCCAGATTTTCGTCCAGCCCATTTGAGTCGGCATAGCGGGCAACATCGAGCCAATGCCGTCCCCAGCGCTGCCCATAATGTGTCGAAGCCAACAACCGATCGACAACGCGTGCAAATGCATCGGGCGAATTATCGGCCAGAAACCCATCGACTTCGTCCGGCGTCGGCGGCAAACCGATTAAATCAAACGTTGCCCGACGTATCAGCGTTCGCTTGTCGGCTGTCGGCGCGGGAGTGAGCTTCGCAGCTTCGAGCTGCCCGAGAATGAACGAATCGATGGGCGTCTGTAACCACTCGCGATTCTTCACCGTCGGCAATGGCGCAGCAACCGGCGGCACCAACGACCAGAACGACTTCTGCTCGGCCGTCCAAACCGGTTCCTGATTCCCCGCAACGTTTGGTTTGACCTCAGGCGGCTTTTGGTTAGGCCAAATCGCGCCCTGTTTGATCCAACGAACGAAGTCGGCAATTTGCGCGGCGGGTAGCTTCTTCTTGGCCGGCATCTTGACC